>WSSedL1CaDRAFT_10000712_pt1 | contig 22371 bp, 13 predicted proteins | sample WetSurSL1Cattail_FD_9464 | JGI IMG/M metagenome (IMG submission 9464)
CAAGCCAGCACACCCTTTATGCTCAGTGGCAGGCAAATACCTATCATATCGTATTTGATGCAAATGGCGGCAGTGGTACAATGGCAAACCAAAGCCACACCGTCGATCAGTCCCAGTCCCTTACCGCGAATAGCTTTACCAAGACAGGTTATAGCTTTAGTGGCTGGAACATACAAAAGGATGGAAACGGAACAGGCTATTCAAATGCCGCAACGGTCACAAATCTGGCAACAGCAGGCACCATAACGCTCTATGCACAGTGGACAGTCAAACAATACACCATAAGCTTTATCAGCAATGGTGGCTCCGGAGTCACATCTATCGAACAGGATTATGGTACGGTAATTACAGCACCTGCTGCCCCAACAAAGGATGGGTATACCTTTGGCGCCTGGCAGGATAATGGCGCAGACTACACCTTTAACACAATGCCATCCGAGAACCTTACACTGACCGCGAGATGGAATGCGGTGAATTACGCCATTACCTATGAATTATATGGTGGCACGAATCACGCTGATAATCCATCAAGCTACAATATCGAAAGAGGTAATATTACCTTGGGAGATCCAGGCGGTAAAGCTGGATATACCTTTGAGGGCTGGTATACAGAGGCTGCATTTACCAATAAGGTGCAAGGCATTGCCATTGCAGCGGGCAACACGGGAGCAAAGACCTTCCACGCCAAATGGATATCAAACACCTATACCGTAATCTTCAACAAGAATGCAGCAGATGGAACGACAAGCGTAAGCCAGGGCTTCACCTATGATGAGGCAGCCAGGGCATTGACAGCAAATACTTTCACCAGAGCCGGCTACAACTTTGACGGTTGGAGCAGAATATCCGACGGCACAGGCACAAACTATAACGACAAACAGGTGGTTGCAAACCTTGCTGAAAGCGGCACTGTCAACCTCTATGCGAAGTGGAGCCTTGTGACTTATGCCATCACCTACCAGCTCAACGGCGGCACTGCGGCAAGCGGCAATCCATTGAGTTACACTGTGGACAGTAATGATATTACGCTCAATGATCCAAGCCGCGCGGGTGGCTATGGCTTTATGGGGTGGTATGAAAATGCAGGCTTTACAGGCAGCAAGGTGACAACCATCATAAAGGGCACCCTCGGTGACAAGACCTTGTATGCAAAATGGGGCTTTGCAGGCACATTTACAGTGACAAACAACTGGAATAGCAGCTTTACCATCACACGAAACGGCAACGGAAACATAAATGATGACCAAAATGTGGGACAGCAGACCGTATACTTCCGTACAATGAACGGCTCGGCCATCGGCGGCACCCATTTTTATCATCAGGGCGGCAGTTCAGCGGCTGTGACCTTTGCTGAGGGTGAAAGCACTAAAACTGTTACCATCACGGAATATGGTGTGACCGGAGCCTATAATGGCAACACCGCAACAAGCTATTCCAACATTGACCGCACCTATCAGCTTGAGCTTGTCAAGGTAGCTGGCGGAGGACTTTTGGGCAGCACCAGGGCAACGAGGACGATGGCAAAGGATAGCGATTATATGGTGGCAGCAGACGTTTATGCCCAAAAAACGCTTCTAGCTGATACTGGCGCATATGAATTGAAGGAAGATAACGATACTGGAAAGAATGCCATGTACTCCAAGTCAGGTGCCACGCTGTTAAGTATGTACAATACCTATTTGCAGTCCTACCTGCAAAATACCGGATCCAAAGCGAAGGTCTGGACGACCTTTGATTACAGAGACAGTAATTGGTATGCTCAGCGCTATATCCAATTAGGAATCTCACCTTCCCAGTTCTTCTCCGTATCATTATCCGGGGAAGGGAAAATAGTTCCAGACATAGGAGGAGGTGCCCGCTTTAACGCGAATTACAGTCGAAGTGGCGACAGCTCAGAAATCAGAAACTTTAGCTTTCCCAATTATGTGATGCCCGCAAGTGGCGCAAGCGGTGAAAATTATGCAGTGAATGCTGCCAATTGGGCGTCCGGCCAGGATACAAGCAAGCAATATGTTCGCTTTGACCTGGGCGAAGCCCCGATGATTTCCATGGTCCATTATCAGAAGGAGTCAGGGTACGATGCTGGTTATACCACAAATATTTACCTGTATGGACAACCATTGGACACCACGGAGCCAGGTGAAATTGGCATAGCGCCTATGGCAGCAGGCGACTATAAGGTAGGCGAAACGGTTACCATTGCCGTTGTCTTTGATGAAATTGTCGCCAATCAAAACAGTGCGGCCCTCAGCGGGACAAATCTGGCAAGCTTGACTTATGTGGGCGGCGCAGGCTCCAATGTTCTCTACTATACCGGTACCGTGAAAAACGACTGTAATGAAGTAACAATCCTAAACGGGATTACCCTGAACGGAACCGTTCTGGACATGGTAGACTAAATGCTTACAGCCCCTGCCTGTCACAGGCGGGGGCAACCTTTCCACAGGAGAGTCAATTAAAAGGGGTGATGCATTGCGTAAGTTTGCATTAACTTTAACAGTCTTTCTGTTTCTGAGCCAAACTTCTTTTGCGGCAGGAACAGAAAACAGTGTTAAAATCGCTGTCATAGACACAGGTATTTCTACCAGAGCACTGGGTAGCGCACAAATTGTTCAAGGCAAAAATTACATTCTTCCCAATCACGACACCGAGGATGAAATCAACCACGGCACCGCTATCGGCAGCCTCATCTTGGGAAAGCCCGATCGACAGCTTGTGGGATTTTACCCCGAAGCTACCCTCGTGCCGCTGGTTTATTGCAGCGTGGAGGACAAATCCCTTGTAAAGGGCGATGCAGCCATGCTTGCCCAGTGTATCTATGATGCGGTGGATGTGTTTTCTTGCCGTGTCATCAATTTAAGCGCAGGCATTTTAATAAATTCAAAGGAATTAAAAGATGCCTGTGAATACGCAGAAAAAGAGGGTGCTGTCATTGTGTCTGCCGTAGGCAACGACCATCAAACAGCACCCCAAAACCTCTATTATCCTGCCGCCTATGACACAGTTATCGGTGTGGGTGCCTTAAATGCAAGTGGAAAAGTCGCTGTATTTTCTCAGCGAAATACTTCCGTTTCCCTGGTGACAAGTGGAGAGGACTTGTGGGTAGCCAGGGCCTCCGGCAGAATGACTCATGCAAGCGGCACCTCCTATGCCTGCGCCTTTGTAAGTGCAGCGGCAGCAAGGCTTTTGGCGGAAAATCCAGGTTTAAGTCCATCGGATATACGAAGCATTCTCTACGAAGCCGCCAATGATTTGGGTGAAGTTGGCTATGACTTAGAGAATGGCTATGGTGCATTAAATATCCTAAAGGCACTGGAATTAGCAAAGAATTATCACTGATTTGCTATGAATTAGTTTTTCAATGGATGTATATAGCAAGGGACGAGGAAAAGGAAATCGTAGTCACCGTTAAATTTTTAGATAACCGCTTGCGTGTTCAAGTGGAAAACACCTGTCGACAAGACATCGTTTTTGACGGCGAGCAGCCGGTAACTCAAAAACAGGGTGGTGGAACAGGCATAAAAAGTATACTCTACACCGCCGAGCGTTACGACGGTACGGCGGGCTTCTCGGTATCTGATGGAAAATTTACCACTCAAATCGTACTCAATGCGAACTGAAACAACCCACAATTAATTATGTCAAAACGGCTGTCAGCCATCTATGACAGCTGTTTTTTTCGTCAAAAACAGGCAATTACCCCTAAAATGATGGCAATCACCCCAGAAAGGGTTTTTGCCTCTTATTTGTGCCATGATTTAAGATAAAAGAATAATTTGTTTTAACCAATAGTGGAGGAGGATATGACATGAAAAAAACTAAAACAAAGGGAAAGAAGATTTTATCTTTATTCATAATCATTGCAATGGTAATTGGTTTATTGCCGAAAATGGCAATGCCCGTTTTTGCAGGGGACATTACCTCAGGTACATGGCAGGAGACTGGAACCGTTGCAGAGGGCTTTGAAGGAAACGGAGCCGGTACAGCGCCAGACCCGTTTATCATAAAAACAGCGGGTCAGTTAGCATATCTCGCAAAGAACGTGAGTAATGGCACGGACTATAGTGGTAAATACATATGCCTTACAAGTAACATCGATTTGCAAGGCAAGAATTGGATTCCGATTGGTAAAGCAGATCGTCCATTTGCAGGAGCCTTCAACGGAAATGGGTATGTTATCAGCAATCTTACAGCAAACGATGTCTGCAATGATGGTTATGAAGGCTTGTTTGGTTATAATACAGGAATTATAACCAAAGTCGGCGTGGAAAATGTTGATATCTATAGCGGTGGAGACTATGCAGGCGGCTTTGTAGGTTACAATAAAGACAATACTCAAGGCGATGGAGGCCAGATCATTGACTGTTATGTAAAAGGTGGCACGGTTCATTCGAATGGCCTCTATACTGGAGGTTTTGCAGGATATAATGATTCTTATTATGTAGGAGTAAAAAATTGCTATTCGACAGTGAATGTAACTGGATCTGACTATGTTGGAGGGTTTGGTGGCTATAATCAATTTGGTGACATAGCAGATAATTTTGCTACGGGTACAGCATTAGCAACAACAACAGTAGCAGCAGGTTTTATTGTAGGGGGTTTTTTTAATGGAGCATATGATAATATGCAATTCAATTATTATGTAGATAAAGCTGATAAAAAGGGAAACAGCGGCAACGACGACGCGGATAATAAAGTCGAACATATAGACGATATAGCTAACCTGTATGGAGATAGTCTTCTTGGCTTAGATTGGGATGCTGGAGCATGGGATACGGTATCTGCCTGGAGAATTGTGGAAGGCGATACCCCGGAGCTATTGACGCCGATTGAGACCTGGGCTGACTATGCAGATAGTACATGGGTGAGTGGAGAAGCAGCAGCAGGCCATGATGGGTCTAATGAAGCAAAGGCATATCGGATTGGGAATGCTGAGGATTTGGCAGCACTGGCAGTATTGGTGAATAAAGGGGAGACCTTTGCCGGTAAATACATAAAAGTAGCAGAGGGTGTGACAACAATAGATCTAGCCGCCCATGAATGGAAATCCGCGGGAGCTCTTTTTGATGAGGACTCTATATTTGGTGGAACCTTTGACGGAAACAATGCGGAAATAACCAATATGAGAATGAGTGAAAGAACAGACCAGGCGAAAGGATTATTTGGTATAATCGGACCCAATAGCTGTATTAAGAATATGAAGCTTACGGAGGTATCGCTCACAGTAAAAAAATCAGGTGAATACATCGGATGCGTAGCTTCCATTAATATGGGCGGGATCATATCAAATATAACAGTAACAGGGGATATTACGGGAAATATTATTTATGAGGATGATGAGAGCGGTGTGTACATAGGCGGTATAGCCGGTGCGGTAGTGCCTGGCGCAAAGTCCGTTTCAGGCTTGGTTGAGCAATGCGCAAGCTATGTGGATATTGATGTGAGGAGTGCTGCGAATAGTAACATACAACTAATTGCAGGTGGAATAACCGGGTTGCTTGATTGCGCATCAACCATTCAAAACTGCTATAATCGAGGAGATGTTTTAATCGAAACGGTGTCGGCAGAGGATTGTGTGGCTGGAGGTATTTGCGGTGCTAATCGCTCTGTAAAAACCGTAAAATACTGCTATAATACAGGTGCTGTGACAGCCATAGATGCAAGTGCTGACAGTAAAGGATATGCAGGACAAATCACCGGTTCAAATTCCGGTGCGGTGAAAGGCTGCTTTTTTGACAGCAGTGTAACAGCAAATGAGGGAATGAATGCGGTTGGAATGAGCGGAAGCGTAGGGGATGCAGTAGACGAAGACAACTATTTAAAAACAGCAATTGAAATGAAGACACAAAGCACCTACGAGACAGGATTTGCAAATCCGGAAAATGCTTGGGACTTCACAAATATATGGAAGATCACAAGTGCAAATGATGGATATCCAATATTGCAAGCAATGACATTCTTCGATGCGGATACCGACAACTGGAACGGCATCATTCCGGGCAGTGACCCCGGCTTTGCCTACAGCGGCGGAAGCGGCACGGCGGAATCGCCTTACCTGATCGCGAACAGCTGCGATCTTGCCATGCTTGCCTCGAACGTCAACACGACCACTGACTACAGTGTCGGCAAATACTTCAAAATGACGGCGGATATCGATCTTAATCCGGGTATAACAGTGAACGATGCGACTACTGCAGCTCATGAATGGACGCCCATCGGAAAATCTTCACCGGTATTCAAGGGCACCTTTGATGGCGGCGGGTTTGCCGTCAAGGGGATGTATCTCAAGGATAAGGCAGGCTCCATTTATTACGGTCTGTTCGGCTCCACCACTAACGCAACAATAAAGAATCTGGGCGTGACCGACAGCTTCGTTAATATTAAGAATTCCAGTGGCGGAGCGGCCGGTATTATAGGCTTTGCCTGGTTTAGTACAGTGGAAAGCTGCTACAACACGGCAAAAATCAATGGTTATATGTCTGTCGGCGGTGTTGTGGGCGTTGGTTCAGTCGTTACGGTGAAAAACTGTTACAATACCGGTGAAATCAGTGGCACGATGGACTATATCGGGGGTGTTGTGGGTCAAGGCAGTAATACTATAATACAGGATTGCTATAACACTGGCAACATATCCGGTTTAGCCTCAGTGGGCGGCATTGTAGGATTTATGATGAATCCTTCTGCCGGCAGTGCATCTGCTATGTATCGCTGCTACAACATTGGTAATATTGTTGCCAGTGAAGTTGAATCTAACTATAGTGGCTCCAGTTACAGTGGTTCTGGTGGTATAGCGGGTTGGGTTATTTCGTGGATTTCTACTATTCCTAACAGGATGGTTCCTTTGGATAGCTGCGTTTCTCTGGGCCTGTCCGTTAGCACGACGAGCATTCTGGTTCCTAACACAACGATACGTGTGGCGCAAGGCAATGGAACCATCTCGAATTCCTATGCACGGTCGGACATGAAAGTGAATGATATGCTTATTTATAATGGTACCAGAACAAATGAACACGGACAGAATTTGATTGTGGCCCAGAACACTGCGCAGGATTGGAGCACATGGTTTGGAACTGCGGATACCGCTGTGTGGGATTTCCCGACGGCTGGCAAGCTGTGGTATCAAGCACCGCTGCCCACCCTGAAAGGCGTTGGCGGCATACAAAACCCCAAGCTGCCCGGGACGGGCTCCGGCGTTACTGATACCTATAGTGTGATCTATAATGGCAATGGCGCGACAAGCGGCAGTGTTGCGGCACAAACCACAAATGTCGGCACAGCAACGACAGTTGCTGCAAACGGCTTTGCCAAAACAGGTTATACCTTTAACGGCTGGAATACGGCGACTAACGGCAGCGGTACAGCCTATGCGGCGGGCGGTACGGTGCCATCCCAAGCAGCAGGGGTAACCGTATCCCTTTATGCACAGTGGACTGACAATACTTATTCTGTTTCCGGTACGGTTAAAGATAGTGCAAATAATCCGACAGGCAATGCAAACGTAAAGCTGATGAAGGGTAACACGCAAATCGGTACGCATGGTGTAACCACAGCGTCAGACGGAACCTTTACGATCGCAGGTGTTCCAAACGGTACCTATAATCTGGTAGTCAGCAAGGACGATCTTACCGTTACCACCATTGTTGTGATAAATAATAGCAACAACCTGCTCAGCAGCACGATTACACTTCCATACGGAAATACCAGCAGCGTGCTTGAGGTAAAAGGCAGCGAAACCCCTCAGCTTGTTGTCGGCAATCTTGATGGACAGTTTTCAACTACAGTAACAGAAAACGACAAGGGAGTAACCGCTGCCGACAATACGGCTGTTGCTGCCGGCGGTTCGGTTGAAATCAAGCTCACTGCTGAGATAAAGGATATCACGGCAGTAAACGCAAGTGCTATTTCAGCTGCCGCATCATCAAACGGAAACACAGTGGGTATCTTTATTGACTTGTCTGTACTAAAGACGGTAAAGGACAGTGTTGGGAACGAAATCGCTTCACAGTCTTCAATTCTTACCGAGCTTCCAAGCTTGATAACCGTTTTTATTCCGATCCCTGCCGCACTTCAAGGCCAATCAAACTATGCGGTGTATCGTTATCACGGCAGCGCTGTTGACAGCATTACCACAACGGTTGCGGACGGCGAAAAAATAGAGCTTGTTGATAACAACACAACCATCAAGCTGACCATTAAAAAATTTTCCACCTATGCCATTGCATACACTACGCCATCAACACCGCCTGCAGGCGGAGATTCAAGCGGAAGCTCAAGCAGCAGTGCGGCGTCATCAATGATTACCGCGGAGCAAAGCAAAGGCGGCATAATAACCATTGGCACGGACCAAAAGACAGCCACGATTACCCCTGATGACGGATATGTGACAGCGGAGGTAATCGTCGATGGAAATAGCGTTGGAGCAATTGAAAAATACTCCTTTACAGACAGCAAAAAGCACACCATTACCGCCGTTTTTGTAACGAAAAGCGCACTCCCATATTACCTTAAAAATGAAGGTAATATATACATTGGTTTTTCTGCGATTGCAGGAAAGAGTTATAAATACATTGCACCTGCCGGTGTCACCGTTGCGTTCAGGGATAATCCGAAGAATTTTTCGGACAATACGATTGTATGGGCGAAACCAAGCATTGACTTCGTGACAGAGCGTGAACTATTCCTTGGGACAAGCAAAAATACGTTCAGCCCAAATGAAAGCATGACAAGAGCAATGTTTGTAACGGTAATCGGAAGACTTTACGAACGTTCTTACGGCAGCATATCAGGAACAGGCACCTTCACTGATGTTGACGAAAAGGCCTACTATGCCAGGTATGTTGCATGGGCGAATGAAAAAGGCATCATCAAGGGCATTGGAGAAAACAAATTCGCTCCAAATGAGCAAGTAACCCGTGAGCAAATGGCAGTTATTATGCTTAACTTTGCATCGTTCCTAAAAAAAGCAGTGTCCGGAGGCGGTTCCCTTACTTATCCCGACAGCGCAAGCATTTCATCCTGGGCGATTGACGGTGCCAAATACTGCCAGGAAACAAAAGTTATAACTGGCAGAGAAGGGGGCAGCTTTATTCCACAAGGAAACGCAACAAGAGCTGAAGTAGCAGCGGTGATTGAACGGTTTGTTAAAATCATTGTGAAATAGGAAAGGGAAATGCCTTCAATAGTAGTTTAAACAATGAGAATACAGACATCAACCTGTATCAGCCAGGGATAAAGCTGTGGCCTGGCCATAAGCTGGCCATACCAGGGCTCCTCAAGGTCAGATGGTTCCAACATGATGATTGTATAAAGTTTTCTTGTCAATTAAGGGAAGCAGCGATGAAGTGGGATCATGGATTATTTCCATCAGTCTGTTCTTTACGATAGCTTCATAAGCCGGATTGTGCGTCTTTGGATAAGGACTCTTTTTTCTGTAAAGCACATCATTGGGAAGGATGCCATCAAGAGCTCTCCTTAAGAGGCCTTTTTCTCTGTCATCGAACATTTTCATCTCCCAGGGGATATTCCACATATACTGGACCAGCCTGTAGTCGCAGTAGGGACTCTGACCTCAAGCCCATGTGCCATACTCATACGGTCTTTCCTGACAAGTAAGGATATAAAAGCAAACTGAATAATATGGGGGAAATTTTTGCTCACAGCAGAAGAGAGAAAGTGCGAAAATTATGAAAATCATTCGGATTCATACATACAGAAGTTTTATCTTTTGATATAGAATAATAAGAATGATGGACTAAATGCTCTTGTTTTGATAGGATAACCTTATTATTTTGATGTTGTTGTATGCATTTAGGATTCTTGCAGTAATAGTATTGGGACAAGGATACACAGGATTTCATGTCGATTAACAGTTGATGTAAATCGTGAGCGAATCCCAAGCGCCGCCAAGTAGATGGCAGTTAATAAAATGGCTTTCTGCTGAGGGAGGTCAGTTCTGTTTCCAGCAGAATACAGATATACGTGGGGATCTGTTTTGGACTATACTTAGTATATAATTAAAATAAGCCTGCAGGGGGGAATGTTTTTGTTTCGAAGTATTTTCAGCAGGGCATTTTTAAGCCATATTCTGTTAGCTATTATAATTTGTGCTGTATTGGCATGCATTTTTTTTGTGTATACCACCAGTATCATTCAAACTCAAGTGCTTGGAAGCTATCAGCAATTGGTCGGTTCCGCCTCTGACCAGATGGACAAAGTTGTCTCAGATATGGATGTGTTATCCAAAGATGTGTTGGTAAGTAAGTCCATGATCAGCGAGAACACCTACAATATGTTTAAAGATACTGATATTGCAGGTAGCTATAGCTTTTCATCAAAATATTTGCGAAATCTCTTTTTTGACGAACCATCTTTATCGACACAGGATGAAAGTGATTATTTTTATCTTGGGATCAATGATACACTGGCTACCATCATCAATATTGTAAATGGAAGCAGTTACCGTGCAAAGGAAATTATGATATATGATACCCAGGGAAGGTATATAAGTGCTCCTTTTCCAATTGATTCGGATATCATGGAAGAGAAACTGAAAGCATCCGATACAATGATAAAAGAGCTTTGTGGAGGAATGGGGCGCACAGAATTAAAATCTCCTTTTCAAAGTGATCTCTATGGTAAGGAAATGGTTCTTTTTTCATTCTATCGATCCTTTTATGGAGATTACAATGACCAGCAAAGAGGTGTAATTGAGATACAGCAGGACTTCGGTCTGATTGAACGCATTGTTGATAAGGACTTCAAAAATAATAACCGGGAGGTTTTTATATTTGATAATGCAGGGAAGCTGATATATCCGGTACAGTCCGACAATGATTATTCCAGAGACTTTACTGAGCAAATCTTCAAAAAGTCAAAGGGCGAAACAAATTTGTATTTGAATTTTGCGGCTAACGGAAGTAAATCAGCTTTATTATCGGTGCACTCGGAAGCCACAGGGTGGACAACGGTTCAATTGATAGATAATAAAATACTTTATGCGCAATTGAATGGCTTTAAGAAATGGTTCCTCATGGTGGCGGGACTAATCCTTATTTTTGGTGCTTTAGTAGCACTGGCATTTGCTAATAGTACAACAAGTTCGGTGCGACTTCTTCACAAAACGATTCGAAGTACAGAGCTGCAAAACCTTATCGGCAGAGTTGAGCACAAACTCCTTTCTGCCCCAAAGGAAATTGCGGATGTATACGTCGACTTTAAGGCTATGTGCAGGAATTTGGATATCACTATCAAAGAAAGTATTGATGCAAAAACAAAAGAATCGGAGGCACACTGGAAAGCGCTCCAAGCCCAAATGAACCCCCATTTTATATTTAATACTCTATCAGTCATTTCTGAAGCGTGTGATGAAGGTGAAAATGAAGCTGCATCTTTTATGTGCAGAAGGTTATCAGATATGCTGCGTTATGTGACACGGTCGGCTGATAAACAGACCACGTTGAGGAAAGAGTTGAATTATACTCTGGATTATCTGGCACTTATGCAAAAAAGGTATGAAGAGCATTTGATTTATGAAATCGATATCCCTGATGAAGTAATGGAAGTGATGTTGCCGAAGCTCGTCCTTCAACCGCTTGTGGAAAACTCGATCATGCATGGTTTTAAAAGCAGCAGACCACCTTGGAAAATAAAGCTGACAGGCAGGATATCCGAGAACGGGTGGCAATTAGAGGTTATGGATAATGGAAACGGGATGGAGACAGGTCGATTGGAAGAAATCCGGTGCATCATCAGGAACAGATTGCGGGGAATTGCCGATGAATCGGATGGAGGACTTGGATTGATCAGCACAATTGAGCGGATGGCATTGATGCATAAAAAGAGATTTTACTACAATATTAATAATGTTGAAGAGGGAGGTTTACTTGTTATTGTAGGGCTTTCAGAAACCTTTATTACGGAGGGAAGCGCAAATGGCATATAAAATATACATTGTAGAGGATGAACCACCGATATTGAGGGGAATCATTAAAAAAATCACAAGCTCCGGATTGGAATTCATCGTCTGTGGCAGTGCATATAACGGACAGGATGCTCTTGTTGAAATTGAAAGGCTGAAGCCTGACGTGGTTCTTACTGATATCAGGATGCCTGTCATGGATGGGCTGGACCTTATAAAAGAAATCCGGTACAGGTACCCGGATAAGCTATGTGTGATACTTAGCGGATATCAGGAGTTTGATTATGCCAGACAAGCCGTTAAGCTTGGTGTCGAGGACTATCTGATCAAGCCGGTTTCTGTAGAAACATTGAACTCCGTGCTGAACAAGCTGATTGTCAAACTGGAAAAGACGATACAGGGAAAAGGGTTTTCCATACTGAGCAGTGTCCTAAAATATGAATTGCCGGGTTCCAGACTGATGGACCTTGGTTTCGAAGGTTTTTATATGATACAGATGCTTGTTGGATTTCCTCTGAGCAATAATCCGGAGGATCGAAACTATATGGAGGAAATAAGGAATTTTTGGGCAGTTAAGGATATCTATTCATGGATTAAGCAGACTGGACTGTTTAAAGAGTCGGAATACTGGATTATTAATGGGAAGTACCCTAATGAAAAGTTGTTGGTGTTTGCTGCCGGCAGGGAAAAAACCTTTTCATGGACGGACATCGAACGACACATTCTGTCCGGAACTTCCGGAAACATTTATATTACTGCTGTAAAAAGCGGAATTGTGACAGAAGCAGAGTTCGAAAGGTTTGCGGAAGAAGCGGAGAATATGCGTAAAAGGGCTATTGATGCTGCAAGACTGGGATGCAATCATGTTTTGACACTTCTGGATTCTCCAAAGAGAGAATTCCTGCATTTGCTTACTGTATATTCGCCTGAAGAGCAAAAACTTTCGATGTTTATAAAAAACGACCAGTACCGGTTGCTGTGGAAGGAGATCCGTCTTTTGATAAATTCCTGGGAGGAAGCTTCCATTCCCTGCAGGATATTGGAGGATAATTTGAGGTTTATAGCCAGGCTGGTTGCTAAAAAGAATAATGATATTGAAGATACGGAACGCTTGGTACAGGGCATTTTATGTCGCAGCGGCAGTATGGAAGTAGTACGCAGTGAGTTCATCGCTGCTATGCAGGAGATCTGCCGGAAAAAAGAAGAAGCTTCCGGGAAAGACAGCTATGAACAAGTTGCAGATAAGGTGCTTTGCTACATTAACGAAAAATATATGCAAAAAATATCTCTTCGGGACATTGCGGGAGAATTTCAGCTTACGGAGTCCTATCTATGCAAAATCTTTAAAAAATATAAGAAAGAGTCACCCATGGATTATCTTGCAAAATACCGTATAGAGAAGGCAAAAGAGTTGCTTTTGGCATATCCTGATATGATGCAAAAGGATATTGCCGAACTGGTAGGCTTTAGTGACCAATTCTATTTTAGTCGGGTCTTCAAGGAAATTGTCAGGATGAATCCAACGGAATTCAGAGCCAGTCAGTTTAAATAATACAAATGCAGCCAGTCAAAATAATACAAACGCCGATTCAAGATTCTCCATTTTTAATAGATGTATAAGGGCGTAATATTATTTTATAAGATCGATCTTATATACTATCTATTTTCAATTAAATAATACTAAATTAATGTCTGATTAACGAGGAGGATTTTTTAATGAAAAAGGTAAGAATTCTATCGATGGTGACTATTATCGCTTTTTCTATGGTGATGGTGCTTGCTGGATGTGGTTCAAGTAATACTAATAATGAAACCACTACCACAGCAGCAGGCACTACGGTTCAGGCGACTACCGGGACAACTGCTGAAGCTGCCACACCTGTTGAGGCTCCGAAGCCGGTTACTTTGACTGCTCTTACTCAAAACGATTATAATACTGCAGGTATGCAGAAGGTAATTAAGGATTATGAGGCAAAAACCGGTAATAAGATTGACTTACAGATTTCTGCTACTGGGCAGCCCTATAACGATGCACTTTCTGTAAAGGCACTTTCAAATGATATGCCTGATCTAGTATTTACTTATGCTTCTAAAACAAATCTGGTTTCTATACTTAAAGCTGAAACGACATTATTAGACCTTTCCAACGAAGACTTTATCAAAAAAATCGACCCTTCCGTTTTAAATACTGAAGAGTGGTTACGCGGCGATGATGGGAAAATCCGTGTCATTCCGTCCGGTGGAGTTAGTACGGCATGCGTTACCTACAATAAAAAGATTTTTGCAGATAATGGCATAGAAATACCTAAAACCTATGATGAGTTTTTAGCTGTATGCGAAAAGTTAAAGCAAAAAGGGATTCAACCGCTTACTGGTGGAGCAAAAGATGGTTGGCCGCCGTTGTTCTTCGAATTTATCGGTTTTGCAAATGAAGTTCAGAAAAATCCTGATTTGGTAAAACAAATAAATGAGAACAAGATAGATCTTTCTAAGTCTCCAGAAATAGCCAAGGTTATTTCAAGGCAAATTGAACTTGCTCAGAAGGGATATTACCCGAAAAACAATGCATCAACCGATTTCAATGCGGTTGTCAGCAGTTTTGGTACAGGGAAAGCTGCTATGGCAATTCAGCATGATGGCGTTGTAACTTCTGTAATACAAGCGTACCCGGATATGGCAGCAAACATTGGGGAGTTCCCACTTCCCTGGGATACAGCTGCAGATACAATTATACCTATTGATATGTCAAAGGGTATTGGTATCGGTGCCAATTCAAAGAATGTAGATGCTGCTAAAGGCTTCTTGCAATATTTTACACAAGATGACGTACTTACTGAATATTTTACTTCTGAGGGTACAGTACCTTCCTATACTAATCTGACATCGAAGCTTGGACCTGGAATTGCTGATATGGCTGAGATTTTGAAAAATGGCCACGGCAAAATATTCGTGCAGTATATATTCACAGCTGGTTTAAATCCATTCTATAATGTTACTGCCGCAGCTACGAATGGAAAGAGCTTGGAGGCCATCCAGAAGGAACTTCAGGATCAGTTCATAAAATCCGGCAAAGATAACAAAGTTGCTGGTTTCTAATTAATTTATTATTTGATAATGATAAAGCGGAGCAATGCGAACATTTCTCCGCTTATCATTATCTATATGGGGATATACAAAATGAAAAAAAAATATTATTCTTATATTTATTTAATACCGGGTATAGGTCTTTATGTTCTTATGTTTTTGCTTCCGGCCCTGGTTGGAATTTGCCTCGCATTTACAAATTGGACATCATATAATAAAACGATTGATTTTATCGGTCTGACTAACTTTAATAATTTTTTTAAAAGTGTTATCAAAAATGGTATTAACAGCAGGGAAGGCGCTGCGTTGATTAATCCATTCATAATCGCATTTATAGCTATCACAATACAAAATGGTTTAGCATTAGGTTTGGCACTTTTGTTCAATGGCAAGCATAGAATGTCTAATTTTGCACGTAGTGCCTTTTTCCTTCCCAGTACCTTAAGCTTATTGATATCAGGTTATTCATTTTCTGCAATACTATCCTCTGGTGGTCCTTTTGACCAGTTACTTAAGTTCCTGGGCATGGACTGGGCGATCAAAGGGTGGCTTACTGACAAATGGATCTGTATTCTCACGGTAGCTTTTGTAAATACATGGATCTGGCTGGGATTTACTGCTGCCATATATCTGGCAGGACTTAAGGCAATCCCAGCGGAAATGTATGAAGCCGCTGATATTGATGGAGCCGGCAAATGGAATAAATTCAAGTACGTGATACTTCCTCTTCTGGGACCTTCTATTACAACCAACGTCATACTCACTTTAGTGGGGTCTATGAAAATGTTTGACTTAGTTTACATTATGATTGGTCAATCTTTTGATTACGCATTTACCATGAACACTCTTGTATATTATTGGAAGAATGAAACGCAAGGATATGCCAGTGCAATCAGTGTTGTACTATTTATCATTGTGGTGCTCATGGCGATACCCATATTAAGAAAATTAAGAAGCAGGGAGGTGCAATTATAATGGGTGTTTCAACAAAAAAGCAAGCAAAGCTATTTAGTGAAATATTTTTGGTGCTAGCCAGTCTGGTGATTATTGTACCTTTCTATTTTGCAATTATCAATTCGCTTAAAACACCAGGTGAAGTAATAGAGCTTTCCTTCAAACTCCCCAATAAACTTGTTTTCGATAATTATGTAAAAGTATTTAACGAGGGAAATGTTTTAAATGGTTTCAAGAATAGTATATACATTGCAATTCCATCAGTATTTTTTCAGTTGCTGATTGCATCTCTTACTGCATTTATCCTTCAAAGAAGAGCTACTCGTACCAGTACTATGATTTACAATTTTGTTGTTTTTGGGTTGATTCCTTCGGGTTTTCTTATTCCAACCGTCCTGATTCTAAAAAGCATCCATTTGCTCGGCACAAATACGGGATTGCTCCTTACCTATATTGGTGGGGGAATGCCTTTCATGGTACTCCTTTTTTCCGGATATATGAAAAACATACCGAGAGAAATCGATGAATCAGCCATTGTAGAAGGGTGCAGTCTCCCCAGAATGTTTTTTACCGTAATATTTCCCCAATTACTGCCCATTCTTATGACAGGAGGTATTATTTGCTTTATGGGCACATGGAATGACTTTACGGGGCCGTTATATTATTTGAACAAAACCGGCAAGTATACATTGCCTCTATCGGTGTATAACTTTGTTTCCCAGTACGGCACAAGGTGGGAGTTGGTATATGCAGATCTGGTCATCATTGCACTACCAGTTATTATAGTTTATGCGAGTGTACAGAAGTATATTATTGATGGCATGACAGCAGGCGCTGTTAAAGGCTAACCGCACGGCACGAAGTGACTTAAGGCTTGTAGCTTTGGTCTGGATGATTGTGGAATTGATTTTGGAGCAGTAAATTATTATGCTCTACTTCAGAATTTATATATAGGTATTCATATCTTTATCTGACACCCCGCGGCTTATGTCGCGGGGTTTTAGAAATGTCGGCTGGCTTCATCTGTGCAGGAGATTTGGGAGAGATAAAGCTGCTGAGCGACAATACCTGGCTTGCACGCTTGGACAAAGCGCACAAACGTGACACAGCGCTGTACTCGCGGCAGTTGAATTTTCAAGAGCATGTTGATGCGGTGAAAGATGATCGTTCATGTCATCAAGGAATAATTGAGAGTTCCTGGGAGCGGAAAGGCAATGGAATCTCTGTCAGGCTTAAGTTGCCTCAAGGAGTAAAAGCAAAAATAATCATTCCAGGGCATGAAAGCGAGATAGAGGGAAGCTTTGAATGTGTATTTAATGAGTAAAATCTGTATTTGAAGCAGTGTGAAAAAAATAATACAAATTTAGGAGTTTGGGAAAATGATAAAAAAATATTGGTTTGATAATGAGACAGGTACATTTAACATTTCGGATCCGCAAACGGGAAAAGATTGGTACAACCAACTATGGAACAAAGATGGATATCATATGTCGATATCCCATACGGGTCATGGTTTGAGCAGATATGTGAACGAGGAAGCAAAAAATGTATTTCTGGTTCAGGAGGAGCAAAGGTATTTTTATATAAGGGACGAGGTTGATAAGGACTTCTGGAATATAGGTATAAAACCAAGCATGGTTCCTGTGGAAAATTATCGTTGTGAGCATGGCTTGGAGTATTCAAAGATATCCTCAGAACATAAGGGGATAAAAGCTTCATGGGTGTTCACAGTTCCTGAAACAGGTACCTGTGAAATTTGGAAAGTAACTGTTGAAAATAATAGCACGAGAAAGAGGACTCTCAGTTTATTTCCATATATCAAATTCGACTTGTCAGGATATGTACAACCTTATTATTACAATCCGCATACTACCACTGAAACCTTGTTTGCAGAAGAGCTAAACGGAATTATTAATTGGAGTAAAAATCCTTTTCAGCCCCATAGCCGTTGCAGTGGTTATCTTGCAGCATCGGAAAAAGTGAGTTATTACGACGGATGGCTGGAGAAATTCAACGGACTTGGTAATTGTGCAAGACCTGATGTTCTGGTGAAAGGTAAAAACTGCACTAATTCGCAAATAACTGTCCGCGAAAGGGGTGCAGTACTGCAAAACATAGTTGAAATTGATGCAGGTGAGGTTAAAGAGATCTACTATATAGCAGGTTTTGGCGATAATCTGAAAACTGCCGTCAGGGAATGCCGTGAAGCTCTAAAAACAGCTGAAAGTTTTTGCAGCACGGTGATAGAGAGAGGTATAAAAAGATTTGGAACGTTGAGAGTTGAAACTCCAGACGCCAGAGTTAATAATATAATGAATTTCTGGGCCCAAAAGCAGGTAGAATTCTGCGGTATAGGAAAAAAGGCTGTTCGTGATAATGCACAGATTACGATGGGAATCTTAAACTTTAATGCTGAATTGGCAGAGAAATCAATGATTGAATGCCTGGCTCATCAGTATGCAGATGGTCATGCCATGCTTGCATGGAGTCCTTGTGTGGACCCGCACCTGTATTCGGATCCTCCTATGTGGTTAATACTTTCTGTTTGTGAAGTAATAAAGGAAACTGGAAATATTACTTTTCTTGACTTGGAGGTACCTTTCTATGATGAGGGAAGCGCCCCGGTTTACGAGCACCTGAAAAGGGCTGTCAACTGGCTGATTAACAGTACAGGTCCTAACGGAATCCAAAGGATACACTATGCCGACTGGAATGATGCACTTAATATACCTGATGATAACGCTGAATCAATTTTTATGGCTATGGGCGTGTCCTGGGCACTCAATGAACTGACTGCACTTGCCAAAACAATTGGGGATATTGGGTTTATGAAGGAACTTATTCGCAAGAGAGAAGAATTGGTGACTACTATTAATAAGATTGCGTGGAACGGTGATTATTATATTCGAGCATTGTCCAAGTTTGGAAATATAGGGGATAAAAACAGTCCGGCAGGAGGCAATATTTACATTAATCCTCAAACGTGGGCTATTCTGGGTGAAGTAGTACCGGAGAAATATCTTGAAAAACTATTTGCTTCAATTGATAGTATGGATACCGATTATGGAATACCACTATGCAAGCCGGCATATGAAAATTATTATGATGTGGTTGGGAGAATGTCAGGAATGCTTCCAGGGGTTTATGAAAATGGAGGAATATACAATCATGCCTGCGGCTTCAAGATTATGGCGGATTGCAAGGTTGGAAGGAAAGAAAAGGCATTACAGTCGTTAAGAAAGATGATTCCTGATAGTGAACATACTCCAAGCAGTGTTACTACTACAGAACCATATGTTTTCACAAACTGCTATCTTTTGCATAAATCAGCACACCTTGTTGTAGGTTTTTCATGGCAGACAGGAGCCTCCGCTTGGGCATTAAGGGGATTTTATGAAGGCATTTTGGGCATCCGGAGAACTTATGCCGGACTGGAAGTAGCACCTGCTCTATCTCATGAATGGAACCATGTCAAAGCAGAGCGTACTTTCCGTGGCAGCACTTATCTCCTGGAATATCATAATCACGGCGGTAATACAGTTGAGCTGACAGTAGACGGAGAGAAAATTCAGGGTAATGTTCTTCCTGTTTTTGCAGATAATCAGGTTCATAAAGTAATTGTTGAAGTGAAATGAGACCCAAGGAGTTGGAGGAGAGTTCCATGCAAATAAAAAATCTAAAATGCGAATTTCTGACTAATCCTATTGTGATAGACAATAGAAAACCAAGATTCAGTTGGATTATTTCAACAGACGAATACAATGTTTTACAAGCTTCTTACAGAATAGTTGTTTCATCCGAAAGACAAAATCTGGAGGAAAATAATTACGATATTTGGGATAGTGGAATTGTAAGCAGCGATGAGTGCATAGGGATGGAATATGCAGGATTAAAGCTAAAGAGTAAAGCTAAAGAGTAAAGCTACCTATTGGTGGAAAGTAATATGTCAAACTAATTCCGGAAATGAATTGGTAAGCGATATTGCAAGTTTCGCCATGGGAATGCTTCTTGAATCAGATTGGATGTGCGGGTTTATAGGTCTGGATACAAAACACACAATTATATCAGTAGAGGCAAGCGGGAAGGCAGGAGCACCATCGCCATTTTTAAGAAAAACTTTTATGGTGGATAAATATATTAAAAGTGCCAAGATATTTGCTACTGCTTTTAGAATTTATGAATTGAGACTAAATGGTAAGAAAGTAGGCACTTATGAATTGGCGCCTGGTTGGTTATGGCGATTGGCTTAGTATAGAAGACGACACCCCAAAGGATGTAATGGCAACAGCTTATTTTGCATACGCGGCTAAACTTACGGCAAAAACCGCGCAAGCTCTTGGGAAAGCACAGAATGCAGTAAAATATAGACAGCTATTTGATGAAATAAAAACTGCTTATAATAAGGCATACATTAATAATGAAGGCGTTATTAAAGGAGATACTCAATGTTGCTACATTCTTGCATTAAAAATGAAATTGCTATCACAAGAGGATATATCAAAAGCAATAAAACATTTAATAAGGACAATAGAAAGAAAAAAATGGCATTTATCATCAGGCTTTGTGGGTGTGAGCTATTTACTTCCTATGTTAACTGAACATGGATACAACGACATTGCATACAAACTTCTACTTAATGATACATATCCTTCCTGGGACTATTGTATAAAGAATGGAGCCACAACCATATGGGAAAGATGGAATTCCTATACCCTTGAAAACGGTTTCGGGGATGTGGGCATGAACTCCTTTAACCATTATTCACTAGGTTCTATAGCTGAATGGATGTATCGTAATATGGCCGGAATAATCTGCTTTGAACCTGGATTTAAAAAAATACAGATAAAGCCAATGATTGACAATAAACTTGATTTTGTCTCGGCAGAATATTTTAGTATTAGGGGAAAGATAGTAAGTACCTGGAAGAAGGATAAGGCAAATGTTTTATATAGATTTGTGATTCCTGCCGGAACTATTGCAAGAATTTGTATTCCTGACGGTAATATTATGATGAAAAGAGGGAAGATCGAATCATATGAAATTGTAGATGGATTTAGGGTTTATCAGACGGGCTCTGGGAAGTATGTTTTCATATCTGTACTTAATAGAGTGAATTCGGAAACTAATTTACAGTAGCGAGTTGCTGAAACATACTGGAGAGGTCTGAGGACGCTAAAATTACTATATCGGAGTTTTCGAATTCACTTTTAATAAATAAGGGGGTAATGTAAGTGAAAGAAATATCAGGAGTCGAAAAAGATAACTTAATTAATGAATTTATAAATCCAACAGTACAATATCGCGGAAAGCCCTTCTGGTCATGGAATGGGAAACTTGAAAAAGATGAGCTTTTAAGACAAATACATGTAATGAAGGAAATGGGCTTTGGGGGATTTTTCATGCATTCAAGGACAGGTCTTCAGACTGAGTATCTTGGAGAGGAATGGTTTGAACTGATCAATGCTTGTGCGGATGAAGCGGAAAAACTGGGCCTGGAGGCATGGCTATACGATGAGGACAGATGGCCCAGCGGTATAGCAGGGGGCATGGTTACTGAAAATCAGGAATTCAGAATGAAATCCATTAAGTTGGAGGTTTTCGGGAATTATGAGGATATTAATTGGGAAACAGAATTCATAGCTGTCTTCACATGCAGACTCGAAGGCTTATCGGTATATGAATATGAAAGAATCAACCGGGATACTCCTGTTGAAGGCATGGAAAATAAGCAGATTCTGGCTTTTTCTCTCATGGAAATGTCGAAGAAGAGCATTTATAACGGATATACCTATGTTGATACTTTAAACAAGCAAGCTACAGAGAAATTTATAGAGTTAACTCATGAAAAATATAAGCAAAATTGCGGGGACAGACTTGGCAAATCAATAAAAGGAATATTTACTGATGAGCCGCACCGTGGTACCTTGATGGATGAATTTGGCGCCGGTAATGACAGCGATATTTGGCGTGCACCATGGACGGAATTGCTTCCTGCAGTATTTAAAAACAATTATGGATATGATCTTGTAGAGAAGTTGCCTGAGTTGTTTCTAAAGCTTGACGGAAATGCTGTTTCGCAAGTGAAATGGCATTATGTTGAGGCCGTTCAGCAGATGTTTCTTGACAATTACGCAAAACCGATAAATGAGTGGTGCGATAAAAACAATATCATACTTACCGGACATGTACTCCATGAAGACAGCTTGACTGCGCAGACAGCTATGAGCGGCTCTGTTATGCGCTATTATGAGCAAATGGGATACCCTGGAGTAGATGTGCTAACGGAAGATAACAAAGCGTTCTGGATTGTAAAACAGCTTTCCTCTGCTGCCAGACAGCTTGGCAAAAAGTGGCTGGTATCAGAACTCTATGGCTGTACAGGCTGGCAGATGAATTTTGAAGGCCATAAAGCCGTT
>WSSedL1CaDRAFT_10000713_pt1 | contig 22346 bp, 8 predicted proteins | sample WetSurSL1Cattail_FD_9464 | JGI IMG/M metagenome (IMG submission 9464)
CTGCCATTGACGTGTGAGCATCCAGAGTGGATCGTATACCCCACATTTCAGGACATCATCAAATTCATGCTTGCGGCACCTAGGTTCCAGACGGTTCCAAGCTCTTATTGGTTCGCAGGCCATATATCCATTGTTAATCATATCTTATATTTTATCAGGTATGTTATTAAATGAAAAGTCCGTTGTTACTTGTACCCCCATCGGACTGGGTTCTCCCGGGTTATAAAATTCAGCTGGTGCAATTTCCGAAATAATAGTAGGCAATACGTGTGAGAGTGGGCTTTGTTCCAGGTTATCGGGCTCAACAGCCCTATTCTTAGCCATTTCTAAGGTATCGATCAGTGTATAAACCAGATTTTCAAATTGCCACTTGCCTGTTTCAACCGGGGTAACGGCAAGTAAAACCGATTGTGGGGCACAGGCATTAGGATTGTCATAATTGATGGATATGCCGGTTGTTTCAATTTTATTGGGCAGTATTTCCACCCATTCGTCCACAACCAGGGCGGCTTTATTGGGGGTATTGTTCTTCCATTCCTCAGGCGATATTAACATAACCGATAATTGATCATCCCCAGCACTATAACCATCCGGAAATTCTGTTCCAACCCAATAATCGTCTTGCTTATATGGCAACTGAACCGGTTCATAAGTGAAAGAAAGGTCGCCCGAAAGGATCTGGTTTATTTCAACATTATAGAGTGCTTTCATTTGTTTTCTAACTTTTGAAATAGCTTGTTTCCAATCCGCCAATGCCCTGAAACCTTTATAACGCATTAATTTCTTATCGGCGGATAGGTTTAATTGCTGTAAAAGCTCATTACTGTTTAATGGCACGAAAAGCGGAAACATGACAAAAGCTTTACCAAATAGGGCTTTGGCTGCATCGGCATAAATTGCCTTTTTTTGTTTATCTGAGGTTGTCGAAACAACCTTGTTTAGACAACCATCTGCAAGTCCAAGCCTTTTTTGTACTTGTTTAATCGCATTATCTGCCTGGCCTGCCAAATCATCTGAGGCATCCTGTTTATTTTGCGCTGTAGCGAAGTCAATGCGGGGTATACAGTTGGGTACACCATATAAATGGGCGTTTAACAAGAATGGTACTAATAGTTTTGCTTGTGATTCATTTAATTGTAATTTTTCTGTTGGGTCAATAGAAATTGAGGATGAATCCTGTTTGATGATTTTATATAAATCACTATCATTTAATATGTTAAATATACTTGTTTTAAAATTTTGGTAGGCATTGGAAACCCTTAATTGAAGCTGGTTTATATCAAAGCCCTCGGCATAAACACTATTATTGGAATCAGTAAAATCAAGAGCGCTGGCGGCCCTCCCCTGTTGAATAATTGCACGCAACTGGTCCATTAAAAAATCCAATTCGCAAAATGTCCTGATACCTTTGTCCCACTGAGGCAACCTGCTTTTCAAATCAATGGTTACCTTTTGATTGCTAGTCCCACTTTTAAATCCAATGTATTGTTTTAGCTCTTCGGCATTTGATGTAAGATATAAATAATCCAGAGGCTGGATGTCCAAATCGGCAAGGGAAACCTGGGAAAAAAGGGAATTATCTTCCTTCCAAATAGTGCAGAAAATATTGGCGGGATTCCCGATCATATTTGCCAGCCAGTTATTTAAAGAAGGTTCGGCAAGTGCCCTTGGGGTAACTGCCGATTGCCATTCTACCGGATTAACAAATACCGGAAGTGGCCGGATATTTATGATAATCCTGTGTGTCACCACCTTTCCTGTCCTTGGAGTATCAATAATTTGCGGGTCGGGAATATTTTTTCCTTCAGCAAGACTGGTAAGCATGGCCGATGCCCTTACATGATTGCCTTGTACAATTTGATACACACTTTCAGAAATTACCAGATCGCCCAGGGAGTCGAAAGAATCGGCCATCCTGTCTATTTCCAAGGCTATCTGGTTGTAATGGACCTCTGTGCCTTTATTTTGTATTACAATATCCTTAAGCCATTGGAATTTTTGGTTGGCATTATCTACAAGTAGGTCATACAAAGTTTCATGCGCCGGGAAGTCGAGCCATTGGGCATCGTCAAATATTTTATTAAGAAGCGCTACCCCGTTTACCACATTGCTGATGTAGACGGGCTGGTCAACATTACCACTATCATTCACCGGTAATTGCAAAGGAAATGCATCGCGAAAAGGTTTAATAAACTTGTCCAGTTCGCTATTTACATATCGTTCATGCAAGCCCCTTTCAAACTGGCAGCCTAATGTTGCCCCCACTTCCAAACCATTCCTAACGCCGTCAATAATATTCAAGGCCATGCGTACCCGGGATGAAGAAAGGTTTACAGCAAGCCTGTTGTTTATATCTTCCGAAAGGTAGTTGGCTTTATATGCACTGCGCAATACGGCAGCCGTAATTGCGTGGTTAATGGATGAGGCATGGATAAAACCTTCGTTGCCCGGATCGTAATATACTTGATTATTGGATGTTGGCCTCAATTCCTCCGGAATTTTAGCAGTGTCATATAAATTTTTCTGGTCGTTCCTTTTAAGGTTTTCAACCCATCCATAGGCGCCCAAATGGATTCCTGAAGGGTTTTGTTTACGATGGTCAAAAAGCCTTTTATTTACAAACGCATTAAACCAAGTATCGATCCTGTAAGTGGCCATATCCAAGTTTTGGGAAAGCAACATTTCCAACTCGGCTGTGGGTATTGTTTTCAATTCACTAATTGCGGCTCTCACACTATCTACCTTTCTCAACAATTCCCTATGGGCTTGACTATTCGCATAGCCACTAAACACAGGATTTGAATCGGGCTTGTTTATATAAACCGCCATTGAACAACGTCCTCCTGCATTTGCAGACTTTAAATATTTGTAAAATGGGTTCGAGTCATTAAAGTTTTTATAAAAATCGTTATCCAGTTCGTCAAAATCTTTTAGGAGCAGGTGCCATTTGGTATGAAAGTGGTGCGTTTTGTCATTCCTGTTCCAAAGTAAATAAGTATTTTGATCCCCAAGGGTACGTCTGAAATCCTCACTAATGAGTTTTTCCATCTGTAGAATATCGAGGGCCGCCTCCCGATAGGCTGTCATCAATGACTGACGAAGGAGCAGGAACAATAAGCTACGGCTGGGCATTTTCGCAGGATTGTTGCCAGCAAGTATATGGTCCATAGATGAATCCAATATCCAGTCGATATAGGAGGACCATTGTTGGCTATCGAGTGTCACCGGATCCAAAAAATTGTCAAACGATGGATTGGGATTGACCTGGTCGCCTGTGAGTTCTTTCAATTCTTTAGCTGGCTTTACAAAGCGGTACCTGAAAATACTGCTTAAAGCAAATTGGTCCCTAATGCGCGAATACCGTTCATCTTCAAGTTTAAAATTAGGCAGTGTGCTATCCTCATCCTTAAACACAAAGGAAGGCGAAAAAGTAGCATGATACATCATGTCCTTAAATAAGGAGAAGAATAAAAGCGCCCCTTTCGTTTCCTGGAAATTGGATAATTCTTCGTCATTGTCTATGATATCGCCACTGCGTATGACATTTAGCCCAAAACGCTGGAAATATTCTTGCGAATGGGCGCTTAAACCAAGCATATCCATGAAGGTTTGCTGAGGATTTGAGCTTATTTTTAATTTTTCAAAATCATTTACCTTCGATTTCCTTAAATAGACCCAATATGCATTTAATGTTTGAAGGACTTGCTGCAACCGTAATTCAAAACGTATCCGTTTTTTGTCTTCCAAAATGGATCTATGAATAGGATCATCCAAATAATCGGTACTTTCAAAAACGGGTAGGTTGGAAATATCAAAATCTTTGTAAAGCTTTAGTCTTGAATATGCAGTTGTAGCAAGGATTCCATAAGGTTGTTTACCTATCCTTACAGGAGGTATTGTTCCATTGCCAAGGCAATATTTTGTAAAAAAGTCCTCTGTATTTTTAATATTATCATAGGTAAAAACATTGTCCCACATTTCTTCCATGCTTGTACCCATGGTGGAATGCCATAATGCCCTGTTCACGGCATAGGCATGGCCAATTTGTTCAAATCTTTTATTGTTAAGCTTTTGCAATATTGATGGAGCGATTCCAAGCATATCGGCAAGCCATTTTGCATCAGATTTTTTGTAAGTGTTGGTTTCACTTTCATTAAAGGCCAAGTTACTTACTTCAATGTCGAACCTTTCGTCAGAATCGTCATCAATACTGGAAAAACCGGATGTTATAGTGCCCGTATTATTGGTAGGTGTGCCATAACGCAAAATACTCATTCCATCAGGAGCATATATGTGATTGGTCAGCAAATCCTGGAGCAGGGTAGCCGAGTTATTAAAGTCTGTGCCCTTGATGCCTAAAACCAAAACCTTGTCGAAACCTGCGTTATACTGGTCCTCGGTAAGTGGAATGTTAACGGCCATACCCTCATTAAGGGCCTCATTATAATCAACCATCCACCGCAACCCCTTTTCTATCTGTAAATCGCCATTGCTATCCAGTTTGTATATATCCTCCCCGTCCTCGTCCTTATTGGAAAACAAGGCAGGATCCAGCCCCAATTGAACATGCTGGTTGATTTTATTTCCAGCCACAACATGAAGGAATTTGTTATCTTTCATTGTAACTGCCACAAACTGGTCGGGCATCATGTAAGTATGGGGGGCGGTAGTCCAGGAATTATCTTTATGGTTTACCGTGGAAAAATCGAAAGGAGAACCCGTTTTTTCAAGAATGGCTTCAATGGTAAGTGCTTCTATTGACCCGAAAGTGTTGGACAATCTTGTAATTGCCGTAAACGCATTTTGTAAAGATTGCAATTTGGCAGCAAAGTATTGTTTCAACGTAGTTTCATCTTTTTCAATTTTAGCAATCAGTATTTCAAAACTGCCCAAAATTTTAAGGAGTTCAACTTTTGTTTTGTCCAATAAATTGATGGGCGCATAGGCAATGTTTTTCGTTTGGACGATCACCGATTGTACCAGATTATTGATTTCATTTAGCTGGGCCAGGGAAATGTTGGTCAAATAATCGGCTATCGGCTGTGATGGATTTGTTTTGTTGACCTTTTCCAGCAATTGCTTGAGTTGCAGAAGAGCTGTATTTAAAAAACCGAAGGGCTTATGCTGGGTATTTTTGACGTTTAAGGCCGAATTAATTTTTCGGGGATCAAGCACATTTACGATCCACGAAGCCCGCCGTGTACCAAAAGTATCAACCAGCCTTTTCCAGCCCGATTTTTCTATTTCCGTATTTCCTCCAGCCACCCACCAGGTGCCCCAAAACATTTTACCGGCAACTTCTTCCGCAACGGTAAGGGCTTCTTCGTGTGTATGCACAAAAATATCATCAGGATAAATTCGAACCCACAATTCATAAACTTTAACTTTTACAAGTTTTATATCTGCATGATCAATGGCGCTTTCTATCGAATTTATGATCCCGGAACCTAAATAAGATGAAAACACATCCAGCCCATATTTTTGGCTTTTATTCCTGGATTGGTAATTGGTTATTTTTGTTTTTACCTGTTGCAATTCACCCGAAAGCTGGCCAAAAACCTGCTGTAATTGCTCATGCTGGCCCTTGTCTATGGAAATTTTATTTTCAAGGGTTTTCCCCAGCAAATTAAGCTTGGTTGTTAAGCTCTGCCTGAAATTTTTAATGTCCTCATATTTTTGGGCCGAAGAACGGTTAAAATTCTGCGTTATCAGCAGGGCATGGGTAAAATTTACGATTAACTGGTTATTGTTGACCGGATAGGCTGGTAACCTTTTATTAATGTAGGCATTGATGTCGGCTTCAAAGCGGGCAAAGTTATTGCCAATTTCATCCATATGGAGCGCAATGGTGCTTTTAATAAATGTATCCAGGGAACCCTGGGCCCCAATGCCCTTATAAACACCTTGCAGGGTAGCAATTACCTGTGGATATGCTTTTTTTGCGAGTGAAATGTATTGTAAAATACTTTTGCACTGATTATCGGGAATAAATGACGGGTCCTTGATCAAGTCCCCATAATTTTTTAAAAAGTCGGCACACGCCTTTGTTTCAGTGTTAATAAAATTAAAAAATTGTTTCTTGTTTTTTACGTTTTGGTAAGGCAGTATTTTTCTGTTTGTTAATACATTTATTTTTTGATAAAAAACCTTCACCGCTTCCAATAGTTTGTTTGCCCCAGTCCCAATTGTAGCAGGCTGTGTAGGTATCTTATGGATGGTATCGTTGAAGTTGGAGGCCTTAATACTTGTCCCCCTTAGCAATGCTTTGCCATAATTACCCGATAATTGTGTTAGGTTGCCATGGATGATTTCATTTACCTGTAACAGCAATTGTTTTTCATTGTTGGTAATATTTTTTAATGCCCCTATTTGGCGTGTGAGGCCTGAAATACGTTGGTTTATATCCGGGCCATGTTTGGTAATGTGGGATTTTTCATTGATGGACGATAATTTGAGGTGCAAATCGACAGATTGCTTAATGATATTATCTATCAGAGGCGAAGATGATATATCAACAATTTTTTCGGATTCCATAAAACGGGTTTCCAATCGTACCGGAAGCAAAAGAAAAGGTATATGGTCATCCTTTGTTGCGGTTAAGGCCCTAATATCATCTATTTGTTTATCTTCAAAATAAGGGTTTAAGCTTGAGGGCATATTTTTTATTATAAGGGGTTTATAAATTCACTAGAATGCCTGGCAAAAATAACAGGGTCCTGGTAAAGGATCGATGCTATTTCGGCTGAGTTGCTCCCCCACCTGGGCACTTCGTTGTAATATTTTTCGGCAGTGGATACTGTATCTATGATATTTAAAGGTTTTGAAAAATTGATCTGGAAATTCTCCAGATCCGATTTCTGATTCACTAAGTGTTCCCATGTTAAATCGGACCATGTTACAGGCATAGATGCTGGTAGTGTATCGTCAGGGCCGTCAAAATCGTCCAGCCCAAAACGTACCTGCCCGGCCCTTTCTTTAAAAACAATAAACCAACCAGGGTCCTTTCCGGTGGTAGTTTCTCCATCCAAAACCCTCACTCCAATTGCATCTTCAGGGGTCAGGTTAAACCCTATCAGCGTAATATCAGGTTGTAGCTCAGCTTTAAATAAGGGAAATTTGGTGGTAGCTTCGCTAATATCGGGGATAAACAAGCGTGGCCCCGAAGGATTAGCGGAGTTATATTGTGCCTTTTGTGCATAAATCATTGTACCTGGGTACTTAGAAAGTAGTTCGCCCCGCACAACCAACACAACCATATTGTCAATGTTCTTTTTGTGCTGGCCTAGTGCCTTATCCCATTGATCCATAGGGATGATGTCCTTCATATTTTCCGGGTTCTGCTCAAACAGATTGTCGTTAATATCCCAAAATTGCCTGAAATAAGTGCCCCGTTGATCTGTAGGATATTCGCGCCAGAATAATTCTTTTGCCATCTCATAATTAAGACCAGCCATGAAAGATTCGATAAATCGCTGGTTTGGCTCCAATAATGCAACAGAATTTTCGGGGATTTTTTCGATATTTGGCAATATGAAATTTTGGGATACTTTTTTGAGGTACAAATAAACAGGCTCTGTAAATTCGGGATAGGCCATCGCTGGCTTCAATTTTTTTATAGCTGTATATTGGCTCCCATCCCAAACCTTTATTGAACCGGATATCCTTTTGATGATATTCTTGCCCGGCTTCAGTTCACCTACCAGGTTTTGGTATAAGCCGTTCAAATCGCCAACAATTGGTTTGGATGTAACGGAGGCCATGCTGCTTATTTGACCGTCCAGAAGCGATAATTTATCCTTGAACGATGCAATGTCTCCCTGGGTAGTGACTTTCGTGAGCTTCATATCGCTATCGGATTTATTTACACCCGATTTTAAAATCATTAGATTATTATACACTTTACCATCACTATATTTATCAAACTGGGTCTCATATACCGACACTGAAATTGTTACACTTATATTATCATCATCTATATTACTGTTACTGATGCTATTGATTAAGTCGGTTATAAGAATTTTTACATCGGGTTGCAAATCAACCTTTGCGCTCAGGGTAGCCAATAATTCATTTTTAATGGATATGGTATCTTTTGAGACTATATTTTTTAAAAGCGCAAAGAAGATGTCTTTTGAAACATTTGCAGGTTGTGCCGAATAAGCATTAAATGCATTGTCCACTTTTTGGATTACGTCCACCATAGAGATTGCAGACTCCGGGGATTTCTTGAGAATGGCAGTGGTAATATTTCTTGCATCATTTTCCTGTGTGTTGAAATTCCCAATGATGTCTTTTTGTAGTGAAAAGGACTTGTTTTTTGCCAAAGGTCTGATCGTTTTTAAAAAGGCCGCACTTAAGGAGGCATTGGGAATTTTACTGTCGTCAATTTGTTTATTAACGGAATCAGAACCGGCCTGTTTAACAAGGTATTGCATAGGGCTGGTTACCATAAGGCCTTTACTTTCGGTGGCAGATTTTAAATGCTTTTTAAAAACAGCATCGTTAATTAATTTGGTCAATTCTGCTTCTTTTATTTTTTGGTTGGCAGAGGTAATATTTTCCACCTGTTGCCATGCCCTGTTCACCAGGTCTTCCTGCTTGTCCTGAACTATTTTTGTCCCTAATCCGGCCACTGCGCGGTTTCTGATATCGAGGTTTAGCTCTTCAAACCAGGAAGGATTGTTTGTAGGGTTTAAATTTTGAGCCAGGCAATGCCAAACCCCATAAACTGGGGGAACAACTACCGGATCGTCAGATAGTTTCTCATTGGAAAAGGGATTATTAAAAGTTTCGTTGCCCAAATTATTGGGCATGCCCAAATTCGGCGATAAGCTTAAAATATTGGTTAGCTGCGTTTTAAACACTGTTTCATCGGGTGTTTTAGGAAACTGTTCCCTTGAATACTCATAACCAATAGGTTGCAAGGCAGCCTCAAGGCCGATGCTTTTCCTGTGTAATTGATTTAACCCATATCCTAAATTTTGCACATCAACAGGCATGCAAGCCGAGGTGGTATCATAGTGGAACGTGGTAAGTTTTTTTACAAGGCTTTCAAAGTCGCCATCGTAACCGGTTTTAAAACTCCACTGATAATAAACAGGAAAATCGAGAGATTGATCCTTGGATGCCTGTGCAGCTTTGTCCCATGAAGGTTCTTGTGCGGGTACCTGCGATATATCGAGGCCTAACCCGGCCCTTCTCCCGGTTTCAAAAGCTGGTATTAAGAAGGCTGTGTATACAGTTGATTTCACCAACTTTCGTGGGCAAAGCAGGCGGCATAATGCCGAATTGGCATCTGCTTTTATCTGGTTTGCAACTTCGACCTTAATATCATTTTTATCTGAAGGTGCAATTACCTCGTTTACTTGTACATGTGCCCACGCATAACTTTCTGCGGGGTTTGGAAAAACTTTGTCAAAGGCTTCTGTTTTAATTGTAATGCAGGCCAATTTGCCTGCGGTGTTTTGTTCAGAATATTCATCGTCTTTCAGCACAATTAATGCCAGCCATGGGCGTAATTTTTTGGCATTGTCATTATTTGAAAGATCGGCAATGGCAGGGGTAAACCTCCAAAGAAAGTCCTCTTCATAAAACTCAATGAAAACGAGGTTGTTGGTTTCATAATTGTTAACATTGGCGGGCGGGTTGGTTCGGATAATCACTGTATCGCTTAAGTTTACCACATCACCGGGCCCAACAATGTTAATGATTTTTGAAACAGGAATTACGCTATCGGTTCCGCTTTCAACAGCCTGGGCTTTCAGGTTTAACGTAACGTTCAGCTGTGCCCTTGTAAGGGCAGATCCCTTTGAATTACCAAGAGTATCTGTTTCAATAATCCTCGAATTAAGTCCTTGTCTAAGCCAGGGAATAAAAGAATAATGTGCTACAGTTTCAGGCATAATTATTTTTTTTATTAAGCCATTTCCATATGGTAGGCTGGTATCACTTTAATTTTATCTCTAAGTTGTGGTTTATCTTTTAGCAAGGCCTTCATAATTTCTCTGGCTTCAGAATAGGAACAAGGAACAAAATCTACGGAAGGTACCGGTCCCATATCTATTTTATTGACAATCATGTATTTTTCTTCCTCGAAATTTATATTACCACCTATGTTTTTAAGCTTTTGATTGGCATAATTCTTACTTAAATCCGATTGGGAAATAACACCACCTTTGGCCATACTTTTTAACATGCCCGTTTCAAAAGTCATTTTTTGCTTTGGTGCATCGGTAAACACATCTGATGAGCCTATTTCATATTCCACCAAACGGTTTACCCTCGAGACTAATTCAATATTATCGGTTTCGGTAATTTTTATGCCACCAGTCATCTTCTCATAGGAGGCTGCTTTGAGTTTGTCCTGGTCTCCCATTTTTTTGAACATTGAGGGGGCAAACGATTCATCGGTACCTGCACCTGAAACTGGCTCCCCTCCTATCAGCAATTCGGAAATTTCCAGTTTATTGATATCAGCGGGTTTTGCTGTACCAAATTTTTCCAGTGTAATACCCAAAGGAACAACAGTTTGAGATATTTTGAACGAACCGTGTGGCAGAAGGACAATTTTTCCGGGTTCTTGCGGGATTTCCCTAAGGCTTACCAGTGTTGATTTTGTCTTCGGTATTTCTGAAATCCAGTTTGCATCGGCATTAAATGCATCAATAGATTGTGGCAATATAGCAATAGTCGGTTCCTCAATGGTATTAACATCTCCCCATTCCTTGTCGAAGCTAACTTTAATTTCGAAAAACAGTATCGAGAACGAAGCCTTGCCTTTTGCATGCCATGGTGTTGTACCCGACAACTCCAATTCGAGCGTAATACTCAAAATCGAAGTATTGCCGCACTTAACTTCCAAGCCTGCAGAAATGGAAACAATAAAACTAAAGGGCGAGAATTGGAACAGGGCGTCAAAAGTAAGGTAACCAATCACCGAAAACTTACTTACCTTAAACTGGAAATCGATTTTAGCCCCGAACTGGACTGTGTTGGAAGTTATAGCAAAATAGCTGGTAAGGATGAGGCGTGGGTTATCTTTATAAATGGTTAATGTTAACCGTTTTAAAGGAGGCACTTTAAGCGCTGCAGGAGGCGTAAACGAAGGGTGGAAGCCACCTACCGACATCAAAAACCCTTTTTCGGAGCCCCAGCTAAGGCGTAATGCCATATCGCCCTCTAAAGTAAATGTAAGGATAAAGGAGTTAATAATACTTGCATCAAAAGAAATCCAACACTTTTTAAAATCGAGGATCCCCACAAAATTGACCTGGATATGAAGCAGTGCATTGTCTTCTTCAGGCAGCGTGAGTTTTAGCACCCCAAGGATGGCAATCCTAAACGGATCGGCAAACTCGACCATTAAACCAAAATCGAGGTAAACAAGGGCAGGCGTCCCCCAGGTAATCCGGGCCATCAGGCCTATAAAAAACTGGTCCCTTTTTGGGGGGAATATGGTTATAATCTGACCTATGATGGTGTTAATGTTTTTTACTACATCTTCGGGAAATAAAATATTATCCAGGGCATTGTTCCTGACCCCTTCGCATAATGCATCAACATTAATGGTACTGTTTATGCCCAGCATACCGCCTAACCCGCTTAGGAAAAAGCCCATGCCCAGGGCAATACCTGGTACAAAGGTTACACTAACAATGATCAGTAATGAAAACCCTTTGCTGCCATCGGGCATTTTTGTGGTAATAATGCAAATGGCCGCTATTTGAAGGGTGTCTTGTATGGTTAGTTCCAGGGCACCTGCATATCTGCCGTTCTCGTCATCAAACAATAAGAAACCTCCCCCTTTCACTACACTGGCTTCAATACTAAGCCCAATACCTTTGGGTGGCTTAAAGTCGGCCGAGAAGCCGACATTACCAAAGCTATTGCCATCCATGTATTTTAATTTTCCATTGATACCCATCTCCTGCACTGCGACGAAGAGAGGGCCTAGGGAAAGGCTAAAAGAAGCGTAAACCGATATTTTTGCCGCCCCATCGGTGGTAAAAGGTTCAATGGCAAGATAGATGGTGTCGATCGTAAACGGGCCTATCTGTTTATGCAGGGAAATGTCCTTGGAAAGTTTGCCGCTCCCTTCAAAGGATAGCCCATTTTTGGAGGAATAGATAATGCCAAAGCTAAAATCGAAATTAAGGTCCTTTAAAAAATCCTGGATGAAAGAATCGGCTCCATTTGAATTAAACCCTGCCTTTAACGAATCCATGTGAGCCTTCACAATAAACTCGGGCGACGCATTGGAAAAGACAAATTCGAACGAGCAGGCAATGCCATTCAGTACCATACTAAAATTGCCCACTTTGAGTATTGGAAAGCCGCCCTCCTGACTGAGGGTTAATTGGGCCTTAACTGATTGGTCCAAGAAGTTGGGGGCAAATTTTAAGCCTATCCCGCTGGACGACAGCATGAGCCCTATGTTACCGTTCAACACAGTTTTTGCGGTAAGCTCTAAAAGAAGTTGCTCTAAAATCTGAAAGGAGATACTTGCTTGCCCTTCCAGATAAGGTGCTATTACAAGGCTATGTTTGGATGGATCGATGGGGTCAACATCAGGATAAATAAGCAGGTCCAGCAGAAAAGATGCTGCACCGGTTGAAGCGCCGCCCACAACGCCTGAAATAATGGGGATAAATATATTGTTACGGGCATGTTCGCCGGAAATGGCAGGTAATGCACCGTCTACCTCCAATTCATCCGCATTTGGGGTAAATGAAAACCAACCAAACCCTTGGATAAATGTGCGCAGGGCGTTAAATAACTTGTCGAACTGAATGTCGGGGGTACCCCAGCCATACGCTTCTTCAAAACATTTTACAGGGTCGGTAAAGAGTTTTTCCATACGCCCCCATTTCATTTCGTAGAGGTAGAAAGCGGGGTTGTATTCGGTTTCATTTTGCATGGATATTTCTATGATCCCAAGCAGTGTCAAAACCCCATATATACGTGGGTGGTTATCGGCAAGGTAAAATATGAGGACGTAATCCAAGATCCGTTCGGCAATGTTGTCTTTGATGCCACTATTGTTTAAATAATCCTGATAGGTTTGTAATTCAGTCTCAATTTTATCGGCTGCATTTTTAATGGTATTGATAATTTGCGCCGTAGTAACCGTAAGGGCAATGATATCTTCAATTAACGCCATTTCATCAACAGAACTGTTATTAAGGTCGTCGGAAATTTTGTTGATATCAGCAATAAAATCTGTGAGTTCTGTTTTTAAATCGGAAAAGGCGGCATCAATGGCGGTCGGGGTCTTGTACCCAAGTTTTTCAACAAATTCGCCCAGGGTATTGGCGTCAAACAAATGGTTTTCTACCGATGAAATGGCATTGGCTATTTCAAGGAAGAAAAAGTTTAGGATACTGGTATTATTGTCGCTCATAATTATATCCCCCAGGCTCTGCTATTAGGATTAATATTATCGAGATTGGTAACATCGGTTTGGTCGTAGATAATGCGGCAGTATGCATCGAGTGTAACAGCAAAGCGTATCATATTGGCCATCGTTTCGTTATGCACGGGTTGAGGTTGGTATTTAAAAATCAGGTAATCCCTTAAACTTAACCCTCCTTTGTTGGCATCCTCTACATTTTTAATGAATTCATTCCATGTTGAAATATTTTGAGCATTATAGGCAGCATACAACATCGAATAATAAGTAATAAAATCTCGTCGTTTAGTATCATCTGATTTTATTGAACCTTGCACATCTGAGTAATGATTGGTGAACCATGCAGGGTCGCTATAAACAAACGTTTCCCCATAAATCGTCCTTTTTTTCTGCGCTAACTTATGATATAACTGGTACCATGCCAGCATAAGGGCACAAAACGTCCAATGGGACCGTCTGGATATTTTCTGGATATAAGGGACTTGCGGGGAACCTACCCTCTCGGATATATATTTTCTTAATGAAGTGGAATCAATCATCTTATCCACATTAAAAATATTTTCCGCCGACATTTTTCTTATCACTTCATCAAAACATGCGTTTGTTTGTGATACATCTGGGGCTAAGCGCACATATAAGTCAAGTCCGTAAGGTTCGAGAAGAAAAAAATGCCTTGCATAATCGTGTTTATCGCCATCATACGGTTCGGATTTGTAATCACCTTGCCAGCTATATGATTTATATGGGACTGGGTTCCTATATAACCAGGAAAACAAATGGATCCCCTCCCTTTTAATCAAAGTCAAAATAACAGGCAGGGGTGTATCAAATCCATCAGTTAAGTAATTGCGTACCATATTTCTGGCTAAAAATGCAGATTCAAGATCGAATAAGTCAAACCCGGAAAGTGTTAAACGTTCTTTCTTAGGATCTGGATTCTTAATAGTGGTAAACGAAACCTTATCCATGGAATAAGGGCAAACTGTCTTTTTCCCCAGATACGGATCCCTGGGGGATGGAGACTGTCCATCTGGCCATACGACTTTATCATTGGGTATAGTTGGATCAGGATCCAATTTTTTTGGGGTGATAAACTTCACTTTGTTAATCCACCATTTTATATTTACAGTTCCAATTGTTTCTGTACTTCCAGCTGCCATTTTCACCCTTAAACCATCCATTTGCTCCCTTACTGACTGACATAATGTATAAGTTTTGTACTGCACAATGCTTAACAGAGGGTGAGTTTGGTCTTCATCTGTTTTATCATAGTATTTTGTTACGTCAAGTTCAGGTGGCTCAACATTGACCCCGTTGGTTTCTTTCACTAACTCCTGTAGCCAGTCGATAAGCGTATAAAAATAAGGATCCATAAACAATTGAAAAGAGGCACAATATCCCCTTACAAAATTATCATAACCTGCTAAAGACAGGCAGGTTGAAGGTTTAGGTTCGCGGGGTTCATTTACGGTAAAGGTAAATTGATTCCTGCCTGCCAGGTGTGCTGCTTCCAACTCATAAGTGGTAAGGGCATCTTTGGGCAAAGTCATTTTATCAAAAACACTAAAAGGCCTATTCCTATAGACTTTTGAAGGTTTAGCTACGGGACAACCCCTAAAACACAATATGGCATTGGCAAATGCCCTATCATCGTAAATTTGTTCAAGCCAAGCGTATTCATCCTTAAGGTCCTCATCTGTTCCATTTTTAGGGGAAGCCGTAGAAGCAACGGGAAATTTTATCTGATCATTATCATTGCTATTCCTGCTGCGTACCTCATACCATGATGCCCCACATAACAAGGGCACATAGTAACCAGCCAAAAAATCAGCGAAAGATTTTTTCAAATTTGCAGATGTTTGAATCAGTTCTATTAGTGTTGATAAAACCTGGGCATCCTTTATTTCACGCCCCCCTGCAAACAATGTGTATTTTGGATAAGCAACTGCAATGTCGTTCCAGGCAAGAGTGTCACCCTTATTACAGTTAACATTTTTCTTAAAAAGCAGCCATGCCTTTAAAGCCCTCGAAACCAGAACTTTGAATTTTTCATAAGGTAAATTTGCACCAGCTGCCTGAAAAATAGGGTTAACGGGTGCCGAAGGTTTTGTTTTTGTACTGCTATCTGCAAAGTTCTTGAAATTCACAATGGTGAACAAGAGCAATTTATTGAAATAAAGAAACACGCTTTCACGGTCAACATTTTCTATAATAAACTCTGTGTTTTCATAAAGCCTTGTATCTGATTTTTTTAACGGCTCTTTATCCTTTTTAATGATGAGCCTTCCTGAATTGCTGGGGCATAAAACCTCTAAACTTGTGCCTTTCACTTTAAAATGATAATAAGGTTCGTATCTTACCAAGCCAGTTAAAGGGCTTCGTATAACCAGCCTGTCCAATTCGCCCAAAGTTGTTCCGGTAGTTTCCTGTAAATAAGGGTTTGCATCGCCTTTACAATCTAAATTGAGTGTATCTGTTAAAGGGTTTGCAGAATCTTTTAGCCAAAAACACCGGATTGCATCAAAAGAATGATAAGGCATAGGAAGCAAACTCCCGGAATTTTTGTTATTGTCAAATACCAGTTGTTTCATCAACTCTTTTGCTATATCGGGCGGATTAGTGGCGATAATAGGCTTAGGGATGGCCGACCTTTTTACATCATCAACCTTAACATCTGTCAAATCCAAATCCGAAGTATAGTCATTTTTTGCATCAGGTTGGCCAGTAGTGATGGAGTATTGTCCAAAGGTAGATTCTGCATTAAGGACATAATCGATGTTATCTGACGATGTTATTTTTTTTATCCTGCTTTTTTGCAAAGCTGTTGAAGGGGTTGGCATGGTAAAGGTGTCGTTCAGCAACTCTGCCCCAATATCCAACGATTTTAAATAAGTTTTGATCAGATCAATGCTGAGGAGGTCGGGGGCAACACCAAATGGCAAGGAAAACCTCTTGCTAAAATTAATTTCACATGCAATTGGGTCCATGGGGCTAAATTTTCAAAATTTTTTTACCGACCTTCAAAAATTAATTAATCTTTTTGAGCAAACTCTTAACACAGTCAAATATTCTTACTTGTAACTATGTCCACAATAATGCAATAAAAATAAAATACATTTTTTTATTTAACAAATAATTTAAAAGATTAAATACTGGAATAACGATTATGCTATACCCCAGTTCCTGTCATTAGGTTTAGAATTATCAAAAACGGTAACATCGGTTTTATCGTAAACGATACGGCAATATGAATCAAGTGTTGCTGCAAAGTGTATCAAATTGCTCATTGCTTCAATATGACCGGTAGGTTTATATTTAAATAAAAGATAATCCCGGATGGTGAATTTCTTTTTTTTGTCATCAAGTGAAAGATCATTACCTGAACTATCCTTTAATTTAAGATTTTGAATATAAGTAGGGTAAGCTGCTTCCACCTGTTGGATAAAATCGTTCCAGCCCGCTTGTCCCGAATTATAAGCTAAATACAACAAAGTATAATAGGTTATAAAATCTTTTCTTTTGGGGTCTAAGGCATTGATATTTCCCTGCTCATCGGAATAGTGGTTATCAAACCAATCGGGCATGGTATAATTAAAGTTTGGGCTGTCGTCCTGGGTTTTTTTATTGGCCACAGTTTGCCTCGATTGGTACCAGCCGAGCATAAGAATGATAAATGCCCATTGTGAACGTCTGGAATTTTTCCGGATAAATGGGATACCATCTATATTTGTTGCTGGGGCATATACCCTCTCGGAAATGTATTTTCTCAAGGCCCAGGCATCTTTGATTAAATTTCTATTTAAAACCCCGCTTGGGGACAAATCGGTCCGGAATAGATAGTTGTTCAATACCATGTCAAATCTGGCATTTGCAGCGGTTGTACTTGTAGCACCATGATTGTATGTATCGAGCCCAAATATAAAACCAAGAAAATAATATCTGGCAAAATCATTTTGATCGGTATCGTTGGTTATTGTTTTAGTTAAATGCCCTTGCATGCTAAATGCCTTGCCAAATGGTTGCTTCGGGTAAGGGTTCCTATATAACCAGGCAAATGTATTGACACCTTCCCTGTGTAATATTGCCAAAATAACAGGCAATGGCATATCAAATTTACCTGTTAAATAATTATAGACCGCATTTCTTGCCAAAAAAACCGATTCCAAATCAAATAAATCAAATCCCGAAGGGATCACATCAAAATAAGATGATGCACAATTATTTGGTAAATTTGTTCTGGACGACATGAATTGATTTGTGGGTGCTGGCTGGCTTCCATCCGGCCACTGTAAAGTATTTGGAAATGGCATTTCAATTTTTTTTTCTACAATAAAACTAACTTTATCCACCCACCATTGTAAATTCGCTTTTGTGAGTAATGCCCCCCCATCCACCTTTAAAGTATTGTAAACATCCATCTGCTTTCGGATAGATTGGCACAATGTATAATTATCGTATTGTAATATGTTCAATAAAGGATGGGTTGAAGCTTTATCATTTGCTTTATAGTATTTTGATATATCCAGAGGGGGCGGATCAAGTTTAACACCATTTGTTTCTTTTACCAGTTCCTGTAGCCAGTCAATGAGTGTATAAAATGTATCCTTGGCCATTTGAAAAGAAGCACAGTAACCAACCACACAACTTTTGTACCCATCTAAAGATAAGCATGTTGCGGGCTTAGGTTCGCGGGGTTCAGCAGAGGTAAACGTGAATGATAAATCGGTATTCCTTCCAGCCAAATGCATTGCTTCCAGTTCATAAGTGGTAAGGGCATCTTCAGGTAATTTTTTATCAAGGCTTGTATATGGAATAGCCCTGTAGACCTTTGAAGGGTAACCTACGGGACAACCCCTATAACATAGAATGCCATTGGCAAAGGCACTTTCATCGTAAATTTGCTCAAGCCAGAGGTGTTCCAACTGTTTTACTCTATCACCTTCGTTGGTCCCATTTTTAGGGTATTCCGAAGAAGCCACCGGGAATGTTACAGAAATATCATCATTGCTATACAGGTTGCGTGCCTCGTACCAGGAGACTCCACATAACAATGGGACATAATAGCCCTCTAAAAAATCAGAAAATGCTTTTTTCCAGTCCGGGGTATTTTGGATCAACTCCAAAAGGGTCAATATAACTTGAACATCCCTTGTGTTGCCACATCCTTCAAATAAAGTGTAGTTTGCAAAAGTTGCTGTAATCGTATCCCATGTGAGGGAATCATTTTTAATGCAGTTTATATTTTTCTTAAAAAGCAGCCAAGCCTTTAAAGCACGCGAAACCAAAACTTTGTATTTTTCATAAAGAAAATTTGCACTATCTGTTTTAAAGGTAGCCGGAGGTGTCGTATCCGATTTCATATCCGTGGATAGGATGGCGAAATTCTTGAAATTCCCGATGGTGTATGAAAGGAGCTTATTAAACTGCGCCATCACACTTGCGCGGTCTACATTTTCGATGATAAACTCCGATTCTTCATAAAGCCTTGTTTCAGATTGATTATTATCATTATCTAATTCCCCTCTTATGACAAGCCTTCCGGAATTGCTGGGACATAAAACTTCTAAATTATTCCCATTCAATTTAAAATGGTAATAAGGTTCATATCTGACAAGGCCGGTTAAAGGACTTCGTATTACCAGCCTGTCTAACTCCCCCAAACTTGTTCCGGAAGTTTCCAGCAAATAAGGGTTTGTTGGGCCTTTATAATCTAAACCCATTGTGTTTGTTAAGGGAGTTGCGGAATCTTTTTGCCAGTAACACCGGATGGCGTCAAAAGAATGATAAGGCATGGGAAGCAAACTCACCGAATTTTTATTACTGTTATACACCACCTTTTTCATCAGCTCTTTTGCAATGTCGGGCGGATTGGTGGCTTTAATCGTATCATAAATGGCCAATCTTTTCACGTCCATATTTACCTTAGCCAAATCACAATCGCAAATATAGTCAAGGCCATCAACGGATTGTCCATAATATTTACCAAAGGTAGATTCAGCATTGAGGAGATAACCAAAATTATCAGACGAAACGATTTTTTTTATTTTGGCCTTATTTAATGCGTTGGAAGGGGTTGGCTTGGTAAAGGTATCATTTAGCAACTCTGCACCTATATCCAATGATTTTATGTATGTTTTGATTTGGTCAGCGGTTAGTACATCCGGGGCAACCCCAAAGGGCAGGGAAAACCTCTTGCTAAAATTAATTTCACATGCAATTGGGTCCATGAAGCTAAATTTTCAAATTTTCACTGTTTCAAATTTCGTTAAATCGATTTTAGCAAACTCTTAACACAGTTGGGTATTCTTACTTTTAACTATGTTTATATGAGGCAATAAATATAAATACAATATTTAAAAATTGCCATAGAATTTTTATGCTTTTATCAACATATTTCGCAATCTCTTGTTAAATGTGGATTGTTGAAATGTGAAATTTATTAGAGGGATTTTTCCATTTCCAGAATGTGATGTCAAATGACAAGTCGGTTTATTTACCGGATTTCTTTTTCTTCTTTTTCTGCTCGAATGCTTCCGCTTCGGCAATTAATGTTCTCCAATCATGGGTACTGGCTTCCGATACATCGACGATTTCTTCGTATTCGTTCCTTTTGATTTCCAATACAGTTATTTCCTTGTTTAAAAAACCTTCAATCGTTGTAAGTATTTCTTTCTCCTCTTTACTACAGAACGATATGGCAAGTCCTTTTTGTGTGCCTCGGCCGGTGCGACCAACGCGGTGAACATAATTTTCAGCTTCTTCAGGTAAATCGTAGTTGATAACAATTTCCACATTGGGAATATCTATACCACGGGCACTTATATCGGTCGCAATAACAACTTTATTGGTGCCTTCCTTAAATTGTTGCATCACCTCGCTTCGTTCATCCTGATCCTTATTACCATGAATGGTTTGACTTTGAATTTCGACCCGTTCCAGGGCTTTGAAAACCCTTTCGGCACGGATTTTTGTCCGCACAAACACAAGTATCTTTTTTTCAGGATTCTCCTTTATAATCCTTTCCAGGAAAAACCGTTTATCATCCATTTCAATGTAAGCAACCGAATGGTCAATGTTTTTTGAAACTGGGTCCTTGGGCGATATGTGGATCCGAACTGCCTTTTGAACCAGCGAATAAGCAAGGTCTTTGATATGTTCATTGATGGTTGCCGAGAAAAAAAGCGTTTGTCTTTTGCGTGGGATTTTTTGCACCAACTGATTCATATCGTGTTTAAAACCCAATTCGAGCATATGGTCAGCCTCATCGAGAATAAGAATTTCAACACCATTGAAGGATATGTGTCCCTGACTTTCAAGATCAAATAAACGACCGGGAGTTGCAATGATAATATCGATTCCGTTTTTTAGTTTTTCAATTTGAGGAGCCTGCTCAACGCCCCCAAAAATGCTCATAGTTTTTATAGAAGTATTTTGTGCCAATTGCTCAAATACTCCATTCACCTGAATGGCTAATTCATGCGTAGGCACCATTACAACACAACGGATTTGGTTTTCAGTGAATTTATTTTTACGGTTCAACAATTCAAGCACAGGTAGTGCATAGGCTACTGTTTTACCCGTACCCGTTTGTGCAATAGCCAGTACATCTTCTTCTCTTAAAATGGGAGGAATTGACTTGTATTGGATATCTGTTGGCTTTTTATAACCTAAAGAATCGAGGTTTTTCGATATCTCAGGTGAAAAATTATATTGAGAAAATTTCATGAGAACTGTTTAAGTAATTAAAATTAAGCACAAAGGTTTAAAAATCAAGGAATGCCACTAAAACACCAAGGCTCAAAGTTCTAAATCTTGGAGGAATTTTGTGTTTTTGTGCTTTGGTGGCTACAAATACAAATTAAAAGGAACTACTTCACAACCTTCACCCTGCCTACTTCCCCTGTTGTAAGCCGAACCTTAATGCCATGTGGATGATATAAGCTTTTGGTAAGTATCTCCTGAACGATACCTTCAGTAATAATGTTGGTTACCTGGTTTTCTTTGGTTACAATACCTACAACCTTACCTGGTTTTATGTCGCTTCTGTTTTGTCCTTTCATACTAAAATTTTGATGTTTAATTTTTTTGCAAAGTAAGGTAAATTTACGGAGGTTGAAAATAGAGATTTTTGAGTATTGGGCTTTATTAACAATTTTGTAAAAAAACCGAACAAGATTTTTTCACTAATGCAAATAATTCCGTATATTTTCGGCTTAATTCTAAATAATTCAAACTATGTCAAAAGAGAAAAGCCCAACGAAAGACAAAAATAAAAAAGAGCCTGAAAAAAGTTTGAAAGAAAAACGCGCTGCCAAAAAGGAAAAGAAGGCAGGCAAACGATAAACTTTTGATCATTTTTTATTTAGTTATCTCCTAAAAAAGCTAAAATTTTAGAAAAGGGATATTTTTCTTCCATAACAAATATGGAAATAAAATACCCCTTTTATTATGACTAGGCATCCGATTGATATTTGATAACATACTCCAATAAATCCTGATCTTTCGTAAGATTAATTTCAAATTGCGGCGCAAAATAGATAGGGTTTTTTACTTGTATTGGATCTAAGTTTATTTGTAGGACTTTAAAAAAATAATTTGTAAGAAATAATATTATATGGGCATCAAATTCATTTCACTAATAGCATTCATTTTAACAGGTTACAATGTGTATTCTTCCAACACATTAAATAACGACTCCACAAATAACATGGTGAAACCTCTCAGAGTCTATAATACGATTCGTTTGACAACTGCAAAACCAGTTATTGATGGTATGCTTAACGATCCTTGCTGGCAGACAGGCGAATGGGCCGAAAATTTTACCCAATGGATACCCAATGAGGGCGGTAAGCCTTCGCAACGTACCCAATTAAAGATACTCTACGACGATAAAAATATTTATGTTGCTATAAGGGCTTTTGACTCCGAGCCTCAAAAA
>WSSedL1CaDRAFT_10000714_pt1 | contig 22346 bp, 20 predicted proteins | sample WetSurSL1Cattail_FD_9464 | JGI IMG/M metagenome (IMG submission 9464)
AAGCCATATACGCCGCAGAAGGAGGCCGGCTGCCTTATAGAGCCGCCTGTATCGGTGCCTAATGAGACGTCGCATAAACCTGCCGCTACTGCAACGGCTGATCCGCCGCTTGAACCGCCTGGAACTCTTTGGTTATCAACCGGATTAAGAACTGCTCCAAACGCAGAGTTCTCATTTGAGGAACCCATTGCAAATTCATCACAATTTGTTTTGCCAATTATAATGGCGTCTTCGTCAATAAGTTTTTGAACTGCCGTGGAAGTATAGACTGCAATATAATCTTTTAATATTTTTGACGAGCAGGCTGTAGGTTTATCTTTTAAAGACAAAACGTCTTTAATTGCTACGACCATGCCGGCAAGCTTGCCATTCGTATTATTTTTAATTTTTCCCTGAACAGTTTTAGCCTGTTCCAAAGCGAAATCAGAAAAAACAAAATTAAAAGCGTTGAGCTTTTTATTCTTATCAATTTCAGAAAGAAAAAACTTTACGTTATCCTCTAAAGATAATTCGCCCGATTTTAATTTTTGTAATTTTTCGGAATGATTTTTATAGTTTACCAAATTAGACTCTTTTTGTTAAACGGAATAAGTTCAATGATTCTCGCCGCCGCTATAAACTGGCGGAGAAGTAAAGGCTATGTTAAAGATGACAATATTAAGATTTAGCCGAGCCAGAATCTTTTGGCTTAGAATTTTTGTCGTCTTCATCGGTATCATCCTGAATGTCTTTAAGAGCTTTTTTAAACTCTTTCATCCCTTTGCCAAGACCCTGTGCAAGATCCGGAATTTTTTTTGCTCCAAAAAAAATCAAAAGGACTACTAAGATAATAATTATCTCTCCAGCGCCTAAGTTGCCAAACATATCATCGCCTCATCTAAATTAGTTAAATAAACTCTTTGCTACCGAGTTAAAAATTAAGGCTCCGTCGGTATTGCCTAAGATTCCGCTGCAGCATCTTTCCGGATGCGGCATCATCCCAAGAACGTTTCTTTTAGTATTTACAATTCCAGCTATGTTTAGTAACGAACCGTTAGGGTTTGCTTCTTCGTGTTCAACTCCGTTTTCGTCGGAATACTTGAAAATAATCTGATCGTTTTCAGTCAATGAGTTAAGCGTGGCTTCATCGGCAAAATAATTACCGTCGCCATGCGCAACTGGTATGCGGAGAACGTTTTTGTTTTCAAGAGTATTAGTAAAAATAGATTTATCAGATTCAACCTTTAGATAAACGTCTTTGCAGACAAATTTAAGAGATTTGTTTTTTAACATTACGCCAGGCAAAAGACCAGCTTCAAGGAGAATCTGGAACCCATTACAAATCCCAATAACAACTCCGCCATTTTCAGCAAAAGCAACTACTTTTTCCATAATAGGGGAAAAGCGGGCAATAGCTCCGGTGCGTAAATAATCTCCGTAAGAAAAACCGCCTGGAAGGATAATAGCGTCGCTATTCTGCAAATCAGTATCTTTGTGCCATAAAAAAGACACGTCGTATCCGAGAACTTTTTTTAGGGAGTAATAAGCGTCATAATCGCAATTAGATCCAGGGAAAACAACAACTCCAAATTTTGGCTTTTTCATCCCCGTTCCATAGTAAATTCATAATCTTCTAAGTTAGGGTTTGTAAGAAGTTTGCCGCAGTAATCGTTAATTTCGTTTTTTGCAGCTTCTTCGTCGTCAGTATCCACAACAAATTCTACGTGTTTGTCAATTCTTGTAAATTTAATATTTGTTATTCCTAAGAGCTTAGCGCCTTGTTCTGCCGCTTTGCCTTGCGGATCAAGAATTGAAGGGCGTCTTTTTATAAGTACTTTTGCTTTAAACAATTTGTATCCTTTTTAAATCTATTTCGTAAATAAATTATAAACGTATCTAATTATACCAAAAGCGATTATGAAAATAAATAGCAAGAATATTGCCTTTCCTTCCGTAAGCGCAAGAGCGATTATTGAAACAATAAAAAACCAAAAATAGAAAGGTTTCTTTTTTATATCCTTAATGTTTGGTTTGGGGAGAGTATCGTATTTTATTGTGCTGACCATTAAGAGAGAAAGCGCAATAACTAACGAAATAACAAACCAAGAAGGAATAAAAAGCGAAGAATACGGTTCTATAAAAGAGCCGTTTTTATAGTAAACCAAAATAAAAGAAGCTACCGAAATAGCAGAAAGAGGGATTGGTATCCCCTTAAAATAATCTTTATCAAAACCTACAAGCTGAACGTTGAACCTAGCGAGGCGGAAACCGCCAGCTATAAGCAATAACGAACTTATTACTATGCCAATAGTGCCGAACTGCGGCTGGCATAAATAAGCTTTATATATCAGGTATGCCGGAGCCGCTCCAAAACTGATCGCGTCTGATAAGGAGTCTAACTGTACGCCCAATGCGCTGCTCGATTTTGTAAGACGCGCTACCATGCCGTCTAAAGCGTCAAACACTGCGGCAATAAAAATCAGGTAGGAGGCCATCATAAATTCCCCCTGGCCGGCATTTATAATAGAAAGAAAACCGCAGAACATATTCATTGCGGTAAAAAGATTAGGAATAGCCGATCTGCTTATTTTTGTATTTTTCATTATTGTTTTATCGCTTCAAATAGAATTGTTTCGCCTGCTGTTACTTTATCGCCTTTTTTAACGTCCGCTTTCCAATCGCTTGGAACAATAACGTCTACGCGGCTTCCAAATTTTATCATTCCGAAGCGTTCTCCAATTTTTACGTCCTGTCCGGTTTTAAGTTCGTTAACAATTCTTCTTGCCACATAGCCTGAAACCTGAGTAAACAAAACTTTACCGTTAGCCGAACTGATTCCGGTCTCGCACCGTTCATTTTGTTCGGACGCTTTGTCGCTGGAAGCGACAAGATATTCGCCATGGATATAGTTAAGATAGTCGACTCGTCCGGTTATTGGTATTCTGTTTACGTGAACATTAAGCGGGGACATAAAAATAGAAACTTGTTTCCCTTTTGCATGAAGAAATTTATTTTCTTCCACGTCCTTTACAAAAAGAACTGTTCCGTCTGCCGGAGAAACTACGATATTATCTTTATCTGGCGCGGTTCTATCCGGGTCTCTGAAAAAACTCAGAGTGAAAAAGAAAAATAAAACAGCCGCGGCAATTAATATCGTCTTCAGAAAAGAATTATTAGTTAAAAATGATATGCCTATTATTGCGCCTGAAATCAGGAACACAGCAAAAATAGTGGTATATCCGTATCTTGTAATCATATTTAGTTTGTCGTAAAATTCAATAAATAGTCTGTATATCTTTCAATAGCTTCCTGGTTAGAAAGTCTATATGGGTTAAGGCCTTTAGCAGCTTTGCCCGGAGTAATAATTTTAATGCTCAGGGGCGAAAAATCGTTAACCAAAAAAATCCGTTCATCCTGTTTGCCAAAACTGCAGGTAACTTCCGCTAAAGAAGTGTTCCTTCTTTCAAAAAAAGATTTAAGAACCACGTTTACTTTGGAAGCGATTCGAAACATCATTTTCAGTTCTTCAACTAAACAGACTTCCAGAGCAATCAGGTGGTCGTCGCTAACTAAAGTTTCCTTTCCGCTTCCGTAATGAAGTTCGTAAATTGGAATAGACAACACGTCGGTTTCATTCCGTCCAAAAACTTTTGCGGTTCTTTTATCTACAATATTCAGAATCCTTATCGAAAAAGGAAACAGATGATGATCAGAGAAAATAAGATTTTCATCTTCCGAAATTTTAAGATAACCAACGGGTAAATTGTAGCCTTTAAGGAATTCAAAGAAGAAAGAATTAATTTTAGAGAATTTCTTGCCTATGTTTTTAATTCTTATATTTTTACTCTCTGAAAGAGAAATTATATCCGTATAACTGACAGATATCAGATTCTCGTTTTCGGAGCCTTGAAAAACCTTTCTTTTTTCGTCAATAGTCAAAGATTATTTTTTAAAAAGTTTGTAAAACAAAACTTAATCAAAATTTAAACCAGAAACTTTGAAAATAATGTGTAAAAAGTCAAATCAATATATTATATTTGTTTAAATATGTAAAAAAATATTTAATTAAACATTAAAAAAGACCGGAGGATTTTGATGAAAGGCGGAATGCAGGGAATGTTAAAGCAAGTCCAGAAGATGCAGGATGATATGCAAAAGATGCAAAATGAGTTAGGAAATAAGACTGTATCGGAAGAAGCTGGCGGCGGAATGATTAAAGCTACAGTGAATGGAAATAATGAAGTGGTGTCAATTGAAATAGATCCTCAGGTTATTGTAGCCGACGATAAAGAGATTCTTGAAGATTTGGTAGTTGCGGCTGTAAATAAAGCTATTACTTCCTCTAAAAAGATGGCTGAAGAAGAAATGGCAAAGATTACAAAAGGGATAATCCCTCCGGGAATGAATATTCCGGGACTAAATTTGCCGGGGTTTTAATTTGCAGATTGCCCAGCCTTTACAACTTGCTATAGAAGAGCTGAGCAAACTTCCAAGTATTGGAACTAAAACTGCTCAGAGATTAGCTCTTTTTTTATTGAAAAGCGATATTGATAAAGTAAATTCGCTCACGTCTGCAATTACTAACCTTAAAGAAAAATTGAGATTTTGTTCAATTTGTTTTAATATTTCGGAAGAAGACGTTTGCGAGGTATGCCTGAACCATAAGCGGGATCGTTCAATAATTTGCGTTGTTGAAGAAGCAAGCGACGTTATTGCTATCGAAAAGACGAATGAGTTCAGCGGTCTTTACCATGTTTTAGGCGGAGTTCTTTCTCCTTTAAGCGGAGTAGACCCAAATTCCTTAAAAATTAAGGAATTGCTTAAAAGGCTTGAATCGGAGGAAGTAAAAGAAGTTATTCTTGCTCTTAACCCGGATACCGAAGGCGAAGCTACTTCGTTGTATCTTGCAAAATTAATTAAACCGATAGGCGTTCAGGTTACGCGTATTGCAAGAGGTCTGCCGATTGGCGGAAATCTTGAATTTGCCGACGAAGCGACTATTGGAAGAGCTGTAATTAACCGTATTAATTTATAATGGCTGAATGGTTTGAAGAATGGTTTTCATCGGAAGAATATCTTTCGGTTTATAAGCACAGAGACGACGCCGACGCGCTAACGCTGGCTAATCTTATTTTTAAAAACTTAGACTTGAAAAGCAATTCTTCTGTTCTCGATTTAGCCTGCGGCGCCGGACGGCATTCTATTATTTTTGCTGAAAAAGGCTACGAAGTTACGGGAATAGATCTAAGCGACAACCTTCTTTCAATTGGCAAAGAAAAAAGCGTGCAGCTTGGGCTTAATATAGATTTTATTAAAGGCGATCTGCGCGATTTTTCTATCGACAAAAAATTTAATATCGTAATTAATCTGTTTACTAGTTTTGGTTATTTTGATTCAGACGAACTGAATTTTAATATATTTAGAATTGCCTTTAATCAGCTTCAGGATAATGGTTATTTTGTATTTGATTATTTCAATTCCGTTTATGTAGAAAAGAATCTGAATAAGTATTCTGTCGATTCATATATCGATTACCAGATTACTCAATCAAGGTCGATTATTGAGGACAGAGTAGTTAAGGAAATTATGATAAAGCGGGGCGGTAAAGAGAAAAAATTCTTTGAATCCGTAAAGCTTTATAAAATGGAAACAATATTAGAAGAGCTTAAAAAAACAGGATTCAGGATAGAAAATACATTTGGCGATATTTCTGGCGAAGCATTCGACGAAATAAGCTCGCCAAGACTAATAATTATTGCAAAAAAATGAAAGCTTCGGTTTTAGTAATATTACTTTTTTCAATATTCTATGAAGGTTGCGATATTTTCAGCGCCCGCGATCCTGAACGGCCTAATCAGTCGGCAACTACGTCTGTAAGCGCTTCTGATCCTCAATTGTTGCTTAGTAATTTTACAACGGCGTTAGAGGAGAGCAATTTGGATAATTACTTAGTTTGCTTTTCTGATTCTCTTTTATCCGGCAGAAATTTTTCGTTTGCCCCTTCAAGCGAAGCCTCGTTATTATACCCGGCGCTTTCAAGCGGGTGGGATATAAAGAGCGAAAAACAGTATTTTACTAATATGAAGGCTAAGATATCTACCAATTCCAAGATTACTCTTACGTTTTCAAATACGTTCTTAAGTCTGATGGGCGATAGCGCAGTTTATACAGCCACTTATTTTCTTAACGTTCCCCACACTGATAATTTTTCAAAAAATTACGAAGGGGATATTAAACTTAAAATATTCAGAGATTCCAGACTTGTTTGGAGCATTTATTATTGGCAGGATCTGAAAACAAGTTCTAACCCAAGCTGGAGCGAATTAAAAGGGAGGATGTATTAAACGAAATATAATCATCGTCGCTTTTTTTATTTGCATTTTTTCTCCCGGCTGTAAGAATCCTTTTTCGCCTTCTTTAGATGAAGACGATTCTAACAGCAGCTCTTTAATTTCAGATTTAAAGAGCGTAGATGGTATTTTCCAGAATTTGCAATATGCCTATACATTTAAAGACACGACCATATACGGACAAATGTTAAATGGCGACTTTGTGTTTTCTTATAGAAATTATGATCTAGGTTTTGACGATTCCTGGGGAAGGGATGAAGAAATGAAAGTTACAAGCGGGTTATTCCAAAATTCGCAAAGGCTTGATCTTATTTGGAATAATAGCGCAATTTCTTCTGTGGATTCTCTTTCTGCAAGTATTGTCAGAAGTTTCAACCTTACAATTACGTTTAATCCGACTGATATTGTAAGAGTTGACGGAATGGTTAATTTATCATTAAAAAAAGATCCCACGACTAATAAGTGGGCAATTACTAAATGGATTGACGAATCAAATTACTGATAAAAATGATTTTATTTTATATTAAAGAAGCTTTTAAAGGGATCGGAAGAGCAAAATCTTCTTTTATTCTCTCATTTCTCTCATCGGCGCTTGCGGTATTGTTGATAAACATTACGCTTTTTACGCTGGAGTTTTCAAATAATTTTCAGAAACAACTGAAAGATAAAGTTACTATTAACTTAATCCTTGATGATTCTCTTCCGCAGGCGGCAGTGCAATCATTAAGGGATTCGATTAATAATAAACGCTTTGCTAAAACGATTCAGTATCTTAATAAGGACGACGCGGCTAAAAAGTTTATTCAGGAGACTGGCGAAGATTTCAGGAAAATACTGGATTATAACCCGCTGCCAGCTTCGTTTTTAGTCGTTTTACGCGACGAATATCTTGTTCAGGATTCATTAGACGTTTTAGTCCGCAGCCTGAAAAGTATTGATGGAATAGACGAAGTAGTTTTTCAGAAAGATATAGCTTCTAACTTGCTGACTTCAATAAATAAAGCGAAAATATATATATATTCAATTTCGGCAATGCTTCTTTTGGTATCGCTTTATCTTGTTTACAGCTCGGTAAAAATTATAACCAATCAGAAAACAATTGAGCTTGACGCAATGAAATTAGTAGGCGCGAAGCTATCTACAATAAAAATTCCAATTATATTGTTAGCCGCTTTCATTGGAATATTAGCAAGCATAACCGCCTGCGGTTTGTTTATTTCGTTTCTGATGTATTTAGATAATGTAATATATAAGGTCGGCAATTACCCTATGTATATTCTTACGTCTTTTATTATTGGCCCGCTGATAGGAATATTGGCCGCTATTGTGGCTTTAAGAAAAATAAGCCTGAAAATTTGATACGGTTTTGTAAATTTGTAATTTAAATAAATAAATTCATTTCGGTTTTTAATTTGAAAAATGTAATAAAAATACTTCTGTTTCTTGCGGTTTTGTCTTCTATTGTTTACAGCCAGGTTTTGCCTGACTATAAAGAAAGGAGCATTCTAAAGAGCAAAGATTCTCTAAGTAATTATGTGAATTTATATAACGCTTCGGAAGGGTTTATTGATCCGGAAGAGTATAAAATTGGTCCTGGCGACAAGTTCTTTGTTTCTATCCGCGGAATAGAAGAGACTCAACTTCAGTCAAACGTAAATTTTGAAGGTATTTTATATCTGCCGCGTATTGGCTCAGTAGACTTAAACGATCTATCGCTTAAAGACGCAAAAGTAAAAATTGAAAAATTAATAAGACGATATTTTAAAGATGTAGACATTTTCATTTCTCTAAGCGAATTTAGAAAAATAAAAGTCTCGCTTATTGGAGACGTTAAGGCGCCCACGACAATCGTATTATCTGGTAATTCTCGGTTAATGGATTTAATAGTCTTATCAAATGGACTGAATGCGACTGCTAATTTGAGGCATATAAAAATTGTAGATAAAAAAGGCGGATTTAAGTATTACGACTTTCTTTCATTTTTGCGAAATGCCGATTATAAAAGCAATCCGTATCTAAACGTAGGCGATGTAGTTTTAGTTGAAAAATCGGATCTTACTGTCTCGATTTATGGTTTGGTCAAAAGTTTTGGAACGTACGAATTTGTAGAAGGGGACGAAGCTGCCGGGCTGATAAAGCTTTCCGGCGGATTTTGCGATAACGCAATAACGGATTCTATAGAAATTATAAAATTTAGTTCTGATAATAAAACGCAGGAAAGTTATTATTATTCTTATGACGCTTTAGTTAGTCAGAAAGTTAAGTTGAGCAAACAGGATAAAATAATCGTTAGGGAAAAACCGGATTACTTGAAAGATAAAATTGTAAAAGTGAACGGGTTCGTTAAATATCCGGGCGTCTATAAAATTGTAGAAAACAAAACTACTTTAAAAGACATCCTATTACAATCGGGCGGTTTAAGAGAAACAGCGTCGCTAAAAGACGCATCGCTTATTCGGTATACTGGTTCAGAAGAAAAAGATCCTGAATTTGAAAGATTGAAAAATGTGCCCAGAACCGAAATGACCGACGACGAATACGATTATATGAAATCGAAATCGCGTCAAAGAAAAGGCAGGGTCATTGTGGACATGGAAGCAATGATGCAAAAAAACAACCAAAGCGAAGCAGTTGTTCTTAGAGACGGCGACGTAATTAACGTACCAGAAGCGAGCAATTATGTTATGCTGTTAGGGCAGGTTGTTAATCCGGGAAATATAGTTTATAACAAAAACATGAAATATAAAGATTACATAAAGCTTGCCGGCGGATTTGGCTGGAGAGCTATGGAGGGCGACGTTAGAATTATCAGAGCCAACAGCGGCGAATGGGTAAATGCAGATGACGATATAATTATCAAACCCGGAGATACTATCTGGATTCCTGAAGATCCGCCAGGAGCAAAGTTCTGGACTGTTTTTACAAATATAATAACTGTGCTGGGGCAGGTGGCCGCAGTTGTGGCGGCTTCTGTAGCAGTTATAGTTGCAACGAGGTAAAATTGACTTTTAAGCAGATATTTAACGCAATATTGTTTTACAGAAGAACAATTATTAAAATTACTCTTCTTTCTGCCGTTATACTATATTTAATACTATTTTTCGCTTATCCAATTACTTTTGAGGCTACTGTTTCGGTATTGCCGCCAGAAACAAGTTCTTCTTCAGGGCTTGGCAGTTTATTGGCTGGAGGAGATTTATCAAACATTATTGCCGGCAAAGGGGGCTCTGCCAGTTCTCAGCTTTATCTCGAAATTATTAAAAGCCGAAGCGCAGCCGAGTATGTGGTAAAAAAACTGAATCTTACTACATATTATAAAACTAATTCTGTGCAGGTTGCGGCTCAACGTTTATCTAACTCTCTTAATGCTGAAGTTACAAAAGAGGGGATAATTAAAATTAGCAGCGAAGTGTCGACTCCTATGTTCTCCCGTTTCTCTGTGGAGACAGACAGCGCAAAAAGTCTTTCGGCAAAAATTCCAAATGCATTTGTAGAAGCTTTAGATTACATTAATAGAGATAAATTAGTTTCTAAAGCTAAGAAAACAAGAATATATCTTGAAGAACAGATTAAGATTACTAAAGCTCAACTCGATTCTTCTGAAGTAAGGTTGATGGACTTCCAAAAGCAGAATAAAGCTATTTCGCTTCCGGAGCAGTTAAAAGCTTCTATTGATAACGCTGCAAAATTAAAATCGGAAATTGTTTCCAACGAAATTCAACTTGGGCTTCTTTCCGGCAACCTTAAAGAAGACAATGACGTATATATTGCTCTTAAGACAAAAATAGACCAGCTGAAAAGCCAGTATAGCAAGATGGACGCTGGAGATCAGGACTATCTGCTTTCATTTAAAGACGTTCCGGAATTTGGTCTGAAGCTTGCAAGTTTGATGCGAGACGCCAAAATATATAATGAAGTATATCTTTTATTACAGCAGCAATATTATAGAGAAAAGATTCAGGAAAACAAAGACCTGCCTACGGTTGAAATATTGGATAATGCAATAGAACCGATGACCCCTAAAGGTCCTAGAGTTCTCTTTTCTACGGCTATGGGAGCATTTTTTGTATTCCTGTTAATGAGTTTTGCCGTAGTGTTGGTCGAAAAGAAAAATTTAAAAGTTAAATAAAGAGGATTGAATGTTTAAACCCACAGCAGTAGTTACAGGAGGAGCCGGTTTTTTAGGCTCGCACTTGTGCGACAAACTTTTATCTGAGGGGATAAACGTTATTTGTATTGATAACCTTATTACTGGGAACACAGCAAATATAGCCCATCTTGTTGGGCGAGACGATTTTAAATTTTATAAGCAGGATGTTACTGAATATATTTATCTTGCTGGCAAAGTAGATTATATACTACATTTTGCGTCGCCTGCAAGCCCAATTGATTACCTTCAACTACCCATACAGACTCTAAAAGTTGGCTCGTTAGGAACGCATAAAGCTTTAGGGCTTGCAAAAGAAAAAAAAGCCCGTTTCTTATTGGCTTCTACTTCAGAAGTGTATGGCGACCCGGCAATTAATCCGCAAAATGAAGATTACTGGGGGAACGTTAATCCAATTGGGCCAAGAGGAGTTTATGACGAAGCTAAACGCTTTGCCGAGGCTCTTACTATGGCATATCACCGCTATCATGGCATTGAAACCAGAATTGTACGTATATTTAATACTTACGGTCCGCGTATGCGGCTAAATGACGGCAGAGCTCTTCCGGCATTTGTAGATCAGGCTTTGCGGGGAGAAAATTTAACTGTGTTTGGGGACGGCTCCCAGACCCGCAGCTTTTGTTTTGTAAGCGATTTGGTCGATGGTATTTTTAAGCTTCTAATGTCGGACGAGACCGAACCAGTTAATATTGGCAATCCTTCCGAAATTACGATAAAGCAATTTGCCGAAGAAGTATTGAAAATTATGGGTTCAAAGAGTAAAATTGAATATAAAGAGCTGCCAGAAGACGATCCTAAAGTCCGGCGGCCGGATATAACAAAAGCTAAGAACATTTTAAATTGGGAACCAAAAGTAGAAAGAGAAGAAGGGTTAATAAAAACTATTGAATACTTCAAAAGTATAAACCATATATCATAACTTCTGATGAGGAAGAATTTTTTTTCTACTGTCGCGGGCGCTACAATTTTAATCTCTTTGCTTGGTATTGCCGCAAAGGGGATAGGATTCATGCGGGAAATTATTTTTGCCGGATTTTTTGGACTTAAGTCTAATTTTGAATTATTCCTTATCGGCGCAGTTTTACCCAGCACAATTAACGTCGCTTTGCTTTACATGGGGCAGAATTACTTCATCCCTGCGTTTACTAATTATAAGAATAAAAACCCACAGAAGGCGGATGTTTTTCTAAATAAAAACATCTGGATGTTTTTTCTAACAGGGCTGTTTATAAGCCTTATTCTTTTTGCGTCTTCACAATTTATTATAAACGGATATCTATCCAATTCTCCGGAAGAACTAAGAATTACCGCTTTGTATATATTCCGGATATTTCTCTTTACAATTCCTCTCAATGCGGTTTTTTCCATCCTAACCGCGTATTTTCATACGGAGCTGAATTTCACATATCCGGCTGTAGCGCAGCTAATTTTAAATATTTTTACGATTTTTTTTGTTGTGGCTTTTACTCATCTATGGGGCATTTATTCCATACCATTCGGAATGCTTGCCGGCACGTTTGTGCAAACTGGCATTTTACTATGGGCTATAAGAAGTAAAATTTCTCTCGACTTAAAAGAAATTTTTAATGACTTTCTTTCTTCTTCCAATTTTACCGGAAGTCTGGGCATAGTCGTTTTGATAGAATTAATTAATCAGCTACATGTTGTAATTGACAGGTACTTTATTAGTTCTGTGGATCAGGGAGGGATTGCGGCTCTAAATTATGCAAACACGATTTTTCTTCTCCCTATCACGATATTTTCATTTGCATTATCTTCGGCCATTTTTCCCAAGATTACAAGTCTTTTTAATTCCGGTTCAATGGATGAATTAAGGCTCCAGTATTTAAAAACCCTAAGAGTGAATTCGTTTGTTTTTGTTCCCATTTCTGTAGTTTTTATTTTGGGCGGCAATTTATTTGTGCATATTTTTTATCAGAGAGGCAGCTTTAATCCTTATGCTACGCAATTAACTTCTGAATTATTAAAAGTATTTGCTATCAGCCTTGTCTTTTATTCAGCCTATTCAATAATAAATAAATTAATTTTTTCGGCCGGGTTATTCAAGAAAATGCTATTTATTGCAGTATCTGCATTAGCGGTTAAGATTGTATTGAATATATTTCTTGTCATCAGGTTTAAGCAGAATGGACTGGCTTTATCGTCCGTATGCTGTTATATTCTGATGGCGGTAATGTCTTATGTAGCAGTAGCAAAAAAAATAAAATTCGGATATACAAAAAAACTTTTTGAGGCTCTGTTGATTGACGTAATTAATGCAGTATTTGCCTATGGAATTTCATACTTAATTTATAGCGTTTTTTTACCTGTAAATATGATCGGAGCCGCGCTAATGATAGTGTTGTTTGCCGTAATTTTTATAATTAATGCAATTCTACTTGAAACAGAAGAAATTGAAGTAATCAGGAATATCTATATTTCAGTAACAAAAAGGAGCTGATTTTTGGGAATTTTAGATTTCTTTGAAGCGCATCAGTCTGCAGATAAAATATTGCAAGCTTTTTCAGGCGCGTTGTGTAGCGTTAACAGAATTATTTCTACTGGTAAAAATAATGGGAATAAAAATATTCTCGTTCTTTCGCTTCATCGTTTAGGCGATACAGTATTTACAATACCGACTATTAAATTCCTACATGAAAAATTTGGCGCCGACCTTGTAATAGCATGTTTCCCGGAATCGGCTGAAATCTATAAATTAGTATTTGACGATTTAAACTTTATATTTATAGATAAAAGAGAATTGAAATTTGGCGGACGTATTGCTTCAGGGGAACTAAGAAATAAGATAAAGGGACAAAAGCCCAAAGCTGTTTTTGATTTGACTGGAACTATTTATTCCGCTTCTTTATTAATTGGGCTACAAACCGAAAATATATACGGCGTTCCGCAAAAATATTTCCGTAATTTATATACTTATTATACAGAGCAAAGGACTGAGCCGCATTTAATCGATCTATATTTTGACGTAGTCAGATTAATTGCGCCTGAGGCTGATGTTGCGCTTTACAGAGGATATGAAGCAAAAGTAGAGACTCAGGGAAGAATACTAATCAACCCTTTTGCCGGCTGGAAAGCCAAGGAATGGAATCCTGAAAAAGTATTGAAATTAGCCGAAAGCCTGTCCCTGGAATATGACGTGGCTTTAATATACGAGAAAAATAATCCCGGAGGCTCTTTTTTTGAGAAATTTAGAAAAAATGGAGGCTCTATAATTGAGACAAATAGCTTTGGGGAACTGATTGAAGCGATAAAAAAATCCATTTTTCTTATAGGTTCCGATTCTGGCCCTTTGTATATAGCTAATATGTTAGGCATATCAACTTTCACAATTTATAGCAGCTCAAACCCGTCTTATAGTTTGCCATATGGCAATAATAACCGTTATATTGCAAAACGTCTTGAATGTTCTCCCAAACCGGGGAAGCAGTTTTGTTATACAAAGGGGGGACTTCAGGGATGTCCTTCATTTGAATGCATGAACCAACTGGTTTTTGAAGAAGTTTATACGAAAGTAAAAGAATTTCTTAAAGAGCTTAACATTAAGCCAAAAAATCACTAAATTAAAATTCTAAATATTTAAATTAATGAATTGACTGATGAAAATTTTAATTCTTGCCGATCCAAATTCGGCGCATACATATAAATGGGTTAAATCGCTTCTGGAAAACGGATGCGAGATATTTCTTTTTGGCGTCTCTATACATAACCCCAAAATGTATTGTCAGTTCAATAATTTGAAAATTTATTCCTATGGAATAAAAGAGGAAACTTTAAGAAGCGGCGAGGGAAATATCTCAAAGCTGAAATATCTGTGCGCTATTCCGAAAATAAGAAAGGTTATAAAAGAATTCCGTCCTGATTTTGTTCATGCGCATTCTGCTTCGAGTTATGGACTTCTGGGAGCTCTGGCTGGTTTTCATCCGTATGTCCTTTCTATCTGGGGATTGGATATTTTTACGTTTCCGCGAAAAAGTATTTTACACCGGAAAATTATAGAATACGTGCTTAATAAAGCAGATGTTATACTTTCCACAAGCAACGTTATGGCTAAGGAAACAAGCATTTATACGTCAAAACACATTAGCGTAACTCCATTTGGAATTGACCTGGATATTTTCAAGCCTGAAAAAGTTGAAAGCATATGCAATGAAAAAGACGTAGTTATTGGGATAGTTAAAACACTTGAAAAAAATTATGGGATAGATTATCTGATCCGCGCTTTCAAAATAGTAAAAGAAAGGAATAAAAACATTCCTCTTAAACTGTTGATAGTTGGCAAAGGCTCTGAAGAAAATGCGCTTAAAGGGCTTGCGTCAGAACTTGGTCTTAATGGCAGCGTAGTGTTTGCTGGAGCGATAGAGTACAGCGAAGTTCCTAAATATCAGAATATGATTGATATTGCAGTTTCTCTTTCGGAGTATGAAGGCTTTGGCGTTTCTACAATAGAAGCCTGCGCATGCGAAAAACCTGTAGTGGTTTCTAACGTTGGTGGTCTTGCAGAAATAGTAGAGAATAATAAATCCGGTTTAATTGTGCCTCCGGCAGATCCGGAAGCCGCCGCCGACGCGCTTGAAAAACTTATTCTTGATGAAGAACTAAGGAAAAGACTTGGTAAAAAGGGGAGAGAAATAGTGCGAGAAAAATATTTCTGGGACGATAACGTTAAACTAATGATGAATATTTACAAGAAAGTGATTGAACGGAAAAGGTTAAATAACTAATTACCATTTCTGAGATCGGGGTAGTATTAGCCCGATTATAAACCCAAGCCCCCATGCCAAATGCATTAAAAATATTAATAGGGGTAAAGTCGGTAAAAAAATAAGTTTTTTGGGAAAGAGCGCTGATAAGCAGGAGTATATATTTATTGCAAAGTAGAATCCTAATAAGTAGTAAAGATATTTAATATCTATTACTTTAGTTGCTCCAAGAATTAATAGCGCAATATTTACTATTACAAACGCCGAAGGGACTAAGTGAAATAACCGTAATGAGTTTAAATGTTTTTTCAGCACGTTAACCCGTAATATTCCATAGCGGAACATCTGTTTTAGAAATTTAGAAACAGAACTGCGAGGGTAATAGTAGCTTTTAATTTTAGGCGAAAAGAAAATTTTATATCCTGCGTTTCTTATTCTCCAGTTAAACTCAGCGTCTTCAGAAATAGTGTACTTCTCTTCAAAATAACCAAGTTCGTCAAAAAGTTCTTTCTTGTAAGCCGCATAAACGACTGTATCAACAAATTGTTCTTTCTTACTCCATCTGTAAGCGGCGCTTGCCATAGCAAAAGGAATTTCCATAGCTATGCCCACAAGGTTCTGAATATAAGTAAGTCCTACATTAAACTGAGTTCCGCCAGTAACTTTAACGTCCTTTTCGTGCAGGTAGTAATTGTTATACTTAATAAAATTCTTATCTATTTTGGCATGAGCGCTTAAGATTACAATTACTTCATTAGAGGAATTTTTAATTCCAATATTCAGCGAATGCGGAGTTTTTCTTATAGGGTTTATAAATAGCTTAATAGCGGCGTGTTTCTGTTTATAATTGTCAATTACATCTAATGTCCCGTCGTCAGAGTTTCCGTCTACAATAATAATTTCAACTAAGTTTAAATCATATTCCTGCGCCAAAATAGAATCCAGGCACTTAGAAATATAATTTTTCTCATTAAAACATGGGATGACAATTGAGAAACTATAACTCGGAAAATTTTGCATTATAAAATAAAACTGAAAATTCTGTTTATTATTAAAAAGTAATTTTTAAAATAATTATTTATGTATTTAAAACCTAATATCTTTCCGATGCGTTTCTGATTCTTTTTGTCTTCTAAAAGACTATAGCAAGCTATTACAGCGGGCTACACGCGTAAAAATTTAACTTAAAAAATGAGACGAGTCTATAAGAATGGCGTCTTAAGAACCTTAATTATTAAGGTAGTAATTAAGGGATGGATGAAAATTTCCGGTATTATTCTATCTATTTAAAGAGTTAACAATTATTTAAAACAGAAGAAGGCAGCAAATTGAAGCCTTATAATCGTTTTATTCACATTACTGCATATTATTTAAAACAAAAAACAGGTATTTGTTGATTAATTTATTCGCGTGTGTTATTTTATGACCTTCGAATTTTTCTAAATAACTGATGCCAAAATCATTGGTCCTATATTTTCCATAAATCAACACGAGGTTACTCATGAGTAATTTTCGATTACTGTATGTCCTATTATTTATAACTGCTTTTTCTTCTTGCGCTCTATTGGCCCAATCGAAAGGGAAAATAACAGGCAAGGTAACTGAAAAAGACAACAACGAGCCAATCCCTTATGCTAACGTGATAATTGAGGGTACGTCGTTGGGCTCTGCAACTGATGCAGATGGCAATTATGTAATTCTAAACGTGTCGCCGGGTCTTCATACGGTGACTGCTTCAATAATTGGTTTTCAAAAAGTAAGCATTCAGAATGTGCAGGTAAACGTAGATTTTACTACGAAGCTAAACTTTGAATTAAAAGTCAGCGCTCTTGATTTACCGGCAGTAGTTATACAGGGAGAAAGAAACCCGCTTATACGACAAGATTTAACAAACCCACAGGTATCTATAACTGCTGAATCTATTCAACAGTTGCCAGTAGATCAGATAAGCGACGTAATTAAATTACAGGCTGGCGTTGTAGTTGATGATAACGGCGATTTGCACGTAAGAGGCGGTTATGGAAACGAAATCGCATATACGGTTAACGGCGTATCTGTAAACGATCCTTATGGAAACTCTCGCGCAGTAGGGCTTGCAACAAACGCAGTTCAGGAAGTTTCAGTATCTACCGGAACATTTAACGCTCAGTTTGGCAATGCTCTTAGCGGCGTTGTAAACTATGTTACAAAAGAAGGCTCTGATAAATATTCTTTTAGCGTACGTAGTTACGGCGGAGATTATGTATCAAACCATACAAGCCTTTTTACAAATATTGATAAAATAGACGTATTAAACCGAGGCAGAGTAGAAGCTACTTTTGGCGGACAGGTTCCTGCAATTAAAGGTATGAACTTCTATGCTTCAGGAATTTATGAAAATTATAAAGGCTCTCTTTACGGCACCAGGTTATATAACACAACGGATTCCTATTTAACTCCTGATGCATTTAGTTCTTCTGACCCAAGGCACAAAAACTCTACAGATGCGTATTTCTTCAATCCTTATTCAACCAGCAGTAAGGGAGGGCCTACAGGCGATACCGCAATTGTCGCGATGAATCCTTCAAAAAGCTGGAACGCTCAGGCAAATATTAGTTACAAATTTTCTCCGCTGATCAAATTAAAAATTGAGTCTGTACTTGATAAAGGTCAATGGAAAAACTATAGTATGAGTTTTAAATACAACCCTGACGGCGTAGGCACGCACTATAGCGAAGGCTTAATAAACTCGCTTGATTTTACTCATACTATTAATAACAATATGTTTTATACATTGAAGGCGTCTTACGGATATAACAGATCTTCATATTATTTGTATAAAGACCCTACTGATTCCCGTTATCTGCCGTCTCTGTATCTCAAGACGCTTGGCAACTCTACTTTTTATGCAGGCGGAACAGATAATACAAGAGAATTTCAAAGAACTACAACTATAGGTCTCAAAGGAGATTTTGAAGCTCAGATGTTCAAAAGTCATGAAGTGAAAGTTGGCTTTGAAGCAAGAATGCATAAGCTTGATTATGAAACATATGACGTTCAAATTGGGAAACTAAATTCAAGCGGCGCATATGCTTCATTAAATACTAGCGATTTATTGGATCCAACAACAACCTATGTTAGAAGAATTCCAACGAGCTCAGCTTTATATACAAGCTATTCTAAAAAACCTACCCAGTTAGCCGCATATGTACAGGATAAAATTGAATTAGCTTCAACTTTAATTTTGAATGCAGGCTTGAGATATGAATATTTCGATCCAAATTCCGATTACAATCCCAATATCTCACAAAACCTGACAGATTCATTAAGCGGATTTATAACTGCATATAATGTAGCCGCTAAAAAGAAACAAACTTTATCGCCAAGATTAAGCATTTCATATCCTATTACAGATCAGGGCGTAATCAGACTTTCTTACGGCCATTTTTATCAGACTGGTTCTCTTTCAAGTTTGTACAGCAACAACACATATTATGTAACAAACTCGGGCACTACGCCCTCATTTGGCAACGCCAATGTTAATCCGCAGAAATCGGTTCAGTATGAAATTGGTTTACAGCAGCAATTAGCCGAAGATTTTAAATTTGATTTAACCGGCTTCTATAAAGACGTTTCAGATTATATTTATTCCGAAACAGTTTATACTACTCTTGGAAGAGAGTACTCAGTTTTAACAAATTTAGCTTATGCAAATACAAGAGGCGTTACGCTTTCATTCTTAAAAAGAAGATCGCCTGGAAGCCTTTTTTCAGCTTCGCTTGATTACACTTTCTCGGTCGCAGAAGGAAACAGAACTTATCCTTCAGCAGAGATATTTTATAGCGACCAATCAGGCAAGCAGACAGAGACTTATCTAGTTCCTCTAAGTTTTGACAGATCGCATGTAATCAATGCTACTGTAGCGTTAACCCAGCCGAATGACTGGAGCGCAGGCATCGTGGTTAATTTCCAGACCGGAGAGCCTTATACGGTAGTATTGCCAACAACATTATCAACTGTAACTTATGAGCAAAATTCAGGAAATAAACCTACTACATGGAATGTGGATTTGAAATTTGAAAAATATTTCCATTTCGGTTCTTTAGATTATTCAGTCTTTTTACAGGTTCAAAATTTATTTGATACGGAAAATGAGTTATCTGTTTATTCAAGTTCTGGAAGAGCTCTTTCTAATGTTGAACAAACTCTTAACGCGGTAAACTTTGACGATTTAAGAACAAGAATTAACAGAGGCGACAAAGGAATGATTGGTATAGACCAGATTAATAATTATTATTCTGCCCGTCCTCAAAACGTAAGTCGTCCTAGAGAAATTAGATTAGGCTTTTCAATCCTTTTTAATTAATGGTAAAGATTAAGGAAATTAAAATGACAAAAAAATATTTTTATACACTTGCTCTGATTCTTTTTGTATCAACATTTGTATTCTCGCAAAAGAAAACAGACACGCTTAATGTCAAAGGGTTATCACAGGCCGATATGGAACGTATTTTCGGCGATCTATACAAACCCGGTAAGGTTTTTAAAACTGCCGGAGACTCCCGTTCAATTAAACAGGTGATTATCAGCGGGAATAAAATTACGACAGTTGTTTTCAACTATGGTTCAATTTGTAAACCTAATTATCTTAGTCAAACTGCTGATTTAGTTTGGAATGGATTAGGTTATGGGTTTGAGTTTGGTCCTCTTGCCGCAGGCGAAGTTCTTAATGCGAACGCTAAAGGCGGATATGATACTCTTCATATAGTTGACGATTCATTTGTTTTAACTACGCAGGGCTCATATAATTCAGATGGGACTCTTAAATGGGGATGGCTGCCAAAAACAGGATATGCCGATCCAAATCAATCTGCTATTGCCACATTAAACGCTAAAGACGCTGATGGCGACGGCAAGCCGGATTCATGGCCGGAAAGATGGTATTCTTCAGGAGCCGGTAAATATGTTTGGCCTTCATTCCTGGGCGATCAGGCTACTGCGCCAGATGAAGAAGTATACTTTGTTATGGACGATTATACTAATGCAAGATTTCCTTATTATCCATTTTCTAACGATTCTACTAAACAGGGTTTAGGATTAGACTGCGAAGTAAGAATGTTCCAGTTTAACAATGCTCTTGCAGAAAATATCTTATTCCTTATGTACCAGATAACTAATGCCAGCGAAAAGACTATTCCAAAAATATATTTTGGAATGCAAGGCGATCCGCACGTAGGCGGTTATACTGATTATTCAGATGATTTAGCAAGCTTTATTCCGCCATTGGGCGATTTAGCAGTAGGATATCCACAGAGAGCCAGAAGCATGGTATACGCATGGGATAGCGACGGTAAAGGAATTGGCGGCGTTGCTCCTGGATATTTTGGATGGAAATTTTTGGAATCTCCAACTAACTCTACAGACGGTAAAGATAACGACGATGACGGTATAATAGACGAATCTCCTTATAACAGCGCAGGCAATTATATAGACGGAGTAAGCTATCCTTTGACTTACGGTATTTCTGACGTAGCCAAATATACAGCTCTATATGGCGCGCCTAAAGCCAGATATATGGGAGACGAAAACGGCAACTGGGATCCAGCAAAAGACGACGTTGGTATCGATGGTATCGGTCCGGATTCAAAAAGCTATCCTGGGCCCGATTATGGCGAAGGAGATGGAAAACCATCTCAGGCTTGGTATTATGACGTTAACGGCGATAATAAATATGAAGCCGGCGAACCGATTTCTGATGAAAAATTACCGGGCTACAAATGGGCTGGCTCTGAACCAAATTTTGGCGTTAGAGATGTTGCTGAATCTGATCAGATTGGTTTGTCAAGTTTTCATGCAGCAGCTTATGGTTCTCCAAATTATCCGAATAATTATACCTTGATGTGGGAATGGCTCTCTTCAGATTCAATAGATCCTAACCAGACATTACTAAAGACTGCCGGCGATAATATATTCAACTTTGGAACAGGCCCTATGGTTCTTACCAGCGGCGAACTTCAAAGATTTTCAATGGCTATCCTTTTTGGTAAAGATTTAAGCGATCTGCTTTTGGCTGCTGAAACTTCTTCTCAGGTTTTGGAAGCTAATTACCAGTTCGCTCAGCCTCCAGTAAAACCTATTGTTAAAGCAGTAGCTGGCGATGGGAGGGTAACGTTATATTGGGATACTCGTTCTGAAGCCTCTGTGGATCCGCTTACAAGAGCGAAAGATTTTGAAGGCTATAAAATTTACAGAAGCAGGGATTACACTTTTTCTGACGTATATACAATTACAGACGGAAATGGAGTCGCTTTCCTTGGCCAGGCTCTTCTTGACCCAAATACAGGCAAGCGCGCGCAATTCGATTTAGTCGATTCATTAAGCGGTTATCATCCTGTTGAATACGCTGGACGCGCTGTAAAATATTACCTTGGCAGCAACACAGGTTTAGTTCATCAATATGTGGACTCAACTGTAAAAAATGGAATAAACTATTATTATGCAGTAGTTGCTTATGACGGCGGTAATGAAGCTGTAGGAAAAGAAATGCCTCCTTCTGAAACGCAGGCTGTTATTCAGAAAGACGCTATTACCGGTAAATTAACTTTTGACGTTAATACTGTTTCTGTTACTCCCAATGCCTTGCCTGCAGGGCTGAAATCTGCAGCGATTGGAGTGGCTGGAGAGCCTATTTTAACTAAAGGAGCTTCTACGGGAACTGTTAAATTTAGCGTGTTAGATAATCTATCTGTTCAGGAAAAAACCTATAAGCTTTCCTTTGCAGACAGCGTAACTTATAATGTGCTCGATTCCTTAGGCGTTACTGAAAATATTATCTCAAAAGATACTACTTTTGTTTCATTAGCTAATGCTAATATACAATCTGGCAGTTTCCAGCTTTACGATGTAAATAATAATCTGGTCTCTTCAGATAAATATTTTGTAAACTATACGGATGGTAAAGTCAGAGGGCTTGCTTACAACAATTTGCCTACAAATCAGGTATTTAAAGCTAAATACAGATTCTATACGGTTGCAGGAAGCAAATTACTTAATAATGAAGATGGCAACCCGACTTTTTGCGGTATAAAAGTATTTGTAAAAAATGACGTTTTGGCAATTGATACGGCTGGTTCTGGTTATACCAAAAAC
>WSSedL1CaDRAFT_10000715_pt1 | contig 22339 bp, 24 predicted proteins | sample WetSurSL1Cattail_FD_9464 | JGI IMG/M metagenome (IMG submission 9464)
ATACTAATTGGAACAAATATGAACAGGTAAATCCAAATTTTTTTCGAAATCCCGCTTTTCTTAGGTGTTCTAAGATTTGAAGTTCTTTAAAAGCAGCTTTAATTTTATTTGGTAGTTGATTGTTAAGAGCATTTTGCTTTATCATGTAGGAGAACACCTCTTCTTTATGATTGGTAGTGCTTTTTCGCAAATTCACTATACCAAATGAAGGGGTGTTTTTATATTATTTAAGCCTATTTGTCAACTCTTGTTCATATTCGCTAGAATCTCATGCAACTAAACCGTTTTTGTTTGTTTTCTACATGCGAGAGTTGAGTTATAAGAATCAAAATAAAATTGTCAAGTTCTGACAACCCAATTTAACAATGCCTGATTTAAAACTTTTAAACCTTTGATCTCTTCCTGCATCATTGGAAACTGAACGACTGGCAGCTTAAACTTTTCTTGGATTTCTTTTAAATATTTTTGTTGCATTTGCCTTCTCTTTAGGAAAAAGCTATTTTGACAAACCTCTTTTTGAAAGCACCATATTGGCCACAACCAATTGAATATCTAATCCGGCCTTCCGAAGATCATGCATTGCACGATAAGCCTCCATCATTGGAGTGGCTTCCGGATAAAGAACAATATTGAAAACTGTTCTGCTTTTATCTCTCATCATCTCAATTATATTTTTAAATCTTTGCTTGGTATTGTCCTGAACTGATTTACCCTCACCGGTAGAAATCATCATTTCCACTTGTTTGGCGTAATCAAAAGGTAAATCTAACAACCTTAAAGTATGTCCCGTTGGAGCGGTATCAAAGACCAAAGCATCATAATCTTTACTCTCAATGAACTGCGCAAATTTATCAAAGGTTGCCATCTCTTCAGTACATGGTGAATTAAGTTCTTCTGCCATTGCTGCCAGCATATCTTCAGAATATTTTCCGCGGGCTTCGGCCAAGGTTTTTTCCTTATATACTTCAAAAGCCTCCTTGGAATCAATCATCACCGCATGAAGATGATCTGTGATTTGAGTTGGCTTCGTACCGATTTTTAAATCAAAGACTTCCCCAAGATGAGCGGCGGGATCTGTGGTAACTAGTAAAGTTTTAAATCCCTTTTGGGCAATATAAAGCGCGGCAATACAAGAGATAGTAGTTTTCCCTACTCCTCCCTTACCCGTAAAAAAAAGCGCTTTGGTTTCTTGATCCGGCAACCAGAGCCGCTCCAGATCCACCTTCTCAATGACCGCATCTTGAATAGAGGTTAAATCTGCGGTTTGAGTCGACACCAGAGATTTTCGGTTAAAAAACAATTCTTCACTTACGCTAACTAAACTGTTTATTCCCTTAACTTCGTTATCCCGTAGCAACATATAGCGCTTCAAACCCGTTATCGATCGCTCTGCTTCTTTAATAACTCTTTGTTGAACCTCAAATTGCTTTCGAAAGAACTCTATTTGGCATATTTCTTCCGGCAGAATCCCGTTAATAATTAATTCTCCGGGTTTGATTCCGATACTTTGCAACTCTTTGAAAGCCCGATGCGTTTCATAAAGAGAAATTTCATCAGGCCGCATTACCAGGACAAATGTAGTTCTTTCAGGGTTTTTTAACAAAGCGGTTGCATGATCATACTTATCTTTCGATTCTTGAATTGCCTGAACCGGGCCCAAACAAGTCTGTCCGCTTCCCTTGGCTGAATCCTCGATAAATTTCGACCATTCAACAGGAAGCTCAAGTAAACGAATAGTATGCCCTGTAGGCGCCGTATCAAATATGATAAGCTCGAATTCATCAATTTCCATAAAGTCTACGAATCTATCAAAAGAGGCCATCTCAGTAGTACAAGGAGAACTAAACTGTTCTTCCAGAGAAGCCATCACATCATCCGGCATGACCTCTCTAAAGGGGCCAATAATTCTTTCCTTGTATTCTCTGGTTGCCTCATCCGGATCAATCTCCATTGCAAAGAGATTATCAACTCCGCTAATTGGAACCACTTGATGACCAATCGGCTGTTCGAAGACATCTGCTAGATTTGAAGCGGGGTCAGTTGTTACAATTAAAGTCTTTTTGCCAGTTAAGGCATAATGAACGGCCGATGCAGCCGCCATAGTGGTTTTACCAACTCCACCTTTTCCGGAGAAGAAAAAATATTCAGTCATTAGTTAACTCCTTGTATACGAACCCTATTCCTATTCCTCGTCCTCACACTCGCAGCAACAAGTCGGAAGTCCTTTAATAACAAAGCCGGCATTTTCCCCGGATTGCTCGAAATCAATGGTGGCAGCAGATAAACCTTCAGAGGCTTCAGACTGAATAAATATTTTAAGCCCGCCCTTTTCGATTGACTCATCTCCGGGTTCAGCGTTTTCTACAATGTCCAAACCATAGGAAGCACAACATCCATCGCCACTTATAAAAAATCGAATTCCTGCATTCTGCCCGGCATTGGCTTCCGAAATCATCTTTTTAAATTCTTGTACTGCGGATTCAGTAATTTCCACGTCGACATCCTCCATTTAATTTTTTTAATTGAACTTCAAAGTTACTGGTTTCCCTTTTTGCAAAGATTCTATGCCCAAAGCCTTGCATAAATCTTCGTAAGCCGGATACTCACCGGTTTTAAAAATTTCTCCATTAACGATAGTTATGGGTAAAATGGCTTTACCGTTCTTGTGCAGCAACTCAACGGCTATTTTATTGGACATAAACTCTTTCAGTTGCAGTTTGAGGTTATAGCGTTCAATGGTAACACCTTGTTTTTTTAGCGCAAGTACTGCATCATTTACTTTTACTAAAACCGGATCGATACTTGGACCGCAAAGCCCGGAAGAACAACACATCGGCGGATCGTAAATTTCAACCTTCATTCGAATTGCCTCCCATATTTTCAATCGTACGTTTTAAAGCTGTTTTCCACTCATCACTATTTACTCCAATCCTGCAGCTCTTCATCTCCCCACATAATAATAGTTGTCTGCATCTTTCAATCTCTACAATAAAGGTTTCTCTGGGAATAGCCCTTACCGCTCTAAGTATCGTTTGTAAATACACATTGCCAGAGTTTTTTAAAAAATAAAAAACCCAACGTCCTTCTTTTTCTTCACCAAGAAAGCCGGCGCTTTTTAGTATTTTCAAATGACGGGAAACTTTAAATTCACTTTCATTGAGGACTTCAGTAATTTCACAAACACAAATCTTAATCTGCATATTCGCAAGTAGCCAAATAATTCTAACGCGGGTTTGATCAGAAAGTGCTTGAAAAGCAGCGGTATATTCCTCCATCACAGTCTCCGTTATTTTCTAAATGCTATTCAAAAATCTCACCATGCTACTATATGCATTGTATGGCATTATAGCTGCATGGTGTTTTGGGTGCTAGATTTGGTGAAGAAGCTTAATGGTGACTCGACTCTTGTTATATCCTCCGTCACTTTCACATATGCGCTAATATGCAAATGAATTCTCAAAATCCTGGACCTATTTCGTTCACTTGTTAATAACTAATTACCCCATAAATGTTTATAATTAATATAAGGCGACTATTTCTTTTTATTATCGTCTTTAGCATGTTTTTCTGATTTATGACAATCACAATTCGGACCACAATATCCCTTGCCAACAAACAGTGGGAATCCTATTTTTTTCTTGGGTTGCATGGACTCACCTCCGCTCTATCATGCATTATAGTTTATGAATTTAAAAAGCGAGAGTTATCTTACTATTGGCATTACTTTTATATAAAAAAGTTCAGTCCTCTTTAAAATAACGCCGCCTAAAGTATAACGCTACATTAACTAATCCGATTAAAACCGGAACTTCTACTAAAGGACCAATTACCGCTGCAAATGCCGCTCCGGAATTGATGCCGAAAACAGCTACAGCTACAGCAATAGCCAACTCAAAATTATTACTGGCTGCCGTAAAAGAAAGTGTTGCAGTCCTTCGATAATTAGCTCCCGCTTTTTTACCCATGTAAAAACTCACCAGGAACATTACTACAAAGTAAATCAACAACGGAATGGCGATCCTGACTACATCCATTGGGATTTGAACAATTAATTTACCTTTAAGGCTGAACATTACCACAATGGTGAACAACAAGGCAATTAAAGTAATCGGGCTGATTTTGGGTATAAATTTAGTTTGATACCACTCTTTCCCTTTCACTTTAATAAGGGAAAAACGAGTGATCATCCCGGCAATAAAAGGTATCCCTAAATAAATGAAAACACTTTCGGCAATTTGCCCAATACCAATTTGAACGATATTGCCTTTAAAACCGAACAGCGGCGGCAGCACCGTAATAAACAACCAGGCATATACACTATAAAATAAGACCTGAAAAATGCTATTAAAGGCTACTAATCCGGCAGCATATTCCGTATCACCTTTGGCCAACTCATTCCAAACAATGACCATAGCGATACATCGGGCTAGGCCAATCATAATCAAGCCAACCATATACTCCGGATAATGCCCTAAAAAGATAATCGCCAAAAAGAACATTAAAATCGGCCCAACGATCCAGTTTTGTACTAATGAAAGGCCAAGAACCTTCCAGTTCCGGAAGACATCCCCTAATTCCTCGTATTTTACCTTGGCCAGCGGTGGATACATCATTAAAATTAAACCGATTGCAATGGGAATATTGGTGGTGCCTACTTGAAAGCGGTTAATGAGTTTTTCGACTCCGGGAATGATAACTCCCAGTAATACTCCGGCCAACATCCCAACAAAAATCCATAGGGTTAAATACCGATCAAGAAATGACAGCTTTTTTGTCACACTTTCAGACATGAGTATAACCTCCTTTTAGATTACCATTGCCAAGTTACTGATTAATGGTTTACAATATATTTGTACAAGCGCATATTCGGCTATACAAATATACTACATTTTTAAAGCGAGGTCAATCGATGAAAGACATTATAAATATTTTAAAATCCCTTTCTGATGAAACTAGATTGCGTATCGTCAACTTACTTTATGAAAAGGAACTTTGTGTGTGCGATATCATGGAAGTTTTGGAAATATCCCAGACAAAAGCATCCCGTCATTTATCCTATTTAAAAAATGCCGGAATCGTTACTGATCGCAAACAAGCCCAATGGGTTTATTACTCTCTTGCTCCGGAAGGAAAAATGAAATTTGTTCATAGCCTGGTATTTGAACAACTGCGGCAACTGCCACAATCTACTGCTGACTTAACTAAGTTACAGGAATGGTTAAAGTTGAAACAAAAAACCCTGCAATGTGATTGATTGAATAAAAAACCATTCCCATAAAAATGAGGGATGATCTTTAGTTAGACCCGATTATTTATTATTTGCCAAAACAGCCTTTAAAAGTGTAATGATTGTCTATTCTGTTTAATTTATTACAGTTTTCTTTCTAAGCTTTGCACCGCCATCTGCACAGGGTCCCACGGACTACTTAACGGTGGTGTATAACTTAAATCATAATCGCTGAATTCCTTGACTGTTAACTCATGAAATATGGCGGCGGCAAAAATATCGATTCGTTTCGATACCTCCGTCTTATATGTGCCAAGAATTTGCGCTCCTAAAATCTTTTTACTTTTTTGATCTGCGGTTACTCGAATATAAATTTTCTCTGCTGGAGGAAAATATACTTTGTGATCCCAGGTTTCAAAATCAACACTCACCGGCTGAAATCCAGCCTTATTTGCTTCATTCTCATTTAAGCCAGTCCTAGCAACCACTTTATCGAAGATTTTTACCGATTGGGTGCCTAGTGTCCCGGCAAATTCCTTATTACCTCCTATCGCATTTTCGCCAGCAACCCTACCTTGTTTATGAGCGATTGTTCCTAGAGGAAGATAAGTGTAACTTTTTAATATTCGATGCCAGGTTTCCACGCAATCGCCGGCTGCATAAACGTCTGGGATATTGGTTTCCATTTTTATATTGACTTTAAACGCGCCTTTAATTCCGGTATCAATTCCGATGGATTGGCCAAGTGTCGTATTGGGTACACTTCCGACGGCTACTAATACCATATCGGTTGCCATTTCATAATTATTGGTTCCTTTGACAATAAGTTGATCTCCAATTTTATCAATAGATTCAATCGCTATATTATTATTAACAGTGATTCCATTTTGGGTAAGCATCTCCCGAATCTTTATTCCAAAATCAACGTCAACCGAAGGCATGACCGAGTCGGCGGATTCGACTACATTTACTTTTAGACCGCGTTTGGTTAAGCTTTCCGCCATTTCCATACCGATATATCCGGCCCCGATGATTACTGCCGTCTTAGGGCTCTGTTTGTTCAAAAATTCGTCAACCTTAAAACAATCCGGCATCCAGCGCAAAAAGAACACTCCGGGAAAATCGATTCCGATTATTTTGGGTTTCAAAGATATGGCGCCAGTTCCTACAATAAGTTTATCGTAATCTACGGCTTTTATCGCGCCTGATTTATCAACAACATTTACCTGTTTTCTCTCCGGATGAATCGATTGGGCAGTGTGTTCAAGCAATAAATTGATCCCGGCGTTTTCAATATCTTGCCTGGTTCGATGGGCCAAATTTTCCCAGCAAGTTACTTCCTTGCTTATGTAATACGGTAATCCACAGATACTAAAATTAGGGAAACTATCAGCGACGATCATTGTTGGAATAATTTCTGGGTTCAGTTCTCTTATCCTCAAAGCAGCGCTAATACCAGCATCACTACCACCGATTATCACAATATTGCTCATTTTTTATCACCTTTCGCAGTTATCTATTATAATTTAAGCCAGTTAAGCTTTGCTATTTCGTAACGCAGTTGCAAACTCACGAGGTAAATCGGTCGCCTCAACCGCTTTCACCCTGGACTTCACATCATATTCGGATTCTCATTATAAAACCCTCTCCTTTCCTTTATGTGCAAATCACAATTTAGTAATTTGCTACTGAAATGAATAGATTGATATAATTGTTACTTAAAATAGCCTCTGCTATTTGACTACGGGCAGAATTGTAGGTACATCAAAATAAAACCTTCTTTTTCACAGTTTCACTTCCATCCGTTAAGCAGTTGCCAGTTTCTAATCATTCACCCTTGCGTTCACAAATTTTAAATTAAACAGATCTACCGGACAAACGCTCTGCTTCATAACGATGAGCCTGGACAAATAGGTCGATTCGAGCGCTAAGTTCTTGCCGCGTCCGCTTAAAAGCATTGATAAGCTCATCTTCATTCCTATCCATAACCGGATCAACAATACTCCAATGAATCCTTTGATAATCCCCGCTGAAATCCGGGCATTCCTCATTAGCCCGGTCACAGACCGTTATTACATAACGAAACGATTCCTGGTTAAATACACTATAATGTTTGGTTTTAAGCCCCGTTGTATCAAGCCCTATTTCTGCCAGTACCTTTATCGTAAGGGGATGAACTTCCCGAGGATGGGTACCGGCGCTTCGAGCTTCAATCAATCCCGTTCCATAGTGTTGTAGTAGAGCCTCAGCTATCTGGGAACGGGCCGAATTTCCCGAGCATAGAAATAACACTCTGAATTTTTCTCTAGTAAGATTCAGACTTTGTTTAGTTTCGGGTATCCTGCGGTCAACAATTTTGGTCATGTCAAAGACCATGCTTAAAGCACTTTGAATTTCCTTAATGCGTTGAGGATTCAGACTATACCAGACCGCCCTGGCATCTTTATTATCCCGTTCCGCCTGTACCATCCCGGACATTCTTAAAACACGCAAATGTTGGGATACAAGGGTTAGCGGCAATCCCGAAGCATTACAAATATCACCTACCAACATAGAGCCTGCGCTTAATAGAGAAATAATGGCTAGCCGGTTGGGTTCTCCGAAGTTCCGTAAAGCTGATATATTGGTTTCCAAATTTTGATTCAACATAATAGTTTATCCCTCTTGCAATAGTTGGTTATCTATGCAATTAATTTTATAAGATAATTATTAAACCCATATTAAGCAAGAATTAAATAATATAATCCTCGATTGCCGTCCCGGCGCCTGGGTGCGAATAAATTCTTTGCATATCCTTAACGAGGATATGCGCTTTTCGTTGACCGTTCAAAAAGTATTATAAATGAAATATACTCCCGCCAAAATCACCAGAATTCCGCAAGTTTTGCGGAGTATTGAAACCGCTTTGCTTTTTTCAGTCCAATTTAAGTATTGTTGAACTCGTTCAGTCAACGTACCAGCGAGGATAATAACCAGACAATGCCCCAACCCAAACATCAACATGAGCATGATGGCATACGGCAGGTTGGTGGCCGCCACCCGGAAAGCTACACCCAGCATCGGAGCCATATAAGCGAAGGTGCAAGGTCCCAATACAATTCCGAACAATAAGCCCATAATCAATGCTGACAGATAACCTTTGTTAAGGATTTTGCTTTGAGCTGTTGAGTTCCCCCAAGATAGATTAATAATCCCTAATAAATAAAGGCCGATAATGAAAAAGATAATCGCTACAAAATAATTGCCCCATTTACCGATGTCACCCATAATCCGGCCCATTCCGGCGGTAATCGCTCCAATAGCAGCAATAGTGGTTAATATTCCCAAGGCAAATACTAATGATAGCCGAAAAGCTTTTCCTAAGGTAATCCGGCCTTGCTCGTTAATAAAACCAATCACCAAAGGGATACTGGCCAGATGGCAAGGACTTAGAATAATACTTAGGATTCCCCAAACGAAGGCAGCGGTTAGGGCTAATGCCGGACTTGCTTCTATGCTTTTTGATAGCCATTCTAAAAGTGAAAGTATCATTTCAAACCTAATTCTTTTAACTTGGTCATAATTTCCGTTTTTGAAAAAAAGCCCATATGACGGAAGACTTCTTTACCATTCTTGTCAAAAAAGATTTGAGTAGGAATAGCGTAAATCTTATATTTTTCCGCCAGATCGCCCTTTTTATTGACATCGACGAATTGCACATCAAGTTTTCCCTGCAACTCTTTAGCAAGTTCCGCCATAACCGGCACCATCATCTTGCAAGGAATACAAGTGGTCGATCCCAAATCGATCATCATCATGCGTTTGTTTTTGCCGGGTTCCAAATAATTTTGACTTGCCTCAATAACTTTACCAGTTTGTGATTTAGTAGCGGCTATAACCTTCACGGAATTTTGGTTAAAAATAAATCCGCCTAAATAAATTCCAAGTAATATTGAAATCAAAGTAACGAATAACGTTTGTGATAGTTTTTTCAGCATGGGAGCAACCCCCTTTTTAATTTTTATCAACAAAATCTTTCAGAATTGTCAATGGTGGAAAAGAGATCGCTTCCGCGGGACATTGCGGCTGACATCCACTGCAACCAACCACGCAATGATAAGGGTTTTTGACTTCCGGTTTTCCGGTATCATTATTCATTTCATAGGTACCGTGTGAGCAAAAATCCACACAAGCGCCACAACTTAGACATTTTTCTTGGTCAATCGTCGGATACCATGGTATTTCCTCACGGGGAATCCCGTTCCATTTTTCACTCATATTCAATTTAGCCTCCTTGATTTTATTTCGAATTCAGCAAGTGACTTTATAAACATTCCGAATATAGACTTGCTGAATTCGGTATATAAACCCGATTGGGTCAATTTTCCTACGCTTTATCAGAAAAATTGTAACAGTCTGCATGTATTTGATTTACCGAATCGAGGTTTACAGAATCCAGTTGAAAAGATAACCGGTTATCATAATCCCAATGGCTACAACTCCAAAAAAGATTGCCTAGTAACCGCGGTTTTAGCACTTTCCGCAAAATAATTCCCTCAGGCAGCGAAAGCGCGGTTACCGCCATCATAAATGAAAGAGCGGTTCCAATCGCCATTCCTTTATCCATCAGTACTTTTACAATTGGGATAACTCCTGCAGCATTGGAATATAGAGGTACGCCGATTAAAACTGCAATCGGCACTGCAAAAGGATTAGAACGCCCGGCTATTTTGGTCAGTAAATTAGCGGGAGCGTAACCGTGCATCAGGCCGCCAAGCGCAATCCCAATTACTACATACAGCCAGACTTTCTGCAGGATTTCCAATACATATCCTTGGGCGTAATTTAGTCGCTCCGGCCAGGTTAGACTCTGAATTTCGCTACTGCCCATTTGGATCTGATATACATAATCCTCAACCTGCTTCTCCAGCTTCAATTGACCAATAACCAGACCGCTAACAATAGCAATCACAAGTCCACTTAGAATATAAAGCGTTGCAACCTTCCAGCCGAAAAGTCCCCAAAGCATGATTAACGCCACTTCATTAACCATTGGCGACGAGACTAGAAACGAGAACGTAACCCCCAGCGGCACCCCAGCTTCCATGAAGCCGATAAAGAGCGGCACTGCCGAACAGGAACAAAACGGAGTCACAATTCCAAGCAGGGCTGCCAATATATTTCCTATCGTCTCCGGAAATTTGCTCAAAATCTGTTTGGTCTTCTCCGGTGGGAAAAAGCTTCTGATAATGGCTACCGCAAAGATAATAACCGAGAGCAGGAAGAAAATTTTAACGGTATCATAAATAAAGAAGTTTAACGCCGCCGCCGGGTGAGACTTGACAGATAATCCGAATACACTGTAAACCAGCCAATCGACAAATGCTTTCCACATATTCATCCGACCTTTTTAAATTTTTAATGGAGGAGCGGTGAACCGCTCATCAAAGTCACTGGCAACAACCGCTGTCACAACCGCAACTACTGGCCCCGGATTCACCTTGCAAATATTTTTTAATCTCATCCTTAGAAGGAACCCGTCCGGAAAATTTGACCTTCCCGTTAATTACTAAAGCAGGTGTGGACATAATCCCATAAGAAAGCATCTCCTTGATATCCGATACCTTTTGCACCGGATCGGTGATACCCAATTCCTTAGTAACCTCATCCACTACTTTCTCTAATTTGTTGCAATTTGAGCAACCCGGACCTAAAACCTTGATTTCCATTATTTTCTCCTTCTTTCTTTTTAATAGCATATTAATGCATATATTAGTATACAATCATATAACCAATAAAAATTTTTTATTCGATTTTACAAACTTGACCGTCTCTTTTTAGTTTTTCTAGCCTGGCTAAATCTTCTCCCATTTTTTTAATCCGGTCAAACTCCCGATTCAATATATTTTGGATAAAAGGGTATTCTTTCAAAATCGGATCGTTTATTTTATAAAAAACGAATTGGCCTTGTTTCTCAAAATCAATAATATCGGCTTCTTTTAACTTGAGCAAATGCCGCGAGACGTTAGATTGGGTAACATTTAAGACGCTTTCAAGTTCACAAACACACATATTCCTTTTACGAAGAAGATTTAGAATCCGGACTCGATTCTCATCTCCCAGTGCTTTTATTACCTTTACTAATTCCATGATAATAACCTCTTCAATGAGCATATTCGCATTTACTCATATTATAACTTGACAAAGCAATTTCGTCAAATCTTTTGTAAAAAGTTTAAAAAATAGACCAATAGGATTATGCTATAATTAAGAAAAAAATGGAGGCACGTCATGAAACCCTTTTTATTAAAACACAAATGTGCTGTTCAAAAAGATATCTGTACTGCCATTAAAGCCTGCCCAACCGCTGCAATTACATACGAAGAAGAAGAAAATGAACCATTAGGTGGGAAAATCCTATTTGATTTTGAAAAATGTAACGAGTGCGGTAAATGTGCTACAGAATGCTGTGGCCAAGCGATTGAAATGCGGTAATTTCCATTAAAAGCAAGGACCTGCCAACATGACAGGCTTTTTGTTTGATAGTATAGCCGCAACTTCAATTAGTAGATATACAATTTCCATTTTTTAGATGTTGGTGAACCAAATTTCGTCGGTGATCTCAACTCAAAAATGATGCAGCTTTTTTTCGAGGTTTTGTACCGCCATCTGCACCGGATCCCATGGACTGCTTAACGGCGGAGTATAACTCAAATCATAATCGCTGAACTCATTGACTGTTATCTCATGAAATATGGCGATAGCAAAAATATCGATCCGTTTCGATACTTCCGTCTTATAAGCCCCCAATATTTGCGCACCTAAAATCTTTCTACTTTCTTTATCCGCCGTTACCCGGATATATAGTTTTTCCGCCGCCGGATAATATACTTTATGATCCCAGGTTTCAAAATCGGCGCTCACCGGCTGAAATCTGGCTTTGATTTTTGTTGAGCATTATGACAAGGTAGGACTTTCAATACTACATCAATTAATGGAGCACCTCTTAATCGCAGGGGATTACCCCTAAATTTAACGTGGACTTACAAACGGCCTGTAAAAAATGCCTTATCGTACTAACACGGCGACTCCATAATCGTAAAGTTCTTCCTCACCTGATACTTTGTTTCCGGTCAATAAATCTGTGGCAGGAATTTTGAGGGCAATTTTGATTTTTTGAGGCTGATAATTAAGTACAAACATGTAATCTTTTCCATTCTTCGAGCGTATGCTTAACTCCGCTTCCTCCGGCAATCTTATGATATCGCCATAAGGCTCCCTAAGTCCAAGTTTCTTAAGAAATAAAGCAGCCGCTCTGGCGGTGAATCCAGCGCCGAAATAATAAGCTTTTCCATTGCCAATCCGGTTACAGATAAGTGCCGGTAAACCGTTATAATAACTGCCCTTAAATCGGGCCAGCACTTCAGCGCCCTGCCTCACTTCGAGAATATCATTAAATATCGGAGCTTCGATCATTTCTTCATCCCAAATGGCATATTCCATATCGTCCGCAGGGCCTAGGCTGGTGTAATCGGAAACAGTAACTCCGCATATTTCTGAGGCAAAACCCGGCATGATGCGCATCGGACAGCGTCCAAATTCATCCTTATAGCCGGTTCGCGCTCCCATAATAAGTTGACCCCCTTGTTCCACATAAGACTTTAATAAGTCAGCAGTTTGTCTTGTAAGAATTGTTGCATGGGGATAGATCAGTAATTTATATTTTTTCAAATCATCGACTGTGGTCATTCGGCTACTCGTCAGATATACATAATCCATCGGGGTATGATTTCGCTGTGCAGCGATAAACCAACCTTGAGCACTGAAACGATCCAGGGGGCCATGCCATTGATCCTGCTCTCCATCCCATTCATTATCATAGTCTTTAAGGAAGGCTATCTCCGCTTTATAACGTGATCCCGCTATACATGAAAGCTTTTGGAACTCATCCCTGATTCTTTCAAGTTCACCCAGACGCCGGTTGGGCATATTGGAATAATCATTCAAACCGTGCCAATAAATTTCAGTTCCCACCCAGCAGGTTCTCCAGCGAAAATAGCTGATATAGTCCGCACCATGTGCAACAGACTGGTACGTCCAAAGCCTCATTTGTCCAGGCTTGGGCATCGGCTGTTTCATCCGAAAATCCCATCCTCCTGCGCCGGATTGCTGTTCCATTATACCAAAATTGGGGGAAATCGAACGAACTTTTGAAAGATGACAGGACCAATATCGATCCTTAAGATTGCCATTGGATTGCGGGTCTGTTTCATAGTCGAAACCAAAATCGGGGTAGCTGTCATAAGTGATAAAATCTAATACAGTATCCGTCATTTCATGGGAATCCAAATGATTAAAAATGCCGTTAGTGGTAATAAACTGGCCCTTTGGCGCATACTTACGAATAATATCGGCCTGAATTTTACAAAAAGAGATGGCGCTATGGGAGAAAAACCTCTTTTCCTCAAGTGCCATATGGGGGTTGTTTCCACCTTTATGGATCATGGAGCGGGTTAGAAAGATTTGATCCCACGACGTATAGGTCTGATTCCAGAATATAGTTCCCATAGCCTTATTCAAAGCCGCCAAGGTTCCGAATTTTTCTTTCAAATACTCACGAAAAGCGGTATGATCCGACTCGGAATAAAATTCGTCGAGCTCACAGTTAAGCTCGTTATCGATTTGCCAACCAATAATCGCTTCATTCAGGCAATAATGAGCAGCCAATCTTTCAACAATTGCAGACACCAATTTTCGGTAGATGGGTGAGTTGTAGTTGTAATGCCTCCTCATACCGTGTCTGAAGACTGTTCCGTCCTTTTTAGCATTGAGGACTTCCGGATATTTTTTGGTCAGCCATGCCGGAGGAGTTGCCGAAGGAGTGCAAAATATCATTTTCATGCCGATTTTATTGGCCAGAGTCACAAACCGATCGAAAAAATCGTAAGTGAAAGTTCCCTCTTCCAATTCAAATTTATTCCAAGCAAACTCTGCAATTCGTACAACCTCGATACCGTAATCTTGCATACGTTTCAAGTCATTTTCCCATAATTCCTCCGGCCAATGCTCCGGATAATAACAAACACCCAACCTTAGTTTCTCCATATGCAACGATTTTTCCATCATGGCTTCCCCTTTTTCCTTTGAAATTGAATTTCAGTCTTCGGCAATGTTATAAACTGCCTATCATAGGGATTTCCATCTTAGCCCTTAACCGCTCCGGCTGTAATTCCTTTAATAAAATTTTTGGAACCAACAATGAATATTACTAATAACGGTAAAATCCCTATTGATAATGCCAAAATACGCGCTCCGTAATCCGTCATGTAATAACTGTCCAACGTGGAGATACCCAAGGGGATCGTGAAAACCTCTACCTTATTTAAAATGATCAATGGGGTCAGGTAATTATTCCATGACCATAAGAAACTCAGCATTGATAATGTAGTAATAGCTGGTTTAATAAAAGGCATTACAATCCGTGAGAAAATTCCAATTTCATTGCAACCGTCGATCCGGGCGCTTTCAAGAATCTCATCGGGTATAGCCCCTTTGATATATTGGGTCATCCAAAAGACGCCGAAAGCATTGGCAGCCCAAGGGATAATTAATGGCAAATGAGTATTAACCCAATGAAAATTTCGCATTTCAACTGCAAAAGCTACCAATCCTAATTGTGATGGAACCATCATGGTTCCTAAAATAAAGTAATATAATCCTTTTTGCCCTTTAAATTTGTATTTGGCAAACGCGAACCCGGTTAAGGCACTTACAAATACACAAAGAACCGTCGATAGCGCAGCAACATAAAAACTATTCCAGTAAAACAAGAAAAATTTACTATGTAAGATGGTTCGGAGATTCTGAAGAAAATAATTTCCCGGCAAATAAACCAGTTTTGTAAAGAGATCATTCGTGAAATAAGTTCCCATAATAGTCATTAGGTAAAATGGCAATAATGATAAAATTGAAACAATGCCCAAAATGAAAATCAATGGTTTTGAGGCGCCTTCTGAAATTTTCAAGTTTCATCTCCCCCTCGATTCAAAAATTTGGCGCCAATAATGGAAACGAGAAAAATAACTAAGAACAAGCCATAAGCGATTGCAGCGCCCATTCCATATCGCATATTCGAACCAAAGGCGGTATCGTACAAGTTCCAAACTGCTGTTAGACAACCCCGATCAGGTCCGCCAACCACACTCCCGGAGGCTCCACCCCATCCAGCTAGTAATAGTTTGGGTTCGTCAAATAATTGAAGACCGCCGATAATACTGGTTATGACAAGGAATACAGTTACCGGCCGCAACAAAGGTACGGTTATTTTGAAGAAAGTATGAACCGGACCTGAACCATCAACATAAGCCGCTTCATAAATGTCATTAGGAATGTTGGCTAAACCGGCCAAATAGATTACCATGGTATATCCGGTATATTTCCAGATAATCATCAACCCGACAACAATGCGGGCCGGCCAAACATTACCCAGCCAATTTATACCTTCCGCTAAAATCCCACTCTGCGTCAATATTCGATTCACAATACCAGTCTGCCAGTCAAAAAACATCCAAAAAATCAACCCCACTGCGACCGGTGTGGTAATGTAAGGCAAAAAATTAACCAATTGAAAAAGACGTTTAAATTTGGCTCGTTTACTGAAAAGCGCCACTGCCAATAATAGACCGCCGATAATTTGTACCGGCAAGGACTCTAGCAAAAGAATCAAGGTATTGATGATGGATTTCCAAAAATATGGATCAATGGTAAATAGTTTAATGTAATTTGTAAAGCCAACAAAATGAATACTTCCGATACCGTCCCAATTGGTAAAACTAATCCCCAAGGAATACAATATCGGATAAAATCCAAAAATCAAATAAATTATAAAGTATGGAGCAATGAACAGATAAGGCCATGGATTCAAGCGCTGTTTCACCAAATAAATCACCCCGGTTTATTTATAAAAATATCTGTAATTTTCATTTTTTGGCCGCCATTTTTAGACTCTGTATGAAACGAGTTGAAATTCTGCCCGCCCATGTGGGCATGTTTTTGGAACGCCCATTAACCCGTGGATTAAGGTCAAAGCATGGAAAAAAACAACAATTTTCTTGAATAGAGTCTTTCTTTAAAACAAACGGCAGCTTTGAATGGCTGCCGTTTGCCTTCCTGAATGCCGATTATCGAATTGTAAGGTCAGGATTCTTATTTTTCATTTCAGCCTTAAATTTATCAAAAGCAATCTTTGTGTCCCAGCTCATTTCCTGATTTAGTGACCGAACGATTAATCCCATGACATCACTATAATCAAGATCATATTTAGATATGGGTCTGACTTTTAAAGTCGGCGCAATTTCCTTATAATAGACTTCACCGATATCCTGACCGCCAAACCAGGGATTCTTATCAACCAGGAAGGTCGGATCTTGATAAAGAGTTTTTAATGGAACCGGATTATCGCACAATTCTTTATTGGCTTTAGCGCCTTCCTGTGAAAGCTGGCACCATTTTATAAATAGCCAAGCCATCTCTTTGTTTTTACTGGATTTGGGGATGCTCATGGTTGTACCACCCCAGCTAAAACCACCGCCAGGCGGCATTATCATTCCCCAAATTACGCTTTTATCTTTATCATTGGGTTGAATGAAGAAACGTGGAAACCAGGTTGGACATGGATAAAAGATATATTTTTCAGAAGTGAAAGAAGCGTACCATGCTGGTGTCCAAGCGTTTAGCTTACCGACGATACCTGCATTCCTCATTTTAATCATCATATCCAGAACTTTCCCTGCTGTTCCGGTACCATTCATAACATTCCCTTTCATCAGCGACACTGGATTCTGATTAAGAATAATCATTTCCACGTCATCCAGACTGGGGAACATAAACACGCTGCCATTACTTTTAGTCTTAACTTCCTTTCCTTTGGCAATAAACTTATCCCATGTAGGCATCATCGCTTGAAGTTTTTTAGGATCATCGGTTCCAAAGTATTTTATAGCCAAGCTGCGGTTATATGCTAGACCGGCTGCGTTAATGGATTGTTCAATACCAACCACACGGTCTTTTGAATCGGTCATTGTCGGAATTAGGTAATCAAAATAGGATTTTCGATTAAAATTGTAAGGTCTTTTTTCAAGATTTTCCCATATATCTAAATCAAATATCTTACCCCGAAAACCAATTTCCCCCATTATAATATCCGGCAATTCCAAACCGGTAGCCACCGATATTTGTACCTTACGAGCATAATCTCCGGACTGTACAGGAGTATTCTCGATGATAATGTCTGGATATTGTTTATTGAATGCAGTCGTCATCTTTTTGATGTAAGTGTCATCCCAATACCAAATTGTCACTTTGCCTTTCAACCCTTCAGCTTGGGTTAAAAATGGGCTGCTGGCAAATAACATGACCAATGTTGATAGAAACAATAATTGCCTAAAATACTTTTTTGACATATATTCTCCCCCTTCGAAATGTTAATGGATTCATGCCACGTCTTTATCGTACCATCATTAAACCGAAACAAAAATGTAACAAATGAATTATTTTGTATACATTTTAAAGTTCTTTTTCATTTAAAGGGATTACAATTGTTATTTTTGTCCCTGCCCCCTGTAAACTTTCAATATTCATTTTGTAGCTATTCCCGTATAAAAACTTGATCCGTTCCCTAATATTGGGGATACCGATTGAATGAACACTATCAGTCGATTTGAATCCATCGCTATCAGATAGTAGCTGGTTGATGATTGTTTGATCCATCCCCACTCCATTATCGACTATGGTAATTTCCATATCCGTTCCCATTTGTTTAACCGAAACCTGGATCAGTCCTTTTTCATCCTTTAATAACACTCCATGGTTCAAGGCATTTTCGACTAAAGGTTGCAATATCGTTCTGGGTACTAACCGGGATTTTAATTTTTCATCCACATCCCACACCAGATCAAACCTGTCGATATGCTTATATTTTTGAATTACAATATAATGTTCTACGATCTCAATCTCCTGACTTAAAGAGGCCATTACCCCTTGTTCGCTTACTTTCACCGCATCCTGTAAAATCTTGATAAAAGAACTCATTAATTTGACAATATCTTGATTACCCTGTCGCCGTGCATAATAAATTACTGTATTCAGCGTATTATAAATAAAATGAGGATTAATCTGTGAGATCAGCAACTTAAATTCAATCTCTTTTTTGGCCTTTTCATTGTCCAATGACCTCCGGATATACTTTTGTAAATCCTTAACCATTTGATTAAAACCATTTCCTAAAGTTTCAAGTTCATCACCGCTTTGGATCCGTACGTTAACATCAAGTTCGCCACCGGAAACCTTTTTCATTGCATCGCTTAATTTGACAATGGGATTGGTAACATTGAATATGAGCGGAACAAAGATTGCAATTGCAAAGGCCATACTCGTGAAGATAAATATTAGAAACAAATAAAACACATAATCGATTTTTTTATAAAGACGGGTTTTGGAAGTAAAAGAAATAAATTGCCAGGCATTATCGGCTGTCCGGTTAATAATCAGGTAACCCCGCTTATTCTCCTGGATTGAAGTCGTATCCGAGGAATTGAAGACTTTAGTTTTTACTAATTCTTTAAAATAGGATTGATTATTTCCAACAAATTTGGCATATAGAACTTCATTTTTCTCACCCAGCCAAACAAAGCCGTCATTTCCCTTGCTTTCAATGGCCAAATAATTGCGAAAAAAATCCAGTCTTAAATTGATAATCAGTTCTCCTTTGATCCGTTCAGGTTCATCCAATCTTTTCAAAGGTAACCCATATCCAACGATGTCGATAACTTTGCCTTGTTCAGTTATCTGATATTTTAAGGTAAAGCCGTTATTGGTTTTTTTATGTTTATATTCCTGATACCAATTTTCTTGCAGCTTTTGGGTAAAATACTCGGAATCATATTGTGAGGAAACATTCCAATAAGCTTTACCGTTAGGACCTATCAGGACCATACTGTGGATATATTCGTTTAAAGGCATATAAGAGCGCAGGCGTTGCATCGCATAATATACGCTTCTGTTCTCATCCAAAGCATCCTGGTAATGAGTTTTTCCTAAGAAATTCTGTATATCACTGTCAATTAAAAAACTATAGGCAAATTTTTTAATATCCTCGGAAAGATAGGTGAATTGCCTTGCAGTTTGGTTAAGCTTGTTGATATCATCATTTAAGGCCTGATTTCTCAATATCCTGGTAAAGTAACAATAAGCAAAAGTACCACTGGCGAGCATTGTAATTAAAACTACCAGGCACATACAACCGATAATTTTAACTTTAATGCTTAGTTTCATGATTGGTAACTCCATTTCTGAAATCAAGAGGATTGATACCGGTAACTTTACGAAATACCTCACTAAAATACTGGCTGGTACTATAACCAGTCTTTTCCGCTATCTCGTATATTTTATAATGACCATTTAATAACATTTGTTTGGCGACATCGATACGGTATTGGGTTAAATATTCCAGAAAAGTATGCCCTATCTCCTTTTTAAAAAGTTGTCCCAAATACACCCGGCTTAACCCCAACGTTTCAGCCGCTTTTTCTACAGTTAAATCCTCTCCATAGTGCTCTTCGATATATTTTAGAACACATCTGATTTTAGGAGAGATATTGAATTTTGCTTTATTTTGAGCCTCGTTACAACGTTCCACAGCCATGACGGTAAACCATTCTTGAAGTTCACCAATGTCCAGCCATGAATCCCGGCAATCTTCATGACTTGTACAATATTCTGTCAAGGATAACAGACCATAGCGGTTGGAAAAATCATCCAACATTTTCACTAAATCCGTACATACCTTTTTTAGAAAAATTGATTCCTTATAATGAGAAACGAGTTTCGTAAAAATTTGATGTAAATATTGGGCAATGCAATCAACATCCATATTATTTAGGGCATTTTTAAAAAGATTGAGCTGCTCCAGAATATTCGTTTCCATTAATACATCTTTGGGCTGAAAGGGTATCTCCAGACAAATTTTTTCTTTCTCGAAAAACACCCCATACTCTAGAAAATGAGTGGCTTTTTCAAAAAAAGCATGACATTCATTTAAATTAAAAACCAAATTAAATACAACGATTGAGAGAGTTTTATCCGAACATTGCCGTAAACAACCCTGAATTACCCTAGCATAACTATACAACTCTTCGATAATTTGACGTTGGCTATAGACACTTTCAATTGAGATAACCATTATGCTTCGATTATTTGATAAATCTAAAATATCGACATCCTTTACAAACTCCGGCGCCAGCTCTAAATCTATTTTCAACCTTTCTGAAAGACTGTAACTCGAGTTTATTATCACTGAATCGATCACCGGGAATGGAGTATCGACTTTTAGCAGCAACATTATAAATTTTTCATTTTGAACATCGATAAATTCCTGTCTTTCCTCAACTTCCTCCGGTTCGTATCCTCGCTCTAGCATTTTCTTAAAAAACTGAGCACGAAAAAGGCGCCTTTGGATATGTTGATTTTCAATTTCACGCTTAATTTTCAACATCTCTTTGAGAAAAGTTTCTTCATTGATTTCATGCTTTAATAAATAGTTGGACACACCCATAGATATCGCATTTCTGGCATATTCAAAATCTTTGTATGCTGTCAAAAGTAAAATTTTAACTGAATATCCTTTTCCTAGTATAGATTCGCTTAGCCTAAGCCCATCGATTCCCGGCATTTTGATATCCGTTATCACAACCTGGGGATGGAATCTTTCAAATAAATCCAGTGCTTTTCTGCCGTTAGTCGCAGCTGCAACAATTTGAAACCCATAGTTATTCCAAGAAATTAGGCTTATCAAATCTTCAATCACTATCTCTTCATCATCAACAATCATGACACTAATAGGTTTCATTGGAATCCCTCTTTCCTGCACAAACAATATTGCGAAATTGTATGATTACCTATTATATAACACAATTGCTTGGTTAAGAAATTTAATGTGAAATCTTTGAATTAACCGAATAAAATGGTCATCTAAATTTCCCGATTTGAATAAATAATCAAACGATCAAATTTTTTGTAAATAATATTTTTGACTATTCTGCGTTTTAAACTGTGAGGGTACGAAATGTGAGTTGCAATAAATGAGCTCAAGTTGCCCAAAATAAATTAACCTGCCGATTTTGCAGGTTAATTTATTTGAATTCTATGATTAATACTTTTTTGCAAGATTTTGCACCGCCATCTGCACCGGGTCCCACGGGCTGCTCAACGGCGGCGTGTAACTTAAGTCGTAATCGGAAAACTCATTTATTTTCATCTCATGATAAATGGCAACCGCAAAGATATCGATTCTTTTTGATACTTCTGTCTTATATGTGCCAAGCATTTGCGCACCTAAAATCTTTTTGGTTTCTTTATCCGCCGTTACCCGGATATATAGTTTTTCCGCCGCAGGATAATATACTTTGTGATCCCAAGTTTCAAAGTCGGCGCTCACCGGCTGAAATCCGGCCTTAGTCGCTTCACTCTCGCTTAATCCGGTCCGGGTTATTACTTTATCAAAGATTTTTAGCGATTGGGTGCCAAGTGTCCCGGCAAATTCTTTATTACCCCCTACTGCATTTTCACCAGCAATCCTGCCCTGTTTATGAGCGATAGTCCCAAGGGGATTTCAATTCGTCAATCTGAAAACAATCCGGCATCCAGCGTAAAAAGAAAACTCCCGGATTATCGATTCCCGATATTTGGGGTTTCCAAAATACAGCGCCGGTTCCGATTATCAGTTTTTCGTAATCCAGGGTTTTTATGTTTTATAAAAACGTCTTATAATCTTCATAATTCTTTCGCAGCAGCTCCGGAGTATTCAGTCCGTATGGGCATTTGCTCAGGCATTGATTACAGTGAAGGCAATCCTCAATTTTTTTCATTTTTAGCTGCCATTCTTTCGAAAGATAGGTTTCCTGCGGGGCGCGGCGGAGAAACAGGCTCATTCTCGCGCAGGTGTTAGTTTCGATCCCCACCGGGCAAGGCATGCAATAACCGCAGCCGCGGCAGAAATCACCGGAAAGATCCTTCCTATCACGTTCAATCTGTTCTTGCATTTTCTCAGTCAGAACCGGCGGGTTATCATTATAGGAC
>WSSedL1CaDRAFT_10000716_pt1 | contig 22307 bp, 18 predicted proteins | sample WetSurSL1Cattail_FD_9464 | JGI IMG/M metagenome (IMG submission 9464)
CGTCATGTGTAAGCTCTTCAAGCCGTTCCTGGCTTATTTTCCCAAGCATCATCACCGGATTATGATGAGTCTCTTCCCAAAGGTCTCTATCAATACGTCTGAATAATTCCAAAGTATCCTGGTTCCAGCTCCAATGTAAATTGAATGATAGCTTTCTCAATAATTCCAGATTTTCCGGTAATGAAGGAATTACATTATACGTGCCTAAAAATTTTGCCATCTAAGTTCCCTCTTCACTTTAATTATTTTCTATATTTATTAATATTATAATCATTTGTAACAATATACATAATCTATCTTTTTTATAAAAAACAAAAATCATTTTTTTAGTATTGAAAAATTGATTGTAAATACTGTTACAAGCCCTATTACAATTGAGAAATTATCATTAATTAAATATAAAAACAAGAAATCCTGAAATTTATTTTAAAATAAATTTCAGGATTTCAAAAATGCTGCTTTAAGTTTAATTGTTAAATTACTTGATCAAAATCATCTTTTTTGTCTCAGAATGCAACGCCCCGTTATTAGAAGAAAAATTTAGTTTATAAAAATAAACCCCACTTCCAACTTTTTTACCAGATTGATTATCTGAATTCCATAATGTTTGGTATCCGCCAGATAATTTATAACCTTCATCTATAACTTTAACAGCTTCGCCAAGCGCATTGTAAATTATTATTTGCACATTTCCGTTTTGTGGTATTGCATATTTTATGGTTGTAGAGGGGTTAAACGGATTTGGATAATTCTGAAGCAATGAAAAAGTTTTAGGAATCGATTTGTTAACGTTTTCGTTTACAGAAGTAATTGTTCCAGGCAAATAAGCCAAACCTGTAATATTATTCAATCCTGTAGAACCAATAATTGCGCCTACGCCAGTATTCGTATTAATAGAGATGAAATCGTTTGCAGAATTAACCGCTCCTTTGACCCCAAACAAATTTCCATTTTCATCAAAAATAATAGCGTTGTTTATTATATTAAAACCAGTTCTGCCAATTAAAGTAGAAGCTCCTGATAATGTATTTATTCTAAATATTCTGTCCTTATAACCAATTGGCAAATAAGAAGAAACCCACATTTGGTTATCAACTGGATTTATTGCCATGCTTGATACTACAATGTTTGTTGAACTTATTTCTTTTATAGCTCCATTATCTAAATTTAAAGTATAAATAATTCCAGATTTAGATATAGCATACAAAACTCCGCTTGTATCAAAAGCAATTGAAGCTAGATTTGAAATTGAAAAATCATTAAACTTATATGCGTCCCCGAGCGCCGAGTTAATTTTTAATATAGCCGAGCCTGAAGTTGATGCAGTTAATCCATAAATTACTTTAGTTTTAGGATTAACGCTAATGCTTTTAATTTCGTCATAACCGGCTTTGCCAATATTTTTAGCGGTGCCAGTAACTTTATTTATAATTGCAGTATTACCGTTATTAGAGCTGCCAGTAGAAGCATACAATGAACGCGTAACAGCGGTATTCAATACAAATGCTTTGCCTATAACGCTAATTAATTTATCAGAAAATATTGAATTAGCTTTTTGAATTAATATAGTATCCGAATAAGAGCCGACATTAACAGGATTAAATACAATTTTAATTTTTAAAGAATCGTTTTTTGCAATAGTTGTCGGCGTCGAAGGAAGCAAAAGTTTAAATACATTATTACTTGTAATTTTATTAATTATAACGCTATTTGTTCCAGTGTTTTTTAAAACAATCGAGGCCGTATCGGCAGATTGAACAAGTTCATGCGGAAGGAAACTAATTTGAGAAGACGTAGTATTCAAATCGTCATGCAAATTTGCGTCTAATGTAATTACGGTGTCTGTGTGAGAAATATTTTGCAAAGCGATATTTGTATAATTATAGTTGTAATCAAGAGATGTAGGAGACGAAGTTGAAGTAAACAATGTATTGTTTGACGAGCCTGGGAACGGATCTCCAGCATCGCCGCGGTTAGTATTGCGTTCAAGGTCATAAGCGCCGTCTGCCTGGACTAAAGCTACCCGGTAATGTCCTTTATTTGCAGCTCCTGGAATCCATTCGTTTGTGTTGCTGTAAGCGTTGTTATCTACGTGATAAATTATTAATCCGCTTCCAGGTAAATATGCGTCCGATCCTGTCTTTTCGCGATTTTCCAATAAGTAAAATTCATTGCCGACTATGCCGTTTTTCCAAATTCTATACGCTGTTGGATTTTTTTCTGACTGAAGGATATTCAGATTTAAAGTATCATTTACTAATAAAGTTGGTTCAAGAACTCCAACCTGCATTTTGCACCATGCGTCAAAATATGAAGGCGATGCTCCGTTACTACCGGGACCATTCCAGCTTCCGGCGGCCATCAAACTCCAATTTCCAACTCCTTCAGATGTATAATCAGTATCATATAAATCGGGCAGACCGAAAAGCGCGTGCCCCAATTCATGGGCAAATACTCCAATAGACATATCTCCCAATCCTTTTACATATTCAGGTTCAATTGAATATCTTGATACATAAACTCCGTCAAGCGCTATTGGTTGCCTTGTGCTCCAGGCATGAGACCAAATATCTTTTGTCTTATTTCCGGTTACTTCCGCCCCAGGCCCGGCATGTATAATAAATAAAGCGTCTACATAACCGTCTCCATCATTGTCATATTTTGAAAAATCAACTAATGAATCGACTTGTTTGACAATATCTTCAACTAAACCCTGAGAGTTATTTGGATAATCTCCTTCGCCGCTCCCTGTGCCTACATAATATGAATATGGATGCGGAGCAGTCTGCCATCCAATTTCGCTTGGAAGGTTCAGAGTTACAAGATCTATTTGGCCATATGAGTTTTCTTTATAAAAGTTATTTAATGTCCCAGGTCCTGTTGAAAAAAGCAATTTATCTACATTTGTCGGAGCAGCTTTCCCAATATTATCAGAAAATGAAACTAATATGACAAGAGCTTTAGTTACTCCAGATACCTTTTTAGCTGGTCCAAAAATCCTTCCCCATGCTCCATTTGCAGATTTATTTAATTCTGCTGACGACCATGGAGCGTCTATGCCTTTAGCTCTTAATTCATTAAAATTGCTAAGTATCGATTTATCAACTTCTCCTCGTTTAATTTTTTCAAGCAAATCAGGATGAGGCGGCATTTGAGCAAATATATTGACCGATAAGAAATAGAAAATAATTGTAAATATAGAATATTTCATATTAAGGAATACTCCTAAAGTAAAAGTGACATAATGGTTATTATAAACATATTTGACTGATTTTTTTGAACTAGTATAATAATAGCATAAACAAATATATTTTTTACAAATATAAAAATATTACACAAAAAAGAAAGTGAATTGATATATTTGCCAGGATATTTTTTATTTAGTTCTATTTTTTATAGGCGCCCATAATAAATATAGCGACCGCTTTTGCCTCATTTGGTTTTAATCCTGGATTTGGCATAGGAGGATAGTTAGAATTTTTCTTTACCGGGTTTTTAACAAAAGCAATGAGTTCGTCTATCTTCCCTTCATATTTAGGAAGCGTTTCCTTGTATGGAGGTCCTACTAACTTCTGATCAAATCTGTGACATGTAGAACAAATTCTTTTATATACTTCTTCCCCATTTGCCCCTGCCGTTTCATCGCCTCCAGTTTGTAATGTTTTTATATATTCCTGATATTTTGAATTTAATACAAGAGAATGCGTAACTGTTGAATTGTTCATTGCTAATTGATCTTTTACAATTGCCAAAACAAAAACAAAAACCAAAAGGATAAATATATACCCGCTATATTTAAATAATGATTCTTTAACCATAACGTATGTTAGTATATATACGATAAGTAAAATTATAACTGCAATAATCGAATATGAAAATATACTAGTAGAAATAGAACCGTCAGGAAGAGTTGTCAAACCTAAAAATAATAATATAGGCTGAATAATGGAAAATATAAATATCAGCTTTGTGGAGAATGAGCGTAATATTTCCTTTTGGTTTCCAGTCAGGTTTTTCTTACCGCCTTCCCAATATAAAAGGATAAATAGCAGCAATCCGCCTGTAACTGCTAATGAAGAAATAATAAATGATAAATATCTTAAAAGAACTTCCCAGGAAAATATTAAAGTAAAAATATTATGAATTTTTGTCCATTGACGCGGATATATGCCCAATGTTATGCAGCCAAAGAATAACAGCATTGATAGACTAATAAGGATCAAGCCGTAAACGCCAGATTTGTTTTTCAGCTTTAATGATCCTTCTGCAATTTTCTTTAACTCATCTTCGTCTGTATTTTCAACTGAATGTGTTGATGACAATATGTCGCTAAAAAGAAAAGCATATCGATAAACATAGATAAGAACAAGTCCGATAGAATAAAGTATAAATGCAAGAAACAAAAAATTAATTATATATGAACCGGATTCATGAAGCAGCTGGGAGTAAATTATTAAAGTAGCAAAAGCTGGAATAAGCCCAAGCGCAATGCCTGCGCTTTTATTTATAGTAACTGTTTCAAGAACTTCTTTTGATATAAGAGTATAATCCGAATTATTACTTTTTAACGCTTTATATTTATAAATTAAAGAAATCAGCGTTCCCGAAATAATAATTCCAGAGAAAGGCAAAAAGATGAAAAATATAAGCATTTGTATATACTGCAAGAGAACAATGTGTTCAAGCGATTGCGGTAAAACTAAACTATCAAAATATCCCATTACATTTACACCCTTTATTAAAACAGATTAATTTACATATCCATTAGCGCAAAATTAATTACTTAGAGTCATAAAAATTTAACTTATAAAAAAGAATAATTGGCAAATAACAAAACTAAAGAGATCAGCAGTAACATTCCCGCGATAGCTGCAAATATTCGAAAAACTTTCTGTTCCCGTTTGAGATGCATAAACAAATGCAAAATCAAATAAGCCTGAACAAAAGCAATAATTAAAACTATAGTAATAGTCATGTTACTATAATTAATTCCGGCAATTGCTATGGCGCTGCCAGTTAAGATCATTAATCCTAACCATACTAAAACGTAAATTCCATAACCAGAATTAGTTTTGTTTTCCATAGTTTATCCTCAAGAAATCAAATAAAATAAGGGGAATAAAAATATCCAAATAATAGTTACAATTTGCCAATATAATCCGGCTGATTCTAATTTGGAAAAGCTATCGCTATTTATAGTATCATGCCATGTTAAACGAGCTAACACAAGCATAATAACTGTACCGGCAATTACCTGAACTCCATGCAAACCAGTAACAATGTAATAAAGTAAAAAGTAAATATTTTCTCCGGAACTCGTTCCTTGTAAAACGCTCATTCCGGGGAATAATCCATTTTGTAAATAAATTGACCATTCATAAAATTTATTTGCTAAAAATCCAATTGCCATTAAAATTGTTATAAGCTGTAAAAATACTGATAAAGTTCGTTTGCCTTTTTTTATTGCCACAATAGAAAGCGAAATTGTAAGGCTGATTGTAATAAGAATTACTGCATTTAACGAGCCCATTATAACTTTAAGCTCTTTTGCCGCAGCATGAAACTCCTGTTGATGATTAAAACGGTAAATAGCATATACTAAAAACATTCCGCCAAAAAGAGCAAGCTCCGTAAAAAGAAAAGTCCACCTCCCTTTTCTTGAACCGAAAAGCTCTGTTTTCGGTTGAATGATTGAATTTGTATTTGTAGCCATTGTTAGTCTTTGAAATATTTGTTTAAATAATTATAAAGAACATTTATTTCTGAATCGGATAAAGAATGAACGTTTAAATTAAAGCCGCTTACCGGTATATTTTCTGATATTAAGGAAGCAAATTCCTTTTCGCTTTTCCGCCAAGTTGAAGCGCTTTCTAAAACAGAAAGAGCTTTGTTCTTCTTATCAGTTATTCTATTAAATATTAACGCCCCTTCGTCATTGTCTTTTTCAATCATGTTTAACAAATATGAAACTTCTTCGACCTTTACTTTTTGTTCTTTAAGAACTAAAGTTTTGGCCAAGGCAGTTGGAATTTGCCCCTGAATTTTTGCGCCTTTCGATAAGCTATACGTATTATCCAAAACAGACAATTCAGCAGGCGTATTTGCAGGCGCTGACTGCATAAATGAACGCACGTAATGAATAATCGCAAATCTATCTGCTGCCGGCAAGTAATCATATGCAGCCATCCCGCTTCCCTTAATTCCTTCCTGTAATGTTTTGTACATATCCGTAATTTTTCTTCCGTTTTTCCATCCATCTGTAGCATGAAAATTTCTTGGTTTAGGATTCAACGCAGCGCCAGCCGTTCCGTCGCCGTTTCCGCCTTCGCCATGGCAGGAAATGCAGTTGGCGGTAAATAGAGTTTTTCCTTTGGCTAATAAATCTGCTGTAGGCAAGCTTGCCTTAATAACGTCTACGGGAGCCGTTTCTTTCCCTTCTACGATTTCAAGGTCGGCTGTTTTAACAGAATCCCTTAACACAGGAATAACAGTTTGGCGAGATAATATATCGAGCTTGCCAAGGTAATACAGCCCCATTGCAAGTATAACGAATAATATATACGGATATACTAATCCAAATAACCTGCCAGGTTCTTCATTATATATTTTCAAAATTGAATCGAAAATTTTTCTCATATAAACAAACCGTAATTATAATCTTATGTTAATGCTTTTTTCTAATTTCGGATCGCCAATAGGAATTAAATTATTATGCTTTGCTTTGAACGCGAATACTAGAATAATAACGCCTACTGCGGCAAATGGAAATGTTAAATCCATCCAGCTAAAAATGGCGCCGTTAATACTTGGCATGATTATCCAGAATAGATCGATAAAATGAGCCGCTAATATCCATATTGTAATAAACTTTAAGCGTTTGGGATCCATTTTGGACGGCTGCGATAGCAGCATTGCATAAGGAATTATGAAATGCGCAAATATTAAAAGCAGCGATATTACAGCCCAGCCGTCATGCCATCTATGCAGAAACCATTCAGTCTCTTCAGGAAGATCGGCGTACCATATTAACATGTATTGCGAAAATGCTATGTAAGCCCAAAAGTTTATAAATACAAAAAGCAAAGTTCCAAGACTATACAAATGCTCGTCTAAAAACTTAGGATGCAGGTATCCTTTTTCTTTTAACTTAATTGCCGAATAAGTAACTGCGGCTAATGCAGCAACTACAGAGCCAGAGAAAAAATAAACGCCGAATATTGTAGAATACCAATGAGCGTCTAAACTCATCAGCCAGTCTACTGCGGCAATTGTTAATGTAATTGCAAATACAGGAATAAATACTGCTGATATTATAATATTCTTTTTTGTAAGCTTGTTATCTTTGGTTGTATCCTGCAACTTTGAGTTTCGCGTAAGGAGAGTATAAAATAAGCCCCAAAGCAGAAGACAAAAGAATACTCTTATAATAAAAAACGTTGAGTTAAGATAAGCAGATTTTCCTTTTAGAATTTTATCGGATTCAATAACGCTTTTGTTTAACCATGTGAAAATATTATTTAGATTGAATAATAGAGGAAGCACAAGAACAAACAGTACTAAAATAACCGAAGCTAAAAATTCGCTTATTCTTCTTAACTGAACGCTCCAATCTGCACCTGTTAGATACTCTATTGCTATCAGAAATAAAGAGCCTAATCCAAGGCTTAATAAAAACACATACATAATTAAATAATTAAACGAAGCGCGTATTGGGTCTATTAAATAAGACAAACCTCCAGTAATAATTCCGATAAAAAACAGAATATAGCCCAAACGTTCAAAGCTCTTAGGTAAATCTTTTCGCTGATAGATAAATTTACTTTGTTCCATTTAACGCAGACTCCTTTTTGCTCAAGATTATATCAGAATCGCTTGCATTTTTTGCTCTTTGTAAAACCCGTATATACTTTATTATTGCCCATCTTTCTTCCCGCGAAATTTGAGAAGCGTATGAAGGCATTATGTTTTGCCCGTTTGTAATCACGTGATAAATGTTTCCGTCTTTCCATTCTCTAACTTTATTTGAATGTAATGTAGGAGGATTAGGAAACTGGCCGTTTAATCTACTATCACCTTCAGCATAATTGCCATGACAGGGGCTACAGAATGTAAGGAATTTACTCTTGCCCAGTTCTAAGACTTTCTTTGTAGGCAACAGTGGATTTGTCAACGGTTTTTCTGGCTGTTGCAATTGGTCTTTGTACTCATAAGGCATAAACCCGCGCGCAATGCTTCCTTCAACGGGTTTGCGCATACCAAATTGATCCGGGAAGTAATCGCTTTTTGATTGTGCGTTTACGCGCGCCTGTTTCAGCATCCAATCGAATGGGACGATATATAATAATTTGTTAAGGGTAATATAAGTAACGCCAGACGTTAATATTGCAACAACTAAAAGCATAACTAAAAACTTTGGTTCTAGAGATGGATAACGTGTTTTTTCAGGGAAATAAACTTCAGATGTTTTTGCTGGATGCAACGACTCGAACAGAGCTAATATTTTATCTTTTTCAAATTTTGGGTCGTTGGCGTAAATACATATCCCATATTTATCAGACGATACCGCCTTCATATAATCTGAATCAATAAGAGGATTATTGTTGTCTGGGAATTTAAAGAAAAATGTCAACATGCCAATAATGGTAGAAAGAGTAGCTAATAATACTGTTAGTTCAAATGTAACAGGGATAAATGCAGGCAATGAAAAAAATGGTTTTCCGCCAATTATCATAGGGTAATCGACTGACATAGTCCAATACATCAGAAGCAAAGCAAACGCCGCGCCCGATAAACCGAATATTAACGTGATGTATCCAAGTTTAGAAGATTTCAATTTCATCGCCTTATCCATTCCATGTACAGGATATGGAGTATGAACGTCATATTTAGTAAATCCTTCCGATGAAATTTTTTCCGCCGCATGAATAATTTCATCAGGAGTATTAAACAACGCCGTTAACGAATGCAACTTTAGTTCTGTATTCATTTTAATCTCCATGATGAGAAGGCTGAGCGCCTTCTACAACAGCTTTTACTTCAGAAATTGAAACGACTGGCAATGATTTTGTGAATAGTAAAACCAATGTAAAGAACAGACCAAAACTCCCTATTAAAATGCCAAAATCAATTATAGTAGGTTTATAGTAACCCCAGCTTGATGGTAAAAAATCCCTATGAAGCGAAGATACCACAATTACAAATCTTTCGAACCACATGCCTACGTTGACTAATATCACTATAATCATCATAAGAGGAACTGAACGCCGGACTTTTCTTATCCAGAAAAATTGAGGCACAAGAACGTTGCAGCTTACCATTATCCAGTAAGCCCATGCATATGGGCCAAAGGCTCTGTTAATGAATACAAAACGCTCTATGTCCTGTCCGCTATACCATGCGATAAAAAACTCCATTCCGTACGCATAACCCACTAACATGCCTGTAGCGAGAATCACCTTATTCATTTTTTCTAAGTGATCTAACGTAATAATGTGTTCAAGATTAAATATAGTTCTTACAAATACCAGAACTGTAACTACCATTGCAAAGCCAGAAAATATTGCGCCCGCGACAAAATACGGAGGAAATATTGTCGTATGCCATCCGGGAATTACAGAGACGGCAAAGTCAAAACTAACGATAGTATGCACAGATAATACCAACGGAGTTGCAAAACCTGCAAGGAGCATATAGGCTTTTTCATAATGCTGCCAGTGCCTGTGAGAGTGCCGCCATCCTAAACTAAAAATAGAATAAATAGTTTTTTTTATTGGATTGTTTGTTCTATCGCGCATAGTGGCTAAATCAGGGATTAAACCAATGTACCAGAATACTAATGAAACTGTAAAGTATGTTGATACTGCAAATACATCCCACAAAAGAGGCGAAGTAAAATTAACCCACAAACCGTTTTGATTAGGATAAGGGAATAAATATCCCGCTAACCAGGGTCTGCCAGTATGAATCAACGGGAAGATACCTGCGCACATAACTGCAAAGATTGTCATAGCTTCGGCAAAACGCGCTATACCTGTTCTCCATTTTTGGCGAAGTAAAAAGAGGACTGCGGAAATAAGCGTTCCTGCGTGTCCAATTCCAACCCAAAAAACAAAATTAACAATATCAAATCCCCATCCAACAGGCTGATTATTCCCCCACATTCCAATTCCGTAGAAAAATGTCAGACCAAGGCATACAGCTCCGAATAAAAGCATGGTTGTGGTTATGCCAAGAGCTATAAAAAATTTTTTGGAGGGTTTCTCTTCCATTGGACGGGCTATTACCCGCTCTATATCCGCTAATGCCGGTCTTCCTTCAACTACTGGCAGTTCAACAGAATAATCGATATCCACTATTTTTCCTCCGAACTTATATTTCTTAATTTTGCTATATATGTCACATTCGGGCGGGTATTCACGTCATCCAATACATAATAACCTAATTCATGATTTCTGTACTCTGAAAATTCAGATTCTTTATCGTTTATATCGCCAAAGTTTATTGCATTTGCGTTACACGATTCCTGACACGCCGTTTTTACGTCGCTGCCTTTTAATGGAACATTATTCCTTATTGCTTCTTCGCGAGCTTCCATAATGCGTTGAATACAGAATGTACATTTTTCCATAACTCCACGCGATCTTACCGTGACTTCTGGATTATGAAGCAACGATAAAACTGGCGATTCGTAAATCCCATTTCTAAAATGATCTCTGAAATTAAAGAAGTTAAATCGTCTTACTTTGTAAGGACAGTTATTAGAACAGTATCTTGTGCCAACGCATCGGTTATAAACCATTTGGTTCAATCCGTCAGGACTGTGAGTAGTAGCCGCTACAGGACAAACCTGCTCGCACGGAGCTTTATCGCAATGCTGGCATAACATTGGCTGATGGCTTACAATAGGCTCTTCTGAGGTTCCTGCGTAATACCGGTCAACCCTTAACCACTGCATGTTTCTGCCTTTTTCAACCTGATCTTTACCAACTACTGGGATATTATTTTCAACATTGCAGGCTGCAACACAATCTCCGCAGCCAATGCATTTATTCTGGTCAATCGACATTCCCCATTTAACGTCTCTGTACTCGTGAACCTTATAAATGCTTTCTTTTTCTTCCTTCTTTTCTTCTTTCAGAAAAGCTGGATTCTTTTTATACTCTTCAACTGTTCCTTCTCTTATAATTTCTCTCTTAATATGCGCGTCTTTTGTTAACGTATTATCAAAGTCGTTTGCCTCCTGAGAAGAAATAAGTTTATACGTCCTTCCTGTTTTACTTATTTTTACGTTTGAATATAACCATGGAGAAGAATTCTTTTCTTTAGATAACAATACATTTGCATTATGCCCAACATTAACGCCAATAATTCCTGTTTTACTTCTTCCGTAACCAAGCTGAACTGCGATTGTATTATGGGCTATGCCCGGTTGAATCAATACGGGTAGTTCGCATTTTTGTCCGTTTACTTCAATTTCAATCAGATCATTTGTTTTTGCATTTAGCTCTTTTGCAGAACTTTCAGATATTGCTGCATAATTATCCCAAACTATTTTAGAAACCGGGTGCGGCAATTCCTGAAGCCAGCCATTGTTGGAAAATCTACCGTCGCCAAGAGCATAACTCTCTTTTAATAAAAGACTAAATCCTTCAGATTTTTTAGGCGAAGACGATATATCGGCTAACGAAGCTGTTATAAATGAAAATGCTATTTTTGATTCGTCTTTTTGATATGCAATGCCGTCGTGCAAAGACGCATTCCAAAAATCCTTAAAATCTAATTGCGTTAAGCTTACTGGGAATACTTCTTTTTCCCAACGGGAGCGTAAATACTCATAATAGAAATTCGCCTGGTATTTAGCGGCATCTTGAGCTAACCAATTAAGCGCTATTGCTTCTTTTTGCCGGGTATTATAAAGAGGAGCGATAACAGGCTGTTGCAGACTTATTAATCCTGTCCTCGTTTTATAATCGCCCCAGCTTTCAAATGTATGATTGATAGGCAATATGTATTTTGCGTACAATGAGGACTCGTTTTCAAGCTGCACAAGACTGATAATAGTTTCAACATTTTTTAACCCAGACTCATATTCTAAGTTTTTAGGAAAATGATATACTGGATTGGAATCAAAATGAACCAATACTCCAACTTTGCCCGATTTCATTTTCCAGACTAATTCTACAAGCTCTTTAATATTAGAAAGTTTCTGAAGTGAGAGAGTTTCTTTTTCTTTATTGTATAATTCTTCAGAACTAATAATTTCATTAAGCAGATTCGTTGCAATGTGGGTTTCCTCGCTTAACGAATTGCCTGCATAAACAATACTCCTGCCCTGATTTTTAATAAGATCGGCAATAAGGAAGTTAAGAGTTTTAATTGATAATCCATATTTTTCTGCAAAGCTCTTAAGAGAATAATTATTTAATTTAGCCGACAATATGGAGCTTACCGAAGAATTGGAAATATTTTTTTTAATTACTATTTCATTTAATAGAGACATTACAAAATCGAATTGAGCGTCAGGACGTAATTTCAGTCTGTAATCTGCATTCATTCCAGTTACTGACATATCGCCTTCTACGCAATACAATCTGCTGTAATCTTTTGGTTTTGAAACGTCTCTTTTTTCCGTAAACATTCTTAACGTTTCAACTTTGTGCCCTTCTGAACTCAAAATATCCCCTTCGAGAGTAAGAATAATTTTGGCTTTATTCCAGTTAATCAAAGGGAAATTCCCTTTGCCATAACATTTCAGCCATGCAGAATTTTTAACTTCGCTGTTAAACAATTCATAAGAATAAACTTTAGTTGTCGGATATTTTTCCTTAAAATCATCAAATACTTTTTTTAGCGAAGGAGACGTTATTGTATGAGTGACAAATATAATTTCTTTTCCTGAAGAATTTGCCTTAGCAAATAAAGCCTGAATTTCTTTATCGGCTTTATCCCACTTTACAGCGGAATAAAAGCCTGAACCGCCCGTTAAAGGTTCTTTTAGGCGTTCGGGATCATAAAGATTAAGTATGTTCGCCTGTCCCCTTGCGCATATTTTCCCTTTATTTACTGGATGATCCGGGTTGCCGTCTATTTTTATTGGACGTCCTTCCCTTGTTTTAATAAGTATACCGCAGCTGTTTGTACATGCGTCGCACGTTGACGCATAAAAATTTTCTTTTCCGGCAGTAATTTCTTCTGGTTTAACGTTGTATGGAACAATTTCTCCCTTATCCCTATAATCAGAACAGCCTACGCCTGCTAAGGCCGCCGAAGCTCCAATTAATGCAAAAAACTTCCTGCGCGACATTCCAGAAAGCCCTGATGAACTTAAATCGTCTATTGATGAAGAATCAGAAGCGTTGTTGTCTATTTCGCTTTTATTTTGATATAATTCCTTGAAACTCTTCCAGTAATTAGAGTCAGGTGTGTTATCTTTGGGCGATGATATGTTTTCTTTATTTTCAGACATTCGCGCCGCCTGTTTTTTTTCTGCTCACTGCAAGCGGATTTGGAATAGCTTTGGGCTTATTTCCTTTTTTTTGCGAGGAAAAGAAACTCATAAATGGAATCGATTTAATAAAAGCGATTCCAACTAGAGCAGCTCCGGCTGAAACAATAAATTTCTTTCTTTCCATAGGATATATTTTTAATAATTATAAAATATTTTACCTGTGACAAGCGTAACAATTTTCCGGTCCGTTTTTAAGCATGGTCGATTCCGGGACTTTTGCATGTGCGTTCCGATGACAATCTAAACATGCGCCCATTGAAAAAGAGTTCATTTGGGCAATTTTATCCATTTGATCTACGTTTCCATGACACGATTTACAATCAATTCCTTTGTTTACATGAACGCTGTGGTTAAAATATGCGAAGTCTGGAACCTTATGTATTCTTTTCCATAGAATAGGAGTTCCATCATTATAGTATTTTGCAAGTTTAATAATTTCTGGTTTGTCTTTACGCGCGACGCGGTGGCAGTTCATGCAAACAGAAGGAGAAGGAACGCTTGCATGTCTCGATTTTTCGACTCCTGTGTGGCAGTATTTACAATCAATTTGCATTTGTCCGGCGTGAAGCTTATGCGAAAAGTTGATCGGTTGCGCAGGGGTATAGCCTATTCCATCCCGTTCTGTACGGGACGCAAAATAGGTAATTGTAAAAGAAGCAATTACGACAAATAAAATAACCGGGAATCTCACCCTTAAGATATAATCGAGTAAAGAATTTTTCATCAGAACTTTTAATTTAGTTGCTAATAAAAGTTAATTATTGTCTAGAGCTAATTTCTTACTAAATAAAAATATAGTTTATGATTTTTCTAAAACAAAAAACTTCAAGCTAAAAGTTCAATACTTCTGATTTATTTTTTCTTTTTTTTCTGTAAATGGACACACGAGTTTGTTGTTTGTAACATAATTAATTACTTGAAAAAAACAAAATGTTTTTTAATAATTCCAGTAATTGTTTTGAAACAAATAAATTTACGTCTGTATTCAGGGTGATGTTGAGGAGGAAATGTGTGAGGATTATAAATCTAAGTTATTTAACTTATTCTTTTTAGAATCTGCAACAGTATGAGAGATGCAATAACTGCAAAGAATAAATAAAATATTAAGTTTTTTATTGAACGATATGTTATTATAATCGTTGGCAGATACCCCCTCCATCCGCATTTTTTGCAACGGTACAATTTAAACAAAGAAACGGCGTTAATCGCCGTTTCTATAAAAGTTCTCGTTCTTGATTTATGAATTGTATTCTGCTCGCCGCATGAAGGACACTTCATATATATCGGATCTCTTCTTAATAAGAAGCCCGTTTCTTTTATTATCGAACGTTTATGTTTGCTATGCATCAAATATCAATTGTTGTGTAGTAATTTTTCATATTTCGAATTATCTTTAAGCACTTTTAAACTGACCTGAAATTGTTTATCAAATTGCAAATCTGCCTTTACTCTTCCTTCATAACCATAATAACGTGAAGCTAATTCAGTTTTAATTTCCTCAACTACTTCTTTTTTCCCTTTAGATATTTCATTTAACGACGCTTTTTGATAATGCTTTTTCAATCGTAATAAATCTTCAAGAATATCTTTATCTGCATTTTTTCCTTTTGAAGCTTCAATAAGCTGTTCAACTTTTCTCAAAGATTCAGATTTATATTCGTCATTTAGATTTTTTGTGAATGTTTCAAATTCAGAAAATAATTTATCGTCAGACGCTTTTTCAAAATTAATCTTATTATTTTGATTTACAAAATGATTTGCAAATTTAAAGAAAACGCCTTTGGCCTGTAAAAATTTCACAATACCGCTTTCATCCTCGTCTTCGATCAATGAATCAGGGGTTATTCCGCCTGCGGCATATACTTTTCTTTTATTATCCGTATTAAAAATACTTGCGCTCATTAAATTCGGTTTCGAAAAAACATCGTTCTTTTTTGAATAATCTATCTTCTGAATACATCTGCCGCTTGGCGTATAATACTTAGCCGTAGTAATTTTGATAGAAGAATTATACATCAAAGGAGTAATAGTTTGAACCAACCCCTTTCCAAACGATTTAGTTCCAATAATAACGCCTCTATCATGATCCTGTATGGCTCCGGCTACAATTTCAGAAGCGGAAGCCGTACCTTCATTTATTAATACGATAAGTTTCGTTTTATTAAGCATTGGCTCTTGCGATGCATAATAAAACTTAGTTTGCGTTGTATCGCGGCCTTTAGTAGAAACTATTAGCGCGCCTTTTGATATAAACTTGTTGCATATGTCAACTGCTACGTCAAGCAATCCGCCTGGATTGCCTCGTAAATCAAGCACCACAGAATTTATTGGCTTTTGAGTCTGCAAATCTTTCAGAGCCTTTTTAATTTCATCGCCTGCTGTTCTGCTGAAGCTTGTTAATTTCAAGTATACGTTGTTGCTATTTTCCGGATAGAAGCCAGCATAAGTCAGGCTTTTAACCAGTATTTCTTCACGAACAAGATCGAACTTCAAAGTATCCGGTTCGTCGTCTCGAAGTAATTTTAATTCTACTATGGTTCCCGGCTCTCCTTTAACAAACGAAGATATTTTATCAAAATTATCTTTTGTAATTTCTCTATTGTCTACGCTTAAAATTATATCGCCTATTCTTACTCCCTGCCGTTGAGCCGCATAACCGTCCATCAATTCAAGCACCGTAACTTTATCGTTTCTTACTCCAATTGATACGCCAATGCCGCCATACTTTCCGTTAGTAAGCAAATCAATATCGCCTTTGTTTTTTTCATCCAGATACACCGTATAAGGATCAAGAGAAGCTAACATGCCTCTTATTCCGGCTTTCATAAACTCGTCAGGAGAAATTTCATCAACATAGTTAAAGGAAACTTCTTTATAGACTAGCCCAAATAATTCAATGCTTTTGGATATTTCATAGTAATTGTCTTTAACAAAAACAAAACCGGCCGAAAGTAGTAGGAACAAAAATGAAAGCGCAATTACTTTTTTACGGCTATTAAATACATTTATCTTTTTCATACTTCTTAAGTTCTTCTAATATTAATTCGTGAATATTTTCTACTGATAATAAACCATTTATTCTTCTAAATCGTTTCTCTTTTTCAGATAGATAAAGGAAACCTTTCCGAACATTTTCAAAAAATTCTCTTTTGGCTACTTCAATACGGTCAAGCTCAGGAGCTCCGTTATTCTTTTTTCTTCTCTCGGCTTCTTCAACTGGGATATCAATAAAGAAAGTTAGATCAGGCAGAGTAGAGCCTATTGCAAAATTATTTACGCTCATAATCTGGTCAAGGGGTATTCCCCGTCCAAATCCCTGATATGCAACAGAAGAATCATGCAGCCTGTCTGAAATTACGAAAAATCCGTTCTCTAAATAAGGCCTAATTTTTTCTCTAATTAATTGGGCTCTGCTTGCAGAAAAAAGAAGAAACTCTGTTTCCATAGTCATCTTGTTGTTTTTCTTATCAAGAAGTATATCCCTTATTTTTTCGGAAATTTCAGTTCCGCCTGGTTCTCTTATTATTTTTGTGGTTTTTCCATGAGCAATAAGATAGTCGTTGAGCAATTTTACCTGAGTTGTCTTTCCGCAGAAATCAATCCCTTCAAAAGTTATAAACATATCAGAATTTTTTTATAATAAATTTAACATCGGTTGGTTTTAAAAACAGAGCGTTTATATCCGGGGATAAAACTAATCTTGGAGTTATCATTTCGTTCGTATCTTTTAGGATATCGTTATACAATACAAAAGGTTTAATGTCATTTGACGTTAGTTTTCCAAGCACGTCAATGCCGCCTCGTAGTCCTACAGAGATTTTATTCGGGAATAATATTACTTCTTCGCCGGCTGGAACATTTTTGATTTCAACAAAAACGTTGTCAAATGTTTTTTCTACAATTTGCTGAACGTCAATATTAACCATTATGCTGTTGTCGCGAAAGAAGAAACCGTCTATTTCTTTTAGCTTAATTTTATCTGAAACTTTTTTATCAAGTTTAGAATAATTTATATTTTCAGAATATACTTCTTTTATATTTTTCAAATAGCTTTTAGGTCCGTAAACAATCGTAGATTCAGGGTATATTTTAATTGGCGACGCAAGCCCATAATTTTCTTTAAATCCAATATTTAGACTTGGAACAATTTTTACTTCCTTTTGACCTATTTTTTCAACATTAAAGCTTATTGATTCCGGGCTAAAACTTATAACCTGAATATCTGAATTAATCCAGCTGTTTTCGTAAATGCTGTTTTGCAAATAAACTACGCGCTGTCCTGCGTCTTTCCCCGACGCTACAAAATATTTCAAATCCGGTTTAATACTGATAGGAATCAGGTTCCAGCCTTTCCCTTTTAATTTAATAGACACTCTTTCCGGCATATCAGCGCCGGAAATGAATCCTTCGGGATAATTTATTATCTTTATCGGGACATTAATAGTATAGTAAAAATCCGACGATAAAGAAACCGAGACCCATAATATTATCGAAAATAGTACCGAAGCTATTATTACAAAAATATTTTTTTTCATGCGTTAAATATAACTTATAAACGACAATTATAACTCCATTACAATTATCATTTGGGAATTTTTCTTAAATAGTCTATCAATACTTTTCTGTTTGCTTTGGAAATATTGCGTCCCTGAATAGGAAAATCTTTTACTGTTCTTGAAAGCTTTCTTAACTCATGAACGTTCATTTTTTCATATTCGTCATGGATTTCTTCATCGGGTTGAGAAGAAAGCAATTGCTTTTCTTTTTCCTGATCTAAAGACGTATTAATACTTTTTTCAATTTCTTTTTTATTCTCTACAACAAGCGTTTTATTACGATCATTATCCTCATTTTTAGCTATAATGGTCTTTTGTTCAATAATAATTTCCTTCTCTTGGGGAGCAGATACTATTTCTTTTTTTTCTTCAATAAATAATTTCTGCGGCTCTTCTAAATTTTTTTTATCATTGATTGTTTTTGCATCATTTCCGTTTTCCAAATCACTAGGGAGTTCATTTTTTATTTCCGGAGAGAATAAATCGTCAACAAAAGCGCTATCGTCAAAAAGCGAGTAGTTTTCTTCCTTAATAACTTCTTTTTCTTTTTTAGATTTATCTGCGCGTATTTTTTTTGCTTTAACTTCAGGCTTAGTAATTTTTTCTTCCTTAATTTCTATGTCTTCTTTTTTTTCTGATGTTTCTGAAAACAAAGCTTTTAATTCTTCGCTTATTTCTTCAATAACATGGACTGAAATTACTTCCCCAATTTTATAAGCAGCCTGGGCGCCTATTTCAACTGCTGTTTTAACAGAAGTTATTTCGCCGCGCACTTTTACAGTAACAAAACCTTCTGAAGAAACTTCTTTTCCTTCAATAGTTACGTTTGACGTATTAACCATTGCATTTGCAGCTTCAATAGCAGCTACCAACCCTTTGGTTTCAACAAGACCTAAAGCATAATTCATTTTTGTTATTTTTCTTTTTTAGGCAGCAATTGTTCAATATCGGCATGCGGACTGGGAATAACATGCACCGAGACTAATTCTCCCACTTTTTGAGCCGCCGCCGCCCCTGCGTCAGTCGCCGCTTTGACTGCGCCAACTTCTCCGCGTATAAAAACTGTAATAAAACCTGCGCCAATATTTTCTTTGCCAATAAACTCAACTTTAGCAGTTTTAAGCATAACGTCTGCGGCCTCTATTGCAGCTACTAATCCCTTTGTTTCAACCATTCCTAACGCGTCAGATGTCATTCTAAAGCTCCTAACTTAATATATTCAAGATTAAAAAATAAATTATATGGTCATTAATGTCAATCTATTAAACGGCTATTTCGATTTAGTAAATATTATATATCCGTATTTGTCTAAGTTAACATTAGCAGTATTATTATCTTCTTTCTGTATAGACGTTTTTTCTGCTATAAAAGTTCTGTAATCAGAAAGATTTTTCCCTTTTACAAGCTCTTTCAGATTTAGTCCTTTTATTTTTTCTCCGCAGTTTACAAAAACAATGATTTCATCTGTATTATTACGTCTGCCAAAAGTCATAAGACCTTTTTCCGAATTCTCAATTTTTTCAAAACTGCCATAAACTATTGCGCTATTTTCTTTTCTCAAACTGAACAAAGATTTATATAAATTTCTAAATTCATCTGCATAAGAAATTTTATCCCACGGTATATCGTATTTATCGAATAAAGACGGTTTAACCGAATCTCCGGCTTCCATACCATTGTAAATCATTGCCGCGCCTGGAATAGTATTCATTATAACTGCAAAAGCTTTAGCTTCGTCTTTACCAAAGTAACCAACCGCTCTGTCTTTATCATGGTTTTCAGAAAACCGCATTCTCAAACTATTCTGTGGAAATGAATATGATTCGTTTTTTAGCAGAGAATAAAACGCTTCAGGAGTTTGTTTTCCGTCAACAATGTTTTTTATTACATCGTAAGTATTCCACGCATAAGTCATGTCAAACGATTTAATATGATATTCTGGCAATGTGCCTTCGGCAAGCATCATAATTTCTTTTTGCTTTAATAAGTATTCATGCGTTTCTTCCCAAAAATCAGTCGGGACTAATTCTGCAACATCGCACCTGAAACCGTCTACATCGTATTCTTTTATCCAATGCGCCAGCATCTCTTTCATGTAGTTTCTTAGTTCTTTACTGTCGTAGTTCAAATCGGCAACGTCGCTCCAGTCAGTGCCTATAGGATAAGTAATTTCGCCTTTATCATTCTTTGTGTACCAATCAGGATGCGTTTTAATAAGCTCGTTATCCCAGGATGTATGATTGAGCACAACGTCAAGAATAAGCTTCATACCGCGTTTGTGCGCCTCAGTAATAAGCTCTTTCAAATCGTCACCGGTTCCAAATTCATGGTTAATGCCGTAATAATCTTTAACCGCGTATGGCGAACCAAGCTCTCCTTTTTTATTTAACTGCCCAACAGGATAAATGGGCATAAGCCACAAAATGGTAGCTCCCAGGTCTTTAAGTTCGTCTAATCGTTTTGTTACCCCTTTAAAATTACCTTCTTTAGTAAACGATCGTACGTAGATTTCATAAATAATTCCTTCCTTAACCCATTTAGGCGATACAAGCGACTGCATTTTGGCAAAAGGAGTAATTAATAAGTCCTCTTCATTTTGATAGCTTCTAATAAATACTGGTTTATATATTCCGCCGCCGCCGCTGTAATCATTAACTAAAACAGCTATTGTGTTAATGCCTTTTTTAAATTTATTTGAAACGTCAAAATAAAATCCTTCCGAATATCCTTTGTGTGAGCCAAACCATTTCCCGTTAATATAAACTTCAGCGTCGTCGTCAACGCCGTTAAAAACTAAGGCAAGTTTTTGATCTGGATCGCTTATTTCAAACGAATTAAAATACCAGCCCCAACCGTCGTAACCAGGAGCCGCTTTTTCTTCCCAAAAACCTGGAACTTTAATATCAATGGCGTCTTCTGGGACGTCTTTTTCGTACCATTTTTTATCTGCTCCTTCTTTAAGAGTATCTATTTTAAATTTCCATCCTTTATTCAAATCTATTTTCATATAACTCTCCTGAGCGTTAGAAGCTGACGCAAATGCGAAATAAAAAAGTAAAACAAAACACAAAACATGAAAGCATTTACAGGAGTTCATATTGAGGCGGTTTATTTTTCCCATTTTCTATTGTCCTTAAATATTCTTGTAATATAATTGCAGCCGAGTTTTGATCGAGTAGGCCTTTATCTCTTCTTTTAGATTTTTTGCTTACGCTATTCATTATATTTTCCTGGGCAATTACAGAGGTATATCTTTCGTCCCAGAGAATAATTTCTATTTGATATTTTTCAATAAGGTTCTTATGAAATTTTTCAACATTAACCGTAGAAGTCGATTTCTCTCCGCTTTCTTTAACCGGATATCCAAGTATTATTTTCTTTATCCCCATTTCGTCAATAACGTTTTTTAACGTTATCCATAATTTTTGATCGTTTGCAATCGTCTTATAAGGATAAGAAAATGTCATCAACGGATCTGTAAGAGCCAGACCAATTCGTTTGGTTCCAAAGTCTATTGCTAGTATTCTTGTTAAGTTTTCAAAATCCATATATTATGCGCTTTCAAATCTTTCGACTGAATAGACTCCTCTAATTTTTTTTAATCTATCTGTTATTCTGGATAAGTGTTCAAGATTTTGCACATAGACAGTTACGCTTCCTTCAAAAGCAGAATCTTTAGTATTTATATTAATCGATTTGATATTTGTATTTTTATAGGAAACAATTGAATGTGAAATTTCATTAAGCAAACCGGGAAAGTCTTCGCCTAATATTGTTAAACCAGCTACAAATAAAGATTCTTCCGCCGAAGGCCAATCAACCGAAACAAATTTATGCGATTCTTTTTCTGATATGTGTATTAAATTTGAACATGTCTTTCTGTGTATCTTAATCCCCTCCCCGGTAGTAATAAACCCAACAACCGGATCGCCTGGAATCGGATTACAACATTTAGCGTAGGAATACATTAGCCCTGATTTTTTCCCGTCTACAAGAATTCCCCCTACGTCGTCCCGTGCAATCTTGGCAAAGTTTTCAAATTCTAACGGAGCTGTTTTGTCTTTCTTTTCTTTTTCAAGAGAAGAAGTGAGTATATCGTCTACATTTGTTTTATTCTGAGCGACCGATAAGAAAAATTGTTTAGCGTTATCAAACCGGAGACTTAACACTAATTTCAGGAACTCCTGATTTGAAAATGAAAGCTTGTATTTTTTTGCTTTGCGTTCCCATATATCTTTTCCCGC
>WSSedL1CaDRAFT_10000717_pt1 | contig 22255 bp, 14 predicted proteins | sample WetSurSL1Cattail_FD_9464 | JGI IMG/M metagenome (IMG submission 9464)
AATTGAAATGATGGGTGAAATCGAAGGATTCGGCAAAGTTGACTTAGCGACCGCCAATATGGCTGAAGCAATAAGCGATGTCGATGTTCTAATGATTGTAGCCCCTGCAAATGCTCATAGTTATATGGCAACCCAAATGGCGCCTTACTTACAAGACGGGCAGTTAATTATTTTAAATCCCGGACGAACCGGAGGCGCGTTTGAATTCCGGCAAGTATTGAAAGAACTGGGAATCGAAAAAGAGGTCATGATTGCTGAAGCTCAAACTCTTATTTATGCTTGCAGAAATACCAATCCGGCTCAGGTAAAAATTTTCGGGATTAAGAACTCCGTTCCAGTAGCAGCCTTACCGGGAAATCAAACCGTAGAGCTTTTAAAAATAATTCGTCCGGTCTTTCCGCAATTTGTACCGGGCGATAATGTGGTTAAAACCAGTCTGGATAATATCGGAGCCATATTTCATCCTGCGTTAATGGTATTAAATGCCGCCCGGATCGAATCGACTCGGGGTAATTTTCAATTCTATTTTGAAGGGATAACCAAAGCGGTGGCTCAAGTTTTAGAAACGCTCGATCAGGAAAGGGTATCGGTGGCCGCAGCTTTGGGATTTAAAGCGATGACCGCAAGGGAATGGCTGTATATGGCCTATGATGCTCACGGCAAAACATTATATGATGCAATTAAAAACAATATCGGTTATAAAGGCATCTTAGCGCCGCCCACAATGGATCACCGTTATTTATGGGAAGATGTGCCGATGAGCCTGGTACCTATCGCCTCTTTAGGCGATTTATTAGGAGTATTTACTCCAACTATCAAACTTATCATTCATCTGGCCGGTTTGATGAATAACTGTGATTATTGGATTGAGGGACGAACAGTTGCCAAAATGGGATTATCCGATCTATCTCATAAACAAATTCGCCGGATCGCCTTGGAAGGATTTTAAAATGAAGATCATGAATGCGTCACAGATATTAAAGCTCGAATAACATATATCAATATTAAATAGAGGAGGCTGATTATGCATCATGTTCATTGTTCAAGATTTTTTTGTTATTATTTTATTATTGATTGGATTGTTCATTATACTGAGCAAAGAGCTGAAAACGATATTAAAAAAGCGTTCAGAGGCTAAGAACATTGTGGATCATAAAATTATTGCCGTATTGATTTGGCATGGCGGGAAAATGACTTGTTTGAAAATAAGTAAATATTTGGATTTACCCAAAGAAACAATTATCGCGAGGATTAAAGAGATGGAGAAAAAAGGGGTGATTAGTACAAAAGCAGATGAGCAAGATAATATATATCTTAAAGCAATAAATCTTTGAGAATTGCTTTTGGCCTCATAGGATGGCTATTGTATCGAAACCTGCTAAATCCTACGATTACTAATAGCAAAAGGTTAATAATTGGGGAAAATTTGTATGAAAATCAAAGGTGAAACTAAGCAAGTAACCATTGCTATTAAAATCAAAGTTGAATGAATTGATTGATTGATTATTCCTTCCTTAAAGGCGATAAAAGAAATGGCAATGATCAGACTTAATCGGGAAGATAGTAGAATCCCCGTTCCCAGTGTCTCGCGCCAGCCAAAATATTTTCGGAGCAGTAATGCGGGAAGTATTTTCACTATATAAGTGATATAAAGTAATAAAAAAAACAACGGAAGTATCTTGGTGGCCAACAATACTTTAAAATCAAATGAAACTCCCAGCGTGATAAAAAATATCGGGATAAGAAATCCATAACCGATGGCTTCAAGTTTAGGCTGTATTTCATGCCGATAGTCTTTGAATAAAAAAGCATATAATATTCCTGCAATAAAAGCGCCTAAAATTATTTCAATATTGGCCATTTCGGCTAAGGCGACAAACGTTAGCATTAATGCAAAAGATGCCCGGACCATCATTTGGGATGTTTCCAACATAGGGTTGGCGGTATTTCGAAACAGATGCTTTTTGCTGAGAAAATATATAAGAATAGCTCCGATGAGAATGATTCCACCATAAATCAAATCGACACTTTTTTCGCCGGTAGTAAAGAACATGACTACCGGTATTAAAAACATAGTGCCAAAATCTGCAATTAACGCTGCCATTAAAATAGTTTGGCCGATGGGCTTTTGAAGAATACCTTTGGCCCTAAGAGAGGGAATTACGATTCCCAAGGAAGTGGTGGCGAAGATTAGTGTTAGGAAAAGAGCATTGCCGGTCATACCAATATTTTTAAGGATATTTGCAAATAAGAAAGATAAGGCAATTGTACATAGAAATATTTTTATTCCGGTATAAAAGGGATTGGTGTTCAGCGGAGGTAAATTTTTTTGCTTTAGGGATGAAAAATCAATTTCCAGTCCGCTCAAAAACATTAAATAAGCAAACCCCAATAAGGATAAGAATTCAAGGATGGGATCAGTCTTGACAAGATGGAGCCCATGGTTGCCAATTAACATTCCGAAAATAATCTCGGCAACAACCACCGGAATTTGCATTTTTTTAATTTTATTAATTAGTATGGGCAATATAAACGCAATGATACAAATAATAAGTAACGATTCAAAAGCAGTTTTTCCCATTCGCGATTACCTCTGTGAAATGATTTAATTATTTGTAATAAAATTGCAAAGTAAAACCTCTTTACTTATTGACATAATGTTATAAAGTTAATAGTATAATTTATGTATATCCACAGTGAAATAGACCGTGGTGTTCGTTAATTAAACATCATTTGGAGAGGGTGGGAAGGACTTGCGAAAGACTTTTGTCGAGGAAACGGTACTATTTATCAGCATCATTAAATGGGCCGTCTTGGCTATATTAACAGGTATTATAGTGGGGTTATCCACTACGGTGTTTTTGAAAGCACTGGGATGGAGTACGCTCTGGGCCCAGTCTTATCATTATTATTTTTTATTGCTTCCGATTGCCTTGTTTTTAAGCAGCCTGATGATTAAATACTTGGCCCCGGATGCTGAGGGACATGGGACCGAAAAAGTTATTGAAGCCATCCATAAACACTGGGGCAAGATTAAGTTGGCGGTAGTTCCGGTAAAATTGGTGGCAACCATCGTTACGATAACTGCCGGCGGTTCTGCAGGAAAAGAGGGCCCTAGCGCCCAGATCGGAGCGGGGATGGCCTCAGCCCTGGCGGATTTACTGAAATTAACTAAGGAAGACCGGAAAAAATTAGTTATCTGTGGTATCAGCGCCGGTTTTGCCGCTGTTTTCGGTACTCCCGTTGCCGGAGCATTATTTGCTGTGGAAGTTTTAGTCCTGGGGAAGATCATGCAAGATGTGCTTTTCCCTTCATTGGTATCCGCCATTCTTAGTGTCCAAATTGCCAAATTTTTCGGTTTGACTTACTTTCATCAATCGATTCATTTGAGCCAGTTTTCCCAGGCGCTTTTCATGGAAGTGTTGTTAAGCGGGCTTTATTTTGGGTTAGTTGCGCTTTTATTGGTTGAGACATTGAAGATCGCTGAAAAATTAGTCAAAAAAATTAAAATTTGGAAACCGCTCAAGGGATTACTTGGCGGTTCACTTTTAGTGGTTTTGGCGTTGTTCCTCTCACCCCGTTATCTGGGATTGGGTCTTAATACCATTGAATCGGCCATTCATGGCGGCCATGTCCCGGCCCTTGCCTTTGTTTGGAAGGTCCTTTTTACATCAATTACCTTAAGTATGGGGGGGAGCGGTGGTATTCTGACTCCGGTATTTTTTATCGGAACAACTGCCGGCAGCACTTTTGCCCATATTTTTCATTTAGATCCGGCCGTTTTCGCGGCGATTGGATTGGTAGCATTATTGGCCGGAGCGGCCAATACGCCCATTGCCGCTTCAGTTATGGCCATTGAGATGTTTGGCCCTCAAATCGGTTCTTATGCCGCCATTGCTTGCGTCGTCAGCTATATTGCCGCTGGTCACCGTAGCGTATATGCCAGCCAACTTTTGGGCATAACCAAAAGTTCTTCAATTAGTGCGCCGTTAATGAAAGAATTTGAATGTATAGACGAGGTAAACATCGAGAATAAGCCGGGCAAGATAATATATTTAGTTCGAAAAATAATTTTCAAGAATAAAAATCGAGGTAAATCATAATATGATAGAGAGAGATTGCTTGTAAATACCTGGATTTCAAAATCAGCTACAGTATAATTATTGACATAATGATAAAAAGTCAATATACTTTTAGTAAGAAATCCCAATTGAATAGACTATAGGTTTTAATTCTTCGAATAGCGCTTAATCTCTTTTGCGCGCATGCGCAGGAGAACGGGGGATCCAAGATCTTTGGGGTGAATTAAGTCATTTGGAAATCTAGAAACTGTTTTTGGTTTCCAAAACGGCTTATAGGGTTACTCTTCAATCCGAATCCGTCAGCTAACCTCGTAAGCGTAGTAAGAGAGTAAGCATGGTATCTTCGTTCAGACCATGGTTTCTTTCTTGCCATGGTTTTTTTATATGCTTTTTCAATCGATACACAAGCCCTGATATTTATTTTAAATGGTTTACATATTCCATTAATTAACTAAAATTTAATTAATAAGGGAGGAGCTGGCATGAATAATAAAAGTGACAATATAAAATTGGGCATTGGCTTTATTACTGGTCGTAAAAATTTTAAAAATTTAATCAAAACTTATATTAATAATTGGAATGAATGTGGTCTGATAGGAAATAATAATATTTCGTTAAATTTATTTATTGCCTATGATTTAAATTATTACGCTACAACAGAGGGCGATTATAAAGATTTGGATCAAGAAATCCTAGATATGGTCGATTCTGTGAATTACATCGACGAAACGGCTATAAGCAATGAAAAGAGAAAATTAATAAAAAATGGAGTCATTAATCAGAAAGAAGCCGAATTGGTTTTTGGAGAGGGATATGGAAGGAAACGCAATGCAGTAGTCCATTTTGCCTTAAAATTTAACATTAATTACTTGTTATTCATCGATGATGATGAATATCCGGTTGTGCCGATGGAGACTGAAGTTAGTGACCTAATCTGGAAAGGCCAAAGTGTTGTAGCCACACATCTTAAATATATTGCTAATGCTGACATAACGCATGGATACCATTGTGGCTATATTTCTCCAATCCCAAATCTTAAATTTAATACTATCCTTCAAGAAGAAGATTTTAAAATTTTTATTGAAGCGGTTAGTAACGATATCATTAGTTGGGATTCGCTGAGAAAAAAGATGAAAACCGGCGGGATTACTTTTGCCGATAAGCAAATGCTTAAATCTGCTCAAGCTTCTGAAGTTAAAGAAATTCAGGGCGCAAAATTTATCTCAGGGTCCAATTTATGTTTAAATTTAGATCATATCGATAAAATCGCTCCCTTCTATAACCCGCCGGGGGCTAGAGGTGAAGATACTTTTTTAAGCACATGCCTTACTGACGTCAAAGTATTGAAAGTACCCTGTTATACATTTCATGACGGTTTCTTGAACTATCCCCATCTGCTGCATGGAGTTTTACCCCGCTTGTTGAAACCGGCACAAAGCTATTCCCAACAAATCCAGCAGAGGTTCTTAAAGGCCTCTTTGGGATGGATTCGTTATAAGCCCTTATTTTTATATATAACGCAACCAAAACAATACGATATAGAAATTGAGAAAATATATCAGAAATTACTGAAATCCATCCCCAAAATATGCCGTTATTTTCAAACCAAAGAATTTATCCAAATATACACTGAGTTTGAACGTTATCATAAATTAACAAGAAAACATTTTGATGAATTTGAAACAACCAAATTTGCTTGGAAAAAAGTTGTAAATTTCGTTCAATCAACGAAATGCGAAATATTGAATGATAGTTTGGTGGAAAGATGATTCCCCCAATTTTTGGTAAGATAGAACTTTTCAAACCCGGAGTAAATAACTGGAATTTGATAAAGAATGTCTTAATCTTATTGACAAAATGTTATAAAGTAATATACTAAATTTAATAAAACATTGAATGAATAATTAAGTTTTTTGACATGCCAATTCCAAACCTCCTTTAGATGTGTGAAGCTGAAAAGCCAGGAGTTCTCCTGATTCTTCAGCTTCACGAATTTTGTGTATACATGTTGTACATCAAGATCTCTTTTATTGAGAGTAAAGATAAAATTTTTTGAATTCATCTTATTGACAAGCTGTTAAAAAGAACATAAAATAATATTAACTAATTAAGTAATTTTAAAAACAGGATAAAGGTAACGATGGATATCAACAATAAATTGGCTCACCTTAGTCAAGAAGGCAAACGAGTTTTCAGTCTGCTCCAAAAAAGCGGGCCGTTAACTAAAAACGATTTATTGGAAATCTTAACGACCAATTTTACGACTATGAATCGAATTATGGAACCTCTGGAAAAGGGGAAACTCATTATCGAGGTTGGTATTGGCGATTCCTCGGGCGGCCGTAAACCGTTGTTGTATGATCTGGATAGTAAATGCTTTTACATATTGGGAATCGATATTTCCCGGCCATATACGGAAATAGTTATTGCCGATCCAAAAATGAATGTTTTATACATCAAAACATTCATTATGGATGAATCCTTCACGCCCCAAAAAACTGTTCAAACAATTGCTGCGTTTTTTAAAGAGGCCTTAAATCAATTAGGGCTTGAGAAGGAGGAATTTTTAGGTGTCGGCCTTGGTACAGTCGGACCATTGAATCGCTCAACCGGAATTATGCTTCGACCCAAAAATTTTTCCGGATTTGGTTGGATGGGGGCTCCAATCAAAGAATTACTTGAAGAGGCGTTGAAATTGCCGGTAACAATTGATAATGGGGCAAATACGGCAATTTTGGCAGAATATAATTTTGGGGCCGGTAAAGGATACCGGAATATCGCTTATTTCAATTGTAGTACCGGGATTCGTACCGGAGCAATATCGGCTGGTACAATCATTCGAACGATTAATGATACCGAGGATGCCTTCGGACACATGGTGATCAATGTTGACGGGGAAGCTTGCAGTTGTGGAAATTATGGTTGCATCGATTGCTATTCATCGATCTATGCAATTGTTCAAAAATATAATACAGCCCTAAAACAAGGACGCTCCTCGGTAATTGCCAAATCAATTGATTTCATTGATTATGCTGATATCTGTCAAGCCGCCGATAATCACGAAGTATTAGCTCAGGAGATTATTAATAATGCAGCTACTATCTTCGGCGCCGGACTTGCCAACTACATCAATTTGTTGAATCCAGGCTTAGTAATTTTAAGTGGTCCCTTGATTAGCCAATCGGAATTGTTTTATCAAATTTCAATTGATATTGCTTCTAAAAGAATTTATGACAAAGAATCCAATCAGATTGTCTTTAGCAAGGGTGGCAAGTTCGGCAATGATGCCATTGCCTTGGGAGCGGCAGTAATGGTGGTTGAAAGTTATCTTTAGTTAAATTGAATTTATCGTGATTTTTGATTTCCATTTTTAGTATTAAAAGGATACGATTATTGTCAATACTTTTTATCATAAAGTCAAGAAGTGTGGGCCTCCAAAAACTAAATAGAAACTTTTTAGCACCTTATGGATTGCTATGGCTAAAACAGCATTATTTTTTTGAAAAGGAGGGAGCATTCGTTAAATTGATTTATGCTTTCATTAAAATTTTTTCTTTTTTAATGTTTACGAAATGATTTTAAAAGTCAAAGTTTAAAAAGAAAGGTGGAAATCTGATGAAATTATATTCTAAATTAGCATTAGTATTGATTATAGCAATGTTAATTTTTGTCGCTGGTTGTTCCGGTAATGAGAAGGCGATGTTTGATGCAGTTAAAAAAGGGGATACCGCCAAAGTAGAAAGCCTTTTGGATAAAGGAGTAAGCCCTGATTTAAAACTTGAAGACGGACGCTCCATCCTAATGCTGGCAGCCTATCTAGGTCATAGCGATATTGCCGAATTATTGATTGACAAAGGCGCTGATGTCAACGTCAAAGACAAAGACGGAAAAACGGCTCTCATGTATACCGCTGAAACGGGCAATATTGAGATGGCTCGCCTTCTTTTAGAAAAAGGCGCAGATCTTAATGCAGTCGATAATACCGGAAAAACCGCCTTACAAATTGCTCAAGAAAACTATCAGTCGACAATGGTTGAATTTTTAAGCAATTGGGGTAAAGCGGTTTCTAGTCCAACGTCGGCTGATACTTCAACTCCAGCGGTTACAGAGACAATCGCTCCTAAAGAAACGCCCAAGTCGATGCCGGAAATAAAAACCATCACTCCCAATGAAGGATTTAATAATGGATCCGTTTTGGTTAGCATTGAAGGAAGCAATTTTGTTGATGGTCTTCAAGTAAAACTAATGGGAGCAACGGGAGATATTTCCGGAATCAATGTAAAAGTGGAAACTGCCACTAAAGTTAGTTGCTTTTTTGATTTAAATAATAAAACAGACGGTCAATATAAAATTGTATTAACCAATCCCAATGGACAAGTTGCTTCCTTCAAAGATGTTTTTATGGTGAAGGCATTTGTTCCGGCTCAGGCTAACCGGGTTTTAAAACCACTCTTTTTTAATTTTGACAGTTGGAACATACGAGAGGATCAAAAAACAATACTCCATGATAATCTAACTCTTTTAAAAGAAAACCCTCAACTACATGTGATCTTAGGTGGTCATGCCGATGAACGGGGCTCCCGTAAATATAATTTGGAGCTCACTGCCAAACGCGCCCAAGCAGTCAAAGATTATCTAATGGCGAATGACATAGCGGCAGACCAAATTTTAATTTATGCCTTTGGTAAAGATCATCCGGCTAAATTAGGACATGATGAATCGGCATGGCAGTATAACCGCCGTGTAGATTGCTTGGAATGGGAGACCGTTCTTACAAAAGAGCAAGTGATTGATGAAACAATAAAATAATTATTACTAAATATTTATCAATACTAAGCTAGTTATTAGTTACTCACTGCCTTTTTCATAACCTCCCAATATATACAAACAAGCCAGATGAAAAATCCGGCTTGTTTGTATATAGGAGTAAAAAGCCAACCTTTCCTTGTGGTTTTCGTCCAACTGGATAAAATGCGGAGGATATCCAAATAGACATAACGGTCATATTAAAGAAACATAAATATTCGGCGCAAAAATGAGAATAATCAATGTTAAGTATAGTTATTGTAATTTCCAAACAAGGTTTAGGTGATTATTTTAGATGGATAGGGAATATATTTTCCTTTTTAAAGCCGTTTTTTTTGGTCTGGGGGCACTAATTCTGATCCCTAAGGAGCAGTACCGTAAGTTTATGCTTTATGGATTCGCTCTGGGGGCAATCCCCCAAATCCTGGTGGTCATCATTTTTAGCGGATTATTTCATTGGTACCGTTATCAAAATATGGGAGTATTTAATGTTGGTGGATTAAGCTCTTTTTGGAGCCCGCTGGCCTGGATGTTTGCATTGATGTTCTTTTTATATTTGCTGCCCCGTAGGCGAATATTTTTTTATTTATACATCGCTGCTTTCTCGCTGTTTGGATACATGGTGGGTATAGTCCTGGAAAACTTCCGGGTTTTTAAGTATATTGGGGTATTCAAATACCTAGCGTTGCTGGCATATATATGTTGGTTCAGCTTGGCGGCATTGATATACATGCGTCAAGAACATATTGAGTTGAAATAGCTGAAAAAGAATGAGCTAAGAATATTATATTAAGCTGAACCGGTTCGGAGGAGAAAATACGAAATGCATTTTGAAAATTTGATGGGATTGATTATTTTTGCAGGATCATTATTGTTGATGGTATTGACAGTACCTTGGCCGGAAATTAAAAAATTTAGCCTCTTTGGAATTCTCAGTGGACTAGGGTTAGCCATCGTCTTACTTGTAGTCATGCAAAACTTGTTGGGAGTATGGATTTATCATCAGGTAGATTTTCTTTATCTGGGCAGAATTCCATTAATCCTTTCGGCGGCTTGGATTCCGGCGGAGATCTTTTTTGCTTATTTTTTAAGCTGCTACCAGCAACCCCTGCATCGGTTGTTATTAATTCTTTTTCTTCCAGCAGTTGCAGTTGGAATCCATTTTATTCAAATCTGGAACCATATGTTAACTTACCATTATTGGAATTACTGGGGGACTTATATTGTTTCCTTAGGTATCCACGCGGGGTTGGCTCTTTATTTAAAGCGAGTTTATAAAATTCCCTTGTTTTGAAAATTAAAGTTATTATTTGTTTCATACGATACAAATAATAAAGAGTAACCTATGGATAATAAACCAACCAACGAAACCTATACCGAATTTCAAACCGCCTACGATTTTTTCAACCGGGAACTATTTAATAATCAATTGCCCGACTGCCTGATTACTTATCAACGCAAGGCTAAAACCAAGGGCTATTTTGCTGACGGTAGGTTTGAAAATACCGAGAACGGGCAAATCATCGATGAAATTGCGATGAATCCCGACTATTTCAGCGGAGAAAACATTTCGCCCAAAACAATACTTTCCACCCTGGTCCATGAAATGTGTCATTTATGGCAAAAATATCACGGTAACCCGGGCCGAAACCGTTATCACAATCAGGAATGGGCCGACATGATGGTAAGGGTGGGCCTGCACCCTACCGATGACGGGACCTTAAACGGAAAAATGACCGGTGATAGAGTAAGCCATTTAATTATTATGAGTGGCGCCTTTGAGCAAGTTTGCGATCAATTGCTTGAAAAGATTAAGATTGCCTGGGTAGATCGCTGGACCGGGGTAGCTTTACAATCAGGTTTAAAACCAAAAAATAAAGCCAAATATGTTTGCCCGGTATGCCGCTTGAATGTATGGGGTAAATCGGGAATTTCTATTTTATGTGGAAATTGTAAGTGTAAGTTGGTTGAGATAAAGCTAAAATAAAAAACGGTATGCAACTTATCTTTAGAGCAAATTGACGCACTTTTTAAAATATCAATCGATGAAGTATTTAATGCTTGGTTCATCGGAGAGTATGGGTATCATGGCGATTTATTTACTTTACTTGATAAAAAGCATAAAATTTAGCTATGATGGATAATATCGCAGCAAATCAGGAAAAGACTAAAAAAAAGCCATTACGTCAACTGGCATGGCTACCCATTCCATTTTTTCTGGTGCTAATGATTATATTGTGGGTTTTACACTTAAAAGGCGAATACGAGTTGCCGGCGCTGATGATAATCGTGAACTTTCTCGTCCGGACGCTCGCATGCCTGTTGATCATGTACTTGGTTGGAAGAAGTTTTCTGGTCAACGGCGCGCCATACCTGCTGATGATCGGTTGTGGCATGGCAATCTGGATGGCCTCCGGTTTTGTTTCGACAGCATCTTTGAGTCGAGAAGCCAATTTCGGCGTGACGATTAGTAATGTAGGCATTTGGATGGCAGCTCTCTGCCATCTATCGGGTGTGATCCTCTCAATCCGTTCCAAGCGGACGATTCGTCCGGCCAGACTCTGGCTGGGTGTGGCTTATACTCTTGCCCTGGGGGCTGCGGGACTGGTTGTGCTGGCGACCTTAGCGGGCTGGTTGCCAGTCTTCTTTATCGACGGGCAGGGCGGGACGCCAGTGCGGTATATCATACTCGCCTCTGCCTTCACCATGTTTACGCTCGCGACTATCTTGCTGTGGAAAGCGAATCGTCCATCATTGTCTTCGTTCGTTTATTGGTATATGCTTGCCCTGCTGCTAATCGCAATTGGGCTGTTAGGTATGATGGTCCAGTCGTACCGGGCCAGCCTGCTCGACTGGGTATGCCGCACCTCTCAATACCTCAGTGGCATCTATATGTTCATTGCGGCCATCGCATCCAGGCGGGAGCTGAAAGTGCACGGAATCACGCTGACCCAGGCCATCAACGAGCCGATCTACCGATTTGGTTTGACCATTACGGTCATCGCCGCTGCCACTGCTGTAAGATTAGCATTTACGCCGATACTGAGAATGCACGTCCCATTCCTAACATTTTATCCCGCTGTGATGGTTGCAGCCCTTTATGGAGGCTTGTGGACGGGATTACTGGCAACTGTTCTTTCCACTCTTACAGTTAACTGCTTTTTCATTGAGCCGATCGGTAGCTCCGTTATCAATCAGCCGGCTGTTTGGCTGGAAATAGTAGCCTTTTGCGTAAGCTGTATGATGCTCTCATTTGTTACCGAGGCAATGCATCGAGCGCAGGCGAAATTGCTCTCCCATCAGGAATATTTAGAAGAGTTGGTGAAAGCTCGCACCCTGGAATTGGAACGAGAAATCATCGAACGCAAGCGGGTGGAAAAAGATTTGCAGGCAAAGCAGCAGGAAATAACGGTTGCTAATGAAGAACTGCAGGCCCAGTGGGAGAAACTGATCGCCGCTAATGAAGAACTGCACGCACAAACCGAGGAATTAAATTTCACTTACCAGGAGCTGCAATGCCAGACGGAAGAGATCCGAAAACATGAGAAAGTCACAGCACGGGCCCGCGATGAGGCCGAGCAGCGGGCGGCAGAGTTAGATGCTACGATATCCTCGATCGCTGCGGGTGTAATAATTTATGATAATATGGGGAATGTCATCCGGGTTAATGATTACGCCCATGTTTTATACAAGCTTACCAGCGAGGACTACCAGCTGTCGTACCAGGAATGTCTTACCGGCTTACAAATGCATAAATCAGACGGTATTGCTTATGCAACAGAGGAAGCGCCGTTAAAGCGAGCTTTACGGGGAGAAGTCATCCGTGATGAAGAGATGATGATGGTCACGATTTCTGAAAAGCCGCTATGGTTATCCAGCACATGGGCGCCGATTTATAGCAATAGCGGCAATTTAATGGGTGTCATATTTATTTTTACAGATATTACTGAAAGTAAACGTAAAGCCGAGGATCGCCTAGCTTCTGAAAGGGAATTGTTAAAAGTCACCTTAAATTCCCTTGGCGAAGGAGTGGTGGCTATCGATCAAAAAAAACAAATTATTTTTCTCAATGAAGCTGCTGCCAAGTTAAGCGGCTATTCTCAGGACGAGGCGATTGGAAAACCGGTTAGCAAAATCCTCTATATTTTAGATGATAAAACCAGTGAACCGCTTGATAATATCTCATCTCAAGCAGCACCCGGCAATCCAATTTTAGTAACTCACGATTTAAAAGAAGTTGTGGTCGCTATGAACAGCACACCTATTAAGGATAACGATGGTCAGGTCATCGGAACGGTTATTGTCCTGCAGGATATCACCGAAAAGCAAAAAATCGAGCAGGAACTGTTGAAAGCGGCCAAGCTTGATTCATTAGGTATTTTAGCCGGAGGAGTGGCCCATGATTTTAATAATATTCTGGCCGGGATTTTAGCCAATTTGCAACTGGCAGCGGTTAAGTTAAAAAAACACCAAGATATTTCAAAATATATGGAGAGTAGTATTGCAATTACCCGCAAAGCAAGTAACCTCACTAAACAGCTGTTAACTTTCGCCAAAGGCGGCGATCCTGTTAAAAAGTCAGCTGATATTGCCAAATTGATAAGGGAGACAGTCCAGTTTGCTTTGAGTGGCTCCAACGTAAAAGCGGAGTTTCATCTTCCGGAGGATCTCTGGGTAGTGGATATCGATGAAGGCCAAATTGCGCAAGTGATCAACAATTTAACCATCAACGCTGAACAAGCGATGCTCACCGGTGGCATCCTCGAATTTTACGGCGAAAATATTATTTTTGAGACTGCAGACCAATATACTCCCAATCATTATGTAAAAATTACTATAAAAGACCATGGCATCGGGATTCCCGCTGAAATCATCCATAAAATTTTTGATCCGTTTTTTACAACCAAAAAGACAGGTAATGGCCTAGGTTTGTCAACCTCTCATTCCATTATAAAAAAACACAATGGGTATTTCGAAGTAGAATCCGCGCCGGGTATCGGCACTACTTTTTATATCATACTTCCGGCATCCATGAATGAAGTGACCTTGATTGAATCTCAAAAGGAGATTGCCGCCAGTGGGGAAGCAAAAATATTGCTGATGGATGATGAAGATAGTATTCGCAATGTCGGCGGTGAAATGCTATCTTATTTTGGTTATCAAGTTACTTTGGCCAGAGGCGGACAGGAAGCGATCGATTTATATAAAAGAGCCAAAGAAATCGGGGAGCCATTTGACATGGTGATCATGGATTTAACTGTTCCAGGCGGTTTGGGCGGTATTGAAACCATGGCCGTGCTGCGGCAGATTGATCCGGATATTAAGGCCATCATCTCAAGTGGTTATGCCAGCGACCCGGTGATGTCCGATTATGAAAGATATGGTTTTAGTGGAGTCGTAATTAAGCCTTATAAATATGAAGAGCTAATCGAGGTTTTAAATAAAGTGATTGACAAAAAGCAGCTACCATTGGATTTTATATATTAAATGCCCGAGAGCGTTCCCGAAATGCCTCTTGCCAGCTGACCGGATTAGGCCAAAAAATAACAGTGTGACTGTAAAAAGCGAATTAGCCTGCAATAGTTCTGGAGGAGCCATGTTTATGTTTTAAGTTATCATGTTCATAGCCCAAAATCCTCCTCTACATCAACCGATATCCTACCCCCGGTTCCGTGATAAGGTGAATGGGCTCTGAAGGGCTTTTTTCGATTTTACGGCGCAATTGCCCGACAAATACTCGTAGATAATGGGTTTCATGTTCATAAGTCGGGCCCCAGATAACTTTTAATAATTGCGTGTTGGTAAACACCCGCCCCGGATTTGAACCTAAAGTTTTTATGAGATTATATTCAGTAGGGGTTAATTTGATTGGATGTTCATCGACGGTTACGATACGTTTAGCCCGATCAATGCGAAGGTCGCCTAACTCTAAAATCGGCTCGTCGGCCTCTTTCGACGAGCGCCGCAAAGCCGCCCGAATCCTGGCTAAAAGTTCCCCCATTCCAAAGGGTTTGGTAACGTAGTCTACCGCTCCGGCATCTAACATAGCGATTTTAGTGCTTTCTTGTTCTCGAACGGAAAGGATAATCACCGGCACCAGCGACCATTCCCGTAATTGTTTAAGGACTTTCAAGCCGTCCATATCCGGTAATCCCATATCCAGAATAATTAGGTCCGGTTTAGACATGACTGCTTCATTAAGACCGTCTTGTCCTAATGAAGCTTCAATCATCTCAAACCCATGAGCCGTCAAAGCAACTTTCAGAAAGCGGCGGATTTGGGGTTCGTCATCAATAACCAGAATCCGTGCCTGGATGTCGGAATTATTATCATTCATGATTCATCAACTCGTTTCCCTCCGGAATCGCTTTCGGAGAATTGGCGGAGAGCGGTAAGGTGAAAGTAATGGTTGTACCATGATCCATTTCGCTCTCTGCCCAAATTCTTCCTCCATGGGCATTGATGATTTCTTTACAAATCGTCAAACCCAAGCCGGTTCCTTTAACTGCTTGAGAAGTTTTCCCCCGGTAGAACTGGTCAAAGATTGCGCTAATTTCGCTTTGGGGGATTCCTTCTCCTTGGTCAATCACCGAAACCCAAAGCTCGTTATTGATGCGCCGAGCTTTTAGAGAAAATCCGGTTTCAATGGGTGAGTATTTAATGGCATTATCGAATAAATTGACGAGAACTTGTTCAATGAGCCCCATGTCGGCTTGAATTAAAGGGAGATCCGCTTCAATCTCGACGCCAATGGGGCGTTTGCCCAGCGAACGACGGATATCACTCAGAGCAATTCCCACAATCTCCTCAATATCACACCATTCTTTTTTTAATTGGAGCATGCCCCTTTGCAAGCGAGCCATATCAAAAAGGTTACCCACTAACCGGTTCATTCTCAAAGCCTCTTGTTCGATAGTGCGCAACAATTCATTGCGGGCGGTTCCGTCAAATAATTCTCCTTCTTCCAGAAGTCCGGTAATTGCGCCAATGATGGAAGCCAGGGGGGTGCGTAAATCGTGAGATAAAGAATTGAACATGGTCAGCCATAGGCGCTCCGATTCTTGCAATAAATAGGTTTGCTTTGAAGCTTCTGCTAAAGTTATTCGTTTGATCGCAAGCACTATCAGATTGGCAAAAGCTTCAATAAGATGGTGCTTATCGGGATCGACGATTTTATCGCGATTATTAAAATGAGTTGCAATGACACCGAAGGATTGTTCATCCGAGGCTAAGGGCATATAAAGTCCTTTAGCTCCATTTAATGTTTCGGTACCGTGTCCGGCAAACTGACCATGATGATAGACCCAAGTGGCCACTGCCAATTCATTTTCATTTAAAAAGTCTGCGCCAGTCTTATCTTGTGAATTTGAATAAGCCTTAATTTGCAAATTTCCTGATTCATCAGCGAACAGTATTGCTACTGTAGCATCGACGGATTCAGCGATACGTTGCACTGCCATGTCCAGCACTTTATCCAGGCCTTCAGTGCCGGCGATATATTTACTTAAGGCATAAAGGGCCGAGATTCGTACTTCGCGTTTCCGCGCTTCATGAGCGTGGTGACGCAACCGTCCGGCTAATGTGCCGGTGACAAAAGCTACCGCATGAAACATGATAAAGCTGAATAAATACCGGATATCGGAAACAGTGAAATGAAAAATCGGGGGGATAAACAAAAAGTCAAAACAGATCGCGGCTAGAAATGCCCCTAATAATGCCGTATAACGTCCCCATAAAATGCCGGTAATCATTACCGGCAATAAGAACCCCAAAGCAATATTAACTAATCCGAAAGCCGGTTCGACAACTTTGCCTAAAGCCGTGATCAGTGCCACCATTCCAATGGTAAAGACGGCGGGCAGCAGTCTGATCTTAGATGGCGCCCGGCGCGGGATCAAACGAGGCGTCGGATTTTTTGAGGGTTCGGAGATGATATGAACACTGATCCCTTTGCTTTGTTTCAATATTTTACTAAAGATTGAACCGCGAAAAATTTGGCGAATATTGGACAAGGCAGGTTTACCAATGAGCAGATGAGTGACATTACGCCGCCGGGCGAGTCGTAAGATTTCGGTCGCAACATCATCACCGACCACTGTGACAAGCTCAGCCCCTAATTCTTCAGCCAGCCGAAGATTATCCGCCAAAGCAAGCTTTTCTTTTTCACCGGCTACTTCGAGCCGGGGTATTTCTATATATGCCGCAATCCATGGCGACTTTAAGCTGGCCGCCAAACGATATGCCGCCCGAATGAGTTGGGAAGAGAGTGGGCTCTCACTCACACAGACCATAATCCTTTCTGCAGCAGGCCATGGACCGGAGATTGCATGGGCGCGCATATAGGTTTCAAGATCAATATCAATGTGTTGGGTTGTATATCGCAGCGCTAACTCCCGGAGGGCTGTCAGGTTACCGAGTCTAAAAAAATTGGCAGCTGCTGCTTGGGCTTGGGTCGGCACATAGACTTTTCCTTCCGCCAGTCTCTGGAGCAACGATTCCGGCGGGATATCGATCAACTTAATTTCGGAATCTTGAAGGACCCAATCGGGCACGGTTTCCTTCATGACGACCCCGGTGATCTGTGCCACTACATCATTTAGACTTTCAATATGTTGAATATTTAATGCAGTATAAACATCGATGCCTGCTGCCAATAATTCCTCGACATCCTGATAGCGCCGGGAATGGAGGGAACCGGGAATATTAGTATGAGCCAATTCATCCACCAGGACAATTTGAGGATGAAGATGCAGAATCTCGCTTAAATTCATCTCCGAGAAGGTTCTACCTTGATAGACAATGGGACATGGCGGAACTGCCGGGATTCCCTGCAGTAAACCTTGAGTATCCACCCGTCCGTGGGTTTCAATCCACCCGATTAAAAGTGGCTTTCCTTCCAATAAACGTTCTTTAGCTGCCGATAACATGGCGTATGTCTTGCCGACTCCGGCGGATGCACCGAGGAAAACGGTTAATTTACCCCGCTCCGACTGACGGACCTTGGCCAGCAGCGCATCAGGATCAGCCCGTGATTCTAAAGGGACCATTGCCCATCAACCTCCAATTTTCAATGAATCCAGAGCCAAATTTAGTTGAAGCACATTGACCCGAGAAACACCAAATAATCTTAGAAACGGGTATTCGGTGTGTTTTTGTATCAACTGACGGATAGTAGCGTTCGGAAGCTTCCTGGCTTTGGCTATCCGGGGAATTTGTAACAATGCGCTTTCAGGCGAGATGTTAGGGTCCAGTCCGCTGGCTGAAGCGGTTACCAAATCACCCGGTATAGAGCAATCGGCGGGTAATCCGTTTTCTTTGCGGACAATATTGATACGTTCAGTAACTGTTTTGATGAGCTGACGATTGGTCGCTGACAGATTGGAACCGCCGGAGGCAAGAACGTCATAATTAGCGGCTGAAGGGCGGCCATGAAAGTATTTCACAGTCTGAAAATCTTGACCGACTAAGGCCGAACCAATCACTTTACCCTGATGGCGAATGAAAGAGCCATTGGACTGACTTGGAAAACAAAGCCGGGCCAATCCGGTTACCGCCAGCGGATAACATACACCGGTTAAAATAGTCAAGGAAATAAATAGTAAGAATGCCCGATAAATGATTTTCCACATGATAAACACATTCCCTTCTATAGGTTCGATTAAATTACACCGATAAACTGATAATTAGGTCAATTAGTTTAATTCCGATAAAGGGGACAATCAATCCGCCCAGGCCATAGATGAACATATTTCTCCGTAATAACTCATTGGCGCCGAGCGGACGATAGGCCACACCTTTTAGAGCCAAGGGCACCAAGGCGATGATAATTAGGGCGTTAAAAATCACTGCTGCCAGAATGGCGCTTTCGGGACTTTTAAGCCCCATGATATTCATCCTGTTGAGCAAGGGGTAGGTGCTGGCGAACATCGCCGGGATAATTGCAAAATATTTAGCCACATCGTTGGCAATGCTGAAAGTGGTAAGTGAGCCCCGGGTCATCAATAATTGTTTGCCAATGCCGACAACTTCAATGAGTTTGGTCGGGTTGCTATCAAGATCGACCATATTGCCGGCCTCTTTAGCAGCTTGAGTACCGCTGTTCATAGCTACGCCGACATCGGCCTGAGCCAGAGCCGGAGCGTCGTTTGTACCATCGCCGGTCATAGCCACGAGATGTCCACCAGCCTGATATTCCCGGATTCGTTTGAGTTTGGTTTCAGGAGTCGCTTCCGCCATAAAATCATCCACACCGGCTTCGGCAGCAATAGCAGCGGCAGTCAGTGGATTATCACCGGTAATCATGACGGTTTTAATTCCCATACGCCTTAATTCGGCAAAACGTTCTTTCATACCGCCCTTGACGATGTCTTTAAGGTAGATCACCCCGAGAGCCCGATTATTTTCTGCAACCACTAAAGGGGTTCCGCCTTCTTTGGCAATCCGATCGGCATTTTTTTGAACCTCAGACGGAACTTCGCCGCCTTGGCGTTTAACATAAGCCATAATTGCCTCAGTTGCGCCTTTGCGGATCTCCCGCTGATTCAAATTGACACCACTCATTCGGGTTTGGGCGCTAAAGGGTACGAAGGCCGCTCCGAGTTTACTTAAGTCCCGTTGCCGAATGTTATATTGTTCCTTAGCAAGAATGACGATACTCCGGCCTTCCGGAGTTTCATCCGATAGAGAGGCTATTTGGGCGGCATCTGCGAGTTCTGCGGCAGTAATCCCCGGAGCGGGAATAAATTCAGTAGCCATCCGGTTTCCGAGTGTAATCGTTCCCGTCTTATCCAGCAGCAACACATCGACATCGCCTGCTGCTTCCGCAGCGCGCCCTGAAAGGGCAATCACATTTCTTTTCAATAAACGATCCATACCGGCAATGCCGATGGCGGAGAGCAGTCCGCCAATAGTGGTGGGAATTAAACAGACCAGCAACGCCGCCAGGGCGGTAACCGATTGTAACGCTCCCGAATAAATAGCCAAGGGTTCCAAAGTAACTACAGCCAGCAAAAAGATGATGGTCAGGGCGAGCAACAAAATGGTAAGGGCAACTTCATTCGGGGTTTTTTGACGTTTTGCGCCTTCAACCAAATGGATCATCTTATCTAGAAAAGTCTCTCCGGGATTGGCCGATATTTTTACCTTGATCCAATCCGATAAAACCTTGGTGCCTCCGGTAACCGAACTGCGGTCGCCGCCGGCCTCACGAATTACCGGGGCCGACTCCCCGGTAATTGCGCTTTCGTCAACTGAAGCGATACCCTCGATCACTTCGCCGTCACCGGGAATCGTGTCCCCCGGTTCTACCAAAACCAGGTCGCCTTTACGCAATGCTGCAGCGGAAGTTGCGATGGTTGCTTTGCCTTCTATTTTCTTAGCTATGGTTTCGCTACGGGTCCGACGTAATGCTGCGGCTTGGGCCTTACCGCGGCCTTCAGCCAGGGCCTCGGCAAAATTGGAAAACAACACGGTCACCCAGAGCCAAAAAGCAATTTGAATATTAAAACCAAGGCCGGTATGATGATGAATCCAGAGATCACGAACGATAGCCACGGTTAACATGGTCGCCAAAACTTCAACTACGAACATGACTGGATTTCTCCACAGCGTTCCCGGACTTAGTTTCACAAAAGATTCTCGGATTGCCTGCCAGATCATCGCCCGATTTAGGCTTTGGGCAGACTTTTTTTGATTGTTCATTGATTTTCTCCTCATTCCTGTAAATCAAAAAGTTTTTCCGGCATTCATCAGCAAGTGTTCAATGATCGGGCCTAAGGCGAGAGCCGGAAAGAAGGTAAGTGCGCCAATGATCAGAATCGTTCCAAGTAAAACCCCAACAAAGAGCACTCCCCGAGTTTGAAAGGTTCCCGGGCCACCCGGGATTATTTTTTTACTTGCCATGCTGCCGGCAATGGCCAACACCGGCAGGATGACTCCAAAGCGGCCGAAGAACATAGCCAAAGCCAGCAGTAGATTGTAAAACAATGTATTGGCGTTTAGCCCTGCAAAAGCACTGCCATTATTGCCTGCCGCTGAAGAAAAAGCATACAAAATCTGACTTAAGCCATGCGGTCCGGGATTGGTTATCGACGCTAAACCGGCGCGAGTTACCGCTGCTATGGCGCTGCCTACCAGGATCAATGCAGAAGGGATTACAATCCCCAGCACCGCCATTTTGATTTCGGCGCTCTCGATTTTTTTGCCAAGATATTCGGGAGTTCGCCCAACCATCAATCCGACAATAAAAACGGCCAGAATAACAAAGATAAGGATCGAATAAAGACCAGCGCCCACACCGCCAAAAATCACTTCACCCAGCATGATTTGAAACATGGGAATAAATCCGCCCAGGGGTGTGAGACTATCGTGCATTGTGTTCACGGCTCCGCAAGAAGTGGCGGAAGTAGCTGAGGCAAATAAGACTGAACCCGCAATCCCAAACCGGACTTCTTTACCCTCCATGGAGGTCGGCCCACTGATGCCAAGTGCAGCGATCTGGGGGTTGCCCGCTGCTTCACTCCAATAGGCAACTCCCAGACCAACTAAAAATAGCAAAAGCATCGCTCCCAGGATCACCTGACCTTGCCGCCGGTCACCGACCATATGACCAAAAGTGAAGGTCAACGCGACGGGGATCAAAAGCAAGGCGACGATTTCCAACAGATTGGTGAATGGGGACGGATTCTCGAAAGGGTGGGAGGAGTTGGCGTTGAAGAAACCGCCGCCGTTGGTTCCAATTTCCTTAATGGCTTCTTGGGAAGCAACCGGCCCCATCGGAAGCGTCTGGACTTTTCCTGCTAATGTTTGAACAGTAACATAATGATGAAAGTTTTGGATGACACCTTGTGATGTTAAAACCACCGCCAGTACTAAAGATAAAGGCAGTAAAATCCAAATGATCGAACGGGTGAGATCAACCCAAAAGTTCCCGATTGAACGACAGGTCTTCCGGGTAATTCCTCTGATTAATGCGATTACAACCGCAATTCCAGTGGCTGCCGAGACAAAGTTTTGTACAGTCAGACCAAGGGCAGAAGTTAGGTAGCTAAGCGTACTTTCACCGGAATACGCCTGCCAGTTTGTATTGGTTACAAAACTAATCGCGGTATTAAATGCCAAGGCGCCGGGAACTGCACCGAAATGTTGCGGATTGAACGGTAAGATCCCTTGGATTCGCTGGAGTATGAAAAGTGCGATAATACCGAATATGTTAAAAGCTAATAACGCGAAGGCATAATGCTTCCAATCCATTTCCTGCTCGGGATCAATAGCGGCCATCCGGTAGAGTAACCGTTCCATCGGCCGGCCCAGCGGGTCCATCCAGGTTTGTTCTCCGCGGAAAACTCTGGCGATATAATAACCAAGCG
>WSSedL1CaDRAFT_10000718_pt1 | contig 22185 bp, 14 predicted proteins | sample WetSurSL1Cattail_FD_9464 | JGI IMG/M metagenome (IMG submission 9464)
CGCAGAAATGCCGTTCTTAACCAGAAACTCCGCCACTTCTTTTGTTTTCTTCCGGTTACGAACATACACCACCGATGTACCGGGAACTTTTTCTAATATATTCAGCAATTGTTCGTCTTTGTTTTCGGCAGTACGCACCACATAGGCCAGATTGCTTCGCGAAAAACTTTTACGAAAAACATTTTTCTCGCTGAAACGCAATTTGTCCTGAATATCGTCCACCACCTCAGGAGTAGCGGTAGCAGTAAGTGCCAATACAGGTACTTCGGGAAGTATTTCACGAATATCAGCAATTTTCAGATAGGAAGGACGAAAATCGTATCCCCACTGCGAGATACAGTGCGATTCGTCCACCGCTATCATGCAAACACGGGTCTGTTTTATTTTTTCAAGAAAAATGGAGGTAGATAATCGTTCGGGCGAAACATACAAAAACTTATATGCTTCGTGAACGGTATTATCGAGGATAAGCAGTATGTCATCTCTGGTTTGTCCGGTATAAATGGCTGTCGCGGGGATATTTCGTTTCTTCAGATTCTCCACCTGATCTTTCATCAGAGCTATAAGGGGCGTAACCACTATACATACACCTTCCATGGCCATGGCCGGCACCTGAAAAGTAAGTGACTTTCCTCCACCAGTAGGCATCAGACCCAAAGTATCCTTTCCTGAAGCGATACTTTGAATAATATCGGCCTGCAACGGACGAAAGCCATCGTAACCCCAATATTGTTTCAGTATGGAAAGGAATTGCTGCATAATTAAGAACTAATCTGGACGAAAACATCAAAATACTTTTACAAAAATAGTATTTCCGATAGATTACACGGCAGTTTCCCTCTCTTCCATCCTATTTTTCTGCCGTTTCGCTCACTTTTTCGGTATTGGGTTACCTTTTTCCCTGCCTTCCGTCCACTTATTCGGCTTTATCGTCTGCTTTTTCGGCTTTATCGTCCACTTATTCCATTCAATCGTCCACTTATTCGGAACTATCGTCCACTTATTCCACTCAATCGCCCACTTATTCGGAGCTATCGTCCACTTATTCCACTCAATCGTCCACTTATTCGGTTGCTTCGCTTGATTTTTCTCCGTTTTTGTTATCTTTTTCCAAACTTGCATCTTCTTTTCCGGTGCATCTATAGCAGTTTTCCGAGTCTTTGTCTTATTTTTTCATAATAACGCTTCTTCTTAATCCCTCAAAATACTCTGTTAAAAGTTGATTCCTATATAATCCGAAGAAAATCATATTTCCCTTAGTTCGTAGCAACTCAATAAAAAAGGGAAACTTTCGTTTCCCTTTCCCAATCAATTATTGATTTTCTTCATCGAGTATTTCCTGAATATCGTCGAGGCAGCTTCCGCAAACTGCGCCTGCTTCTATTTCATCACCTACCTCTTCTACGGTTTTCAGCCCTTTTTCTCTGACTGCCGCTACGATTTCGCTTTTACACATATCAAGACATGTGCAAACTACCGGATCATTAGCCATAATTATTTTTATTGTTTAGTTATTTGTTGATATAGTTAATAATTCATTCAATTGCATAACAACAGATGTTTTGCAATTGTTCTGTTTGAAGAAATTTTTCTGTAAAAAAAGAGTCTCCAGAACGCTCCAAAGACTCTAAAAACAGATTTATTTTAATGGAAGAATTATTTTTTGTAATCGTCCCAGTTTGTTCCAAGCATACTGCCGGTTTTAATAAACTGAGTGTGCATGCCGAAACATGCATGTAAATCGGTAGGCGTATGACACGGTCCCGAAAGTTTTAAATAATCTGTAAGAATTTGTTTGTACGACGGATCAACACAATTTTCGATAATTTCTTCGGCACGCTGGATAGGTGATTTACCACGCAAATCAGCCACACCATGTTCAGTAATAATGATATTTACCGAGTGTTCGTTTTGGTCAACGTGACTAACCATAGGCACGATAGAACTGATATTTCCTTTCTTAGCCGTAGAAGGAGTTGTGAATATCGAAATATACGCGCTACGGGTAAAGTCGGCAGAACCTCCGATACCGTTCATCATTTTCGATCCCATCACGTGCGTACTGTTTACATTACCAAAAATATCAGCTTCCAGCGCAGTGTTGATAGTAATCAATCCCAAACGACGAGCCAATTCGGGACTGTTTGACATTTCCTGTGGACGAAGCACTAATTTATCGCGGAAGAATTCCAAATCAGCATATATTTCTTTCAATATAGGCGTAGTGATAGTGAGTGAACAACCGCTGGCAAATTTAATTTTACCGCTTTTGATCAATCCGATAACTGAATCCTGAATTACTTCGGTGTACATTTCGAAGTTAGGAATATCCGGGTTTGTTCCCAAAGAAGCCATTACTGCATTGGCAATATTTCCAACACCCGACTGAATTGGTAAAAACTCATCAGGAATACGTCCCGATTTGATTTCGTTGGCAAGGAAGTTGGCAACATTGCGACCAATCATATCGGTTACTTCATCGGTTGGAGTAAAACCACCTACTTCATCGTCGCGCCATGTTTCCACCACACAAAGAATTTTCTTAGGATCAACTTTGATATAAGGTGTTCCCATACGGTCGGATGGCGTAAGTAACGACAGTGGCAAACGGTGAGGAGGATCTTTCGGTTCAAAAATATCGTGGAATCCACGTAATTCTTTCGGATGGTTATGATTCCATTCCAAAATAATAAAATCTGCTAATCCAGCCACAGTAGGCGAAATCCCCACACCTGTTGTTGGGTAAAGTTCGCCATCTTCGGTAAAGTCACAAACCTCCAGAATAGCAAATTTAGGTTTTGGCATAAAGCCAAAGCGCAAATGCGGAGCAAGCGACGACAAGTGCATATCGAAATAAGGAGCACGGTCGCAATTCAATGCTTCACGCAAATCTTTATTCGACTGATATGGAGTACGGAAAAGGATGGCATTGGCACGCGCCAACGCACCGTCGAGCGAATCGCCGGTAGAAGCTCCCGTGTACATCCCAATTTTAAATTCTTTTCCTTCTGAATGAAAAGCTTCGGCGCGTTTAGCTATGGCTGTAGGAACTTCTTTCGGACAACCTGCCGGAGTAAAACCGCTGAAACCAACAATATCTCCATGATTTACATGGCTGGCAGCTTCCTCGGCAGTTACAAATTTAAAAACATCTTTAAGCATAACTTTATTTTGATAATTTTTTATATTATAATCAATTGATTTCCCATTATTTACATTAAAAAACAACTTTCCATAAAAGGTTTTAGTTTTCGGGCACAAAATTACCAAATAATTTTTGAAAAACATTGAAAATCGATCATTAATTACAGAAATTTTTCCTTAATCATTTTGGCGATTATCAAAATTGCTTTTTAATATTAAAAAATTAATTTAGGGAATACTTTTTTCGAAAAAAAGTCGGATATTTGTATAAACAGATTTCGAATAATTATACAAAACAAAATAAAAAATGGAAGCAAATGATATCCGCTCGCTTGAGCCAAAAGCGCTCTGGAAGCATTTTTATAGTCTTACTCAGGTTCCACGTCCATCAGGAAAAAAAGAACCGATTGGAACTTTTATCGAAAATTTCGGAAAATCGCTCGGATTGGAGACTTTGCGAGACGAGATTGGCAATGTTCTGATTCGCAAGCCGGCCACTGCCGGAATGGAAAATCGCAAAGCCATAGTACTTCAGGCTCACATGGACATGGTTCCGCAAAAAAACAGTGGAATTGCTCATAACTTCGAAACCGATCCGATTCAGGCTTACATCGATGGCGATTGGGTAACTGCTAAAGATACTACTCTCGGAGCGGATAACGGAATTGGCATTTCTGCTGCCATGGCCGTTTTAGAATCAACTGACATTCCACATCCTGCCATAGAAATGTTTATCACGGTAGACGAGGAAACCGGTATGTTTGGTGCTTTCGGGTTACAACCTAATTTTCTGAAAGGTGATATTCTGATCAATATGGATTCGGAAGATGAAGGTGAATTGTATGTAGGCTGCGCCGGAGGATTGGATGCCAACATCACTTTCCGCTATCAGGAAACTGAAGTTCCTGAAGGAGATGTAGCTTTTAAAATCTCATTAACGGGACTCAAAGGCGGACATTCCGGTGTGGACATTCATCTGCAACGCGCCAATGCCAACAAACTTATGTTCCGTTTCCTAAAAACAGCTGTGGCCGATTATGATGCCCGTCTTGCAAGTATCGATGGAGGTAGTTTACGTAACGCCATTCCGCGCGAAGCATTTGCCATGATTACAGTACCTGCTGATGGAGTGGAAGATTTTAAAGATTTAGTAGATGAATACGAAGAACTTTTTAAAGAAGAATTCAAGAGCGTAGAAGACGGAATCAGTCTGAAAGCTGAAGAAACCGTACTCCCAAAAGGTTTATTGCCGGAAGAAATTCAGGATGATTTGATCAATGGCGTTACAGCTTGCTTTAATGGCGTATTTCGTTTTATCCCTGAATTAAAAACTGTTGTTGAAACATCCAATAATCTGGCAATTATCAAATCAAACGGCAGTTCGGTTGAAATTAAATGTTTGATTCGCAGCTCGGTTGAATCGCGTAAAGAAGAATTAGCTTCGATTATTGAAAGCGCTTTTGCTCTTGCTGGCGCTAAAGTTGAATTTACAGGCGGCTATCCGGGTTGGAATCCAAACTTAGAGTCGCCTATTTTGAAAGAAATGACCAAAGTATACGAAGATAAATTTGGTAAAACGCCTAAGATCATGATTATTCATGCAGGATTGGAATGCGGGATTTTGGGTACGCATTATCCGAAAATGGACATGATCTCATTCGGACCTACTATCCGCTACCCACATTCACCCGACGAAAAAGTGAATATTGCAACAGTGCAAATGTTTTGGGATTATCTGGTGGCTACGCTGGCAAATATTCCTGTAAAATAATCAAAATAAAACTATTTACTAAATATCCGGCTTTTCCGAAGTTTTGAACTTTGGAAAAGTTTCGTTTTTAAACAGAAAAGTATGAAAAAAATTCTATTCCTCACAATTTTAATGTTCGGAACATTGTTCGTTTCTGCACAGGACAAAACGAAAGCTGATACAACTAAAGTTGATTCATTCCAGTTTACAATTATCAAACAAAACAAAATTACTTCTGTGAAAAATCAGGCAAGTTCGGGAACCTGCTGGAGCTTTTCAGGGTTGGGATTTTACGAAGCTGAACTTCTCAGACTGGGAAAACCCGAAGTGGATCTTTCAGAAATGTTTATTGTGCATCATTCATATACCGACAAAGCCGACAAATATGTACGGATGTATGGCAATGCCAATTTTGGTGGTGGTGGTGCTTTTTATGACGTTACATACGTATTGAAAAATTACGGAATTGTCCCTGAATCCGTTATGCCGGGCTTGAATTACGGCGAAGATAAACACAAACATGCTGAATTAGATGCATTAACATCAGCATATGTAAAAGTGATTGTTTCCAATCCGAACAAAAAAATATCAACGGCATGGAAAGCCGGATTTGAAGGAATTTTAGATGCTTATCTGGGTAAAAATCCAACTGAGTTTACAGTGGATGGAAAAAAATATACTCCGGTTACCTATGAACAATCATTGGGTTTAAATCTTGATGATTATATTTCGCTGACATCATTTACACATCATCCATATTATACCAAATTTGCAGTAGAAGTTCCTGACAACTGGCGCAATGATGACTCATACAATTTGCCATTAGACGAAATGATGCAGGTTATCAACAATGCAGTTGAAAAAGGTTACACTGTGGCATGGGCTTCAGATGTTAGCGAAAAAGGTTTCTCACGCAACGGAATTGCCGTAAACCCAGAAATAAAGAAGGAAAATCTACCCGGAAGCGATCAGGCTAAATGGCTGAATATCTCTCAGAAAGAAATGGAAGAAAAGATATTTAAACTGACCGAACCACAACCCGAAATGGTGGTGACTCCAGAATTACGCCAAGCAGCATTCGACAGCCAACAAACTACCGATGACCATGGAATGCTGATATATGGAACTGCTAAAGATCAGAATGGAACAAAGTACTATTTGGTAAAAAATTCATGGGGAATAGATTCGAAATACAAAGGAATCTGGTACGCAAGCGATTCGTTCGTTAGATACAAAACCATTGATATTCTGGTTCACAAAGATGCGATTCCAAAAGACATTCAGAAAAAGCTCGGTATAAAATAAGTTGACATAAAACAGACAGAATAATTTTCAAAGATGAAAATTATTCTGTCTGTTTTATACATTATTCTGTTTTATATTAGCACTCTCATTTTAGAGTAATTATCTCTGAATTCTTTAGGAGTTACTCCTTTCCGTTTCTTGAAAATACGGTTAAAATTAGACAGGTTATTGAATCCGCAGTCATAACTAATTTCAGAAATAGTTTTAGTGGTATCCACTAAATGCCGTGAAGCAATTCCAAGTCGTAAGTCATTAAGGTATTCAATATAATTTTTTCCCGTTCGTTTTTTCATAAACCTGCTGAAAGAAACTTCCGACATATTTACATAATTAGCCACATCTATTAATCGAATTTCTTTTTGATAGTTTTCATGCAAGTAATTAATTACTTTTTGAATTCGTCGACTATCGGAAGATTCATCGTTTTGTACAAAAGTACTTGTACACAATATTCTTGAATTTTGATCAATAGAAAGCTCATAAAGTATATTTAAAAGTTCAATAACCGAATAGAACCCACTTTCTTTATCACTCAATGAATTCAATCTGTCTTTTACTTTCAGGATAACATCTTTGGAAAAAACCATCCCTTTTTTTGCATTTTCGAGCATAACAGCCACTGAATGAAATTGTCTTTTATTTAAGAGACTTTCTAAAAATAAATCTTTATGAAACTGGATGGTAATTTCATGAATTTCATTCGATTTGCAACGACCGTTCATCCATGCATGTTCCAGATTTTCGTTGCCAATCAGACATAATTCTAAATCATCTATTTCTTCGATAGAATCTCCCACCACACGTTGAGCCTCCTTAGCATTTTCAATAAAATTCAACTCATATTCAGGATGAACATGAACAGGGTAGGAAAACTCCCCTTTTACGCGATTAATGATGACAAAACAGTCTTCTGCCGACAAAGGGGTTACTTCTCTGAATATAGATGAGATATTCATTTGTATCAAAATTTACAGTTAAGCTTAGACAAATATATAAAAAGATATTTTAAATTAAACAATATTTTATTTTGAATTATTTTTCAGTATACTTTCGCGGGAAGTTTTTCCCCAGAATTTAAGTAGATCTCCTGTCCAATTTCCTTTTGCATCTGCCCTGGGCAATAACATAGAGCAGGTTTCATTTTTGTCAGAAACCGACCAAACCACCCAGCTGATTTTCTTTTCTTCCATCCAACTGACAAAAGCATTCCATTCACTTTCATTTATCGGACCATCGCCGGTAGCTTCCATTCCGGCACACTCCGACACGAAAACAGGAATACCTTTGGCAATAACATCATCTGTTCGATCACGTAACCATTGCTTGTGAGTGCCGGCGTAAAAATGCATTGTGTACATAATGTTAGTTTCTCCTTTGATTGGGTCTACTGCAACCAAATGTAAATCCTGATCCCAATGTGGATTACCCACCAGAATGATATTGTCGGGATCAATAGCTCTGATAACTTTAATCACCTCTTCAGAATACGATTTTACTTCTTCCCATGTAAAATAATCGGGTTCGTTCCAAATTTCATAAATTACATTAGGATATTTACCGTATTTAGTAGCCATTTCTGCGAAAAATTTTCTGGCTTCATCCGTATATTTTTTATGAGCATGAAAGTCAATGATGACATAAATCCCGTTTTTGATGGCAGCATCGATAACCGGTGTTATGCATTGAAGAGCAAAAGAGGGATTTTCGCGGTAATTGTCCTCAATTTCAAGTCCCATAGCAGCACGCACTACAGAACATTTCCAATCGGTTGCGAGCCATTTGACAGCCCCTTTGTTGTAAAAACGCGGCCACAAGTTATGCCAACCCAAGCTGGCTCCTCGCAAAGTAATCGCATCTCCTTTTTCGTTACAAAGTTGAGTCCCTATTACCTGAAGTTTGCCATTGAGAGCCACAGGTGTGTTTTTAGCTGCTCCACAAACTGCTATTGAAGCAACAAAAAAAACCAACAAAAAAATAATTCGTGAATTTTTCATGGGAATATAAATTATAAGAAGTTATTTTATTCTTTCCATCAACTCCAAACACATACGGCCATTATGATAACAACATTTCCAGAAACCAGCTTTATCATTTTTAGAATCTTTGATTCCATCTGAAGAAACAGACCAAAACCATTCTCCGTTTTCGTTATCAATAATATAATTCTGAACGAAACTCCAGCCTTTGATAACATTTTCGAGGTAAAAATTGTTGTCAGTTAGCTTATATATATTGTAGTAACCTACCATCGCTTCAGCCTGTGGCCACCAGTCACAGTTTGTATCCACATGATTGGTTTCACAATTTATTTCGTTCATGAGTCCGCCATCCCCTCGCAAACCTTCAGACGCAGCAATAGCCAACCGGACACAAGCATCTTTCACTTTATTATTTAATTTCTTATTTCCAAGTACCTGGGCTGCCTCGTCAAGCAACCATGATGTTTCAATGTCGTGACCATAAGAGTATATAGCTGATTTACATCTCCAATTTTCATCAAAAAACAAATCAAGGTGTTTTGTTTCTTTATTAATGATTTTTTCTAAAAAAAGCTCTATCAAATTTTCCAACTGACGTTCAAGCAAAGGATCTTTCCATACACGATACAAGTTAGTATATGCCTCAAGGATATGGAGATGGGTATTCATTGTTTTTTTTTCGTTAGCATCTTTTTCGCTTAAACGCAAATCTTCGAGCAATTGCCAATCACTACTGTATGCCTCAAAATAACCGTTTTTATCCTTGTCAAAACTATGCTTTTCAATCAAAAGAAAAAGCTCAGTTGCTTTTTTTAATACAATTTTATCTCCGGTCGCTTTGAAATACTCGACAAAAGCATAGATAAAAAAAGCCTGACTATAAATCTGTTTTTTGGTATCAGCAGGCGTTCCATCTGCATTCAACATCCAATAGGTGCCTCCATTTTTGGTGTCAAAGAAATATTTGAAAATATATTCCTTTGCACGGGTTGCCACAGCCAGATATTCATCTGATTTCAGGTACAAAGCAGCCGACGAAAAAGTCCATAAAATACGGGCATTTAATATGCCACCTTTCGGAGCATCTTCTATCAATACACCTTCACCTGTCATTCTTCCATAAAAACCACCGTGATTTGTGTCAATCATTCTGTTCATCCAAAATGGAAGAATATTTCCAGTCAATTCGTTACGAAGTTCCTGTTTAAGTTGTGTTAACGTATTACTCATTCAATTACTTATTCTAATTTAGACTTTCACAAAATCAGTATTCTCATAACATTTTCAGTTTTTACACTGATATATTTACAATTCCACTTCCACTTTACAGTTTGCACCCACAGGTATCATAGGAATAATATTCCCTTCAATCAATTTTCCATTGATAACTGTTGAAGAAACCCCTTTCATTTTCCCATTCGGATTTTTCACCATTATTTCGTAAGTTGCGCCACGAAATCGACGTGTTACGGTGTATTCTTTCCAGTCGGCAGGAATACAAGGCTCAATGCGCAATCCGTCGTAAGTTGGTTGAACACCGAGAATATATTGCGAAATAGTGTAAAAATTCCAGGCAGCTGTGCCCGTAAGCCATGAGTTTTTGGCTTCACCCGGTTTAAATGCATCTTTTCCGGCTATCATCTGAGCATAAACGTAAGGTTCTACCTTGTGTAAATCACTTTTGTGCTCGGTGTATGACGGACAGATTTTACGGAAATACTCCCATGCGCGATCTCCACGCCCCTGAACAGTTTCTCCAATAATAATCCATGGATTGTTATGACAAAATATTCCCGCATTTTCTTTGTAACCGGGCGGGTAGCTTGATATTTCGCCATATTCGATATAATATTTGGTAAATGCGGGGTTATTCAGAACAATACCATGCTCACAATCCAGACGTTCTTTTACTGAATCAAGAGCTTTTGTAACCAGACCTTCCTCCAAACCAATACCGGCCATTGTGCACCAACCATTGGATTCGATAAAAATCTTGCCTTCTTCATTTTCGTCAGAACCCACTTTATTTCCATAATAATCGTAAGCACGTAGAAACCATTCGCCATCCCAACCATATTTCTTTACAGCTTCTGCCATCGCATCCACATGCTTTTGAGCACGAGTGGCTTCATTTGTTTTTCCAAGCTTACGACAAAGTTCCACATAATCACGTCCATACACTACAAACAATCCGGCAATCATCAAACTTTCAGCTTTCGAACTGTTGGTTTTATTTTCGGTAGTCTGAAAACTTTCGTTCGGATCATTCGAAAAACAATTCAGGTTCAAACAATCGTTCCAGTCAGCCCGACCAATCAATGGAAGTCCATGTGGCCCCAAATGATTCAGCACATGATTGAACGAAACAGTCAAATGCTCAAAAAGCGATACTTCCGACCCTGGAACATTATCAAAAGGAACAGGTTCATCCAAAATACTGAAGTCTCCTGATTCTTTAATATAAGCAGTTGTGCCAAGAATCAACCACATCGGGTCATCATTAAACCCCTGACCTATTTCATTGTTTCCCTTTTTTGTCAAAGGCTGATACTGATGATAACAACCTCCATCGGGAAATTGCGTGGAAGCAATATCGATGATGCGTTCGCGGGCACGTTCAGGAATCTGATGCACAAAGCCAATCAAATCCTGATTCGAATCGCGGAAACCCATACCTCGCCCAATACCGCTTTCGAAAAAAGAAGCTGAACGCGAAAAACAGAAGGTAATCATACACTGATACTGATTCCAGATATTCACCATACGATCCAGTTTTTCCTCACCGGTCTTCACACTGAAAACATTCAGCAATTCCTCCCAATAAGTACGCAATTCCGCTAATGCCGCATCAACCTTTTCGGTTGTATCGAATCTGGCAATCGTTGCTTTCGCTTTGGTTTTATTAATAACATTCTTACTTTCCCATTTTTCGTCCTGTGCATTTTCCACATATCCCAATACGAATACAAAATCTCTTGACTCACCAGGCTGCAATGTTATTTCGATATAATGCGAAGCAATAGGCGACCAACCGTGTGCAACAGAATTACGGGGCGCACCTTCGAGCACAATTTGCGGCTCATCAAACCCGTTATATAATCCGAAAAATGTTTCCCGATCGGTATCAAAACCATTCATTGGCACATTAACCGAATAATAAGCATAATGATTGCGACGTTCTTTATATTCAGTTTTATGATAAATAACTGAATCCTCAATTTCCACTTCACCGGTAGAAAAGTTACGCTGGAAATTTTCCATATCAGTGGCAGCATTCCAGAATGCCCATTCTACAAAAGAAAAAACTTTAAGAGTTTTTACTTCGGGAGTAGTATTGCGAAGTGTAAGTTTTTGCACTTCTGCCCATGTTTTCAATGGTACAAAATAAAGTGCCTCGGCTTCTACTCCATTTTTTGATCCCTTGATGGTTGTATAATTCATTCCATGGCGACATTCATAATTATCGAGTGGCGTTTTGCAAGGTTTCCATCCCGGACTCCATACCGATTCACCATCATTGATATAAAAATATTTGCCTCCACTATCCATCGGAACGTTATTGTATCGATAACGGGTGATACGGCGGAACTTGGCATCTTTATAAAAAGAATATCCTCCGCCTGTATTGGAAACCAAACTGAAAAAATCTTCAGTTCCCAGATAATTGATCCATGGCCACGGCGTACGCGGATTGTTAATGACGTATTCACGTCGGCTGTCGTCGAAATATCCGAATTGCATAATGACTCCCAACCCTCTAAAGGGGAATTTAAGTTTGTATTGTTAATGTATAATCTTTTCTCTTTTTATATTTGGACAGGAATCCCGTTCTCTTTTCATAGTCAGGGTGTAACCTTAAAAATCACACCCTGTAATTTTTCTGAGTTCGGTCCAATTAGAACTTCAAAATCACCCGGTTCTATTATCTTATCCAAATTTTGATTGTAATATTCCAGTTTATCAGGAGTGACGGTAAATGTTACAGTTTTGGTTTCGCCTGATTGAAGAAATACACGTTTAAAATCCTTCAGTTCGATGACTGGACGGGTAGCACTACTGACTTTATCGCTGATATAAAGCTGAACTATTTCTTCTCCAGCTTTTTGACCAGCGTTACTCACATCAACTGCAATTTTTACAGAATCAGTTTTATTGATTTGAACTTTATCAATCGTCGGTTTCGAATAGGCAAAGCTGGTATAAGACAGACCAAATCCGAACGGATAAAGTGGCTTATTTTCAGGAAAACCGACATAACTGCGTATCCGGGATGGTTTACGACTATAATAACAGGGAAGCTGTCCTACAGATTTCGGAATCGTCACCGAGAGTTTTCCCGACGGATTTATTTTTCCAAACAACACATCGGCAATGGCCGTACCTCCCTCCTGCCCGGGATAAAACACCTGAACAATAGCCGGAACATTTTCAGCTACATAATTAAAACTCAGTGGACGACCACCAAACATAAGTACCACCACAGGTTTACCAGTCTTCAGTATTTCCGACACAAGTTTGTTTTGATTGCCCAGCAAGTCGAGACTCTCCCGGTCGCCGGTATGTTCGTCGCTCCATGCTTCACGACAGAAAGATTCCGTTTCACCAATAGCCAGTACTACCACATCACTTTTTGCGGCAACTTCAACCGCTTGTTTGATCAAAATTTCTTTGTTTTCGGCAGTATTGGGCGTCTGTCTTCCATCTTCCCAAAACGAACTTTCTTCTAATGCGAGCTTACAACCTTCAGCGTAAATCACATTGAAACGACCGTTTACAAAGCGATTAATACCATCGAAAACATCAACACCTTCACGCGGTTCGGCTGTGTAACCACCAAAATGAACACCTTTAGCCAACGGCCCGATAATGGCAATGGCTTTCAGCTTTGATGAATCGAGCGGTAAAATATTGGATTCATTTTTCAACAAAACCAACGACTTCTGAGCAGCTTCCAAAGCCAGTAATTTATGAGCAGGACAATTGGTTACTTTGAGCATTTTTTTTTCACTAATCTCTTTAATATCAAACAATCCAAGCTGAAATTTCAGCGTTAGCACTTTAAAAACAGCTTCATCAATAATAGATTCACTTATTTTGCCTGTCTTTACCAAATTTTCCAGTTCATCGTAGGCACCAATGTTATATCTCAGATCCACCGCAATGCGGTTTTCAATCCCGATTTGAGCAGCATCAGCCAGCGTCGACACTGTTTTATGTGTTTTATACATTTCCCGCAATGCATCCTGATCGGCAATTACCAATCCGTTGAAGCCCAGTTTGCCACGTAAAATGTCGTTCAGTAACCATTTGTTGGCATGATTCGGTTGTCCGTTCATTTCGTTATATGAAGGCATTACACTCATTGCACCAGCCCGAATACATTTCTCAAAAGGGAAAATATGACTGTTCATCAAATCGTACTGCGATATATTTACAGGAGCCGTATTTCTTCCTCCTTCTGGCTGGCCATGTCCCACAAAATGCTTCAAAGTGGCCGCTACATGTCTATCATCAGGTTGCCCGTTTCTACCTTGAAAACCCCAAACCGCCGCCTGACCACATACAGATACTAAATAAGCATCTTCGCTATACATTTCTTCTGTCCGTCCAAAACGCGGTTCCCGGGCAAGATCAAGCACTGGCGAGAAAAGCTGTTTGACACCGCGCGCTGAAGCTTCGAGAGCAGTGGAAGTAAAGATGCGTTCAAGTAAATCCACATCCCAGGTACATCCAAGGGCAATAGCCTGCGGATAAACCGTAGCTCCATTAGCCATAAATCCGTGCAAACCTTCACCAATAAACAGTGGCGGAACATTAACACGAAGAGACTTATTATAACGACGAAGATTATTGGCAATTCTTACATACAAAGTTGGTTCAAGCCCATACCCAAGTCCTATTTCTCCTACACCACAAGGAAAATATTTTTTCAAACTATCGGTATTTATATTGCCATTTGTATCTACAAAAGATTTGATAACATCATACGAACAATTTTTCAATTGAGCCACTTTTTGCTGTAGTGTAAGTTTAGCAAGTAGTTCAGATGCTCTGTCAGTAGGTTTTTTAGCAGAAACAATGTTTCCGGCTAAAATAATTCCTGCCAAACCCGGCATTATTAAATAGATAAATAATATTAATCTTTTCATTTACAGTACAAATAAGCGCTTAAAAATACGGGGTGGAAAAATCCAGAAACCACCCCGTACTTATAGCCCACAACCCTCTCCATTTTTAATAAACTATACCTTTTCTATTATGAGAAACTACATTTTTGTATTTATTTAGCAGCCCTTTTCAGACTGAGCTGTTCGGAATTTTCTTTTACCTTTTTATCGGAAAGCGGATAAAACAACATACCAACAAAGGCCAAAACGCAACAAATAGCAGGGAACAAACTAATCATAATGTGTTCGCCAAAAAGTGTTTGTGAACTTTGTTCCACTGCATCTGGAACATATTTGAATATGGCAAGAATCCAACCACTCAATGCCGAACCCAAAGCCCAGCCTAATTTTTGAGACATCGAAGAGGACGAAAATATCAGACCCGTTGCGCGACGTCCTGTAACCAATTCCTGATGATCTACTATATCAGCAAACATCGACCATAGCAATGGCAATACATAACCCGCAAAAATTGATATCATGAATTGGAAAATAAGAATCCATGTTATATTGTTAGGAATAAAATAAAAAGCAGTACTTAATATCCCTGCAATCAAAATGGCGATCATATACGTTTTCTTTTTCCCGTATTTTGCTGAAATGGACGGAGCCAACATCACTCCAATCAGGTTAGCAGCTTGACCTACAAGAAAATAAATAGTGGTCATATCCCAACCCGTTCCTGCCATTTTGAAATTCACTCTTACATAATCTCTGAAAAAGTAAATAGCGACACTGTCACGAATTGCATTGAAAAGCAAAGCGGCTAATCCTGTACCCACTAAAATCCACCAGGGAGCATTGTGGAAAAGATTTTTTAAATCCTGTTTAACCGAAACATTTTCTTCGCTATCAATTTGAGTGACTCTTTCTTTTGTCCAGCTAAAACAGAGTATGAAGAGAACCACACAAATGATACCGATAGCACCTACTCCCATTACCCAACCTATCGGAGAAGTACTTACCGACGATTCTACCGCTTGAGTTGTCTGAATAACGCCTTCATTGCCAAATGTTTTGGAAAAAAAGTCAATCATTGGTTGCAGCAACATGAAGGTTACAAAACTACCGATAAATGCAAAAGACATACGATAAGAAGAAAGCGAGTTTCTTTCGGTAGGATCAGACGAAATAGATCCCAATAAAGAAGCATACGGCACGTTTATCAGCGAATACACAATCATCATTAAAGAGTATGTGACGTAGGCATAAACCAATTTTGCTGTTTGTCCGAAATCGGGAGTAAAAAATGTGATGGCTCCCATTACAGCAAAAGGAATAGCAAACCACAAAAGGAATGGACGATATTTGCCCCAACGGGTTTTGGTACGGTCGCTGATAATACCAACAAAAACGTCAAAGAACGAATCCCACAAACGGGCAACCAAAAACATTGTTCCTGCCGCAGCAGCCGTTATTCCGAAAACATCGGTATAGAAAAACAATGAATACATACCAAATATCTTCCAGAACATGGAAGATGCAGCATCACCAAAACCATAACCGATTTTTTCTCTTAATTTAATTTTTTCAATGTTCATTTTGTTGATTGTGATTTTTTACAATAATACTCCCAAGAGGGTTATTTGTTTAGTTTTTAATAATTTGAATTATTTGTTTTTCACCAACTGTTAACTAAAAACAATTAATATCCAATTATTTTATTTTTTGCTATCAAAGTTTTGATTGATTGTACCGAAGTAGCAGAACGATACCCATCAGCTGGCGTATTCAAAACATAATCAAGTAGTTTATCTACGGTCGAAGTTGCCACGTGCATTCGGGTATCCGACGAAGCATAATAAATATATACTGTTCCATCTTCGTCGGCAATCCAACCATTGCTAAACAACACATTAGAAACATCGCCCACACGTTCTTCTCTCTGCGGACCCATAAAATGCCCTGCTGGTTCTGCAATCAACTTTGTAGGATCTGCAAGATCAGTAAGATATAAGTACAACACATATCGTAATCCGGCAGCACAACCACGCACTCCATGCGCCAAATGTAACCAGCCTTTTCCCGTTTTAATCGGATGTGGTCCCTCACCGTTTTTTACCTCTTTTATAGTGTGATAATAACGTTGATTGATAATGGTTTCTTCTTTTACTTCTGCATTAGTAATATCATCAATCAAAGCCCAACCGATTCCACCACCGCTTCCCGCATCAATAAATCCATCCTGAGGACGAGTATAAAGCGCGTATTTACCGCTTACAAATTCAGGATGCAGAACTACGTTTCTCTGTTGGCTTTTTGTTTTCAAATCAGGCAGACGTTCCCATGTCAGAAGATCTTTTGTACGAACAATACCTGCAGCTGCAACGGCAGAAGATAAATCGCCCGAAACCGCATTCGGGTCTTTGCGTTCACTGCAAAAAACGCCGTATATCCAACCATCTTCATGAGCTGTCAGGCGCATATCATACACATTGATGTCCGGTTCATCTGTTTCGGGAATAGTAATCGGTTCATCCCAAAAACGAAAATTATCTATTCCATTGGGACTTTCGGCAATAGCAAAAAAAGATTTCCGGTCATTTCCTTCTACACGCACTACCAATAAATACTTACCATTCCATTTGATAGCACCTGAATTCAACGTAGCATTTACACCTATACGCTCCATTAAATACGGATTTGTTTCAGGGTTCAGATCGTAGCGCCAATGAACAGGAGCATGAGCTGCCGTTAAAACCGGATGTACATAACGATCGTAAATCCCATTACCATTGATTTCTTTTTTGTTTTTTCTACCTAAAAGTTCTTCGTGGTGCTCTTTCAATTGTTTCAGCGCTGTTTTAAAATCTTCCATTTTTACTATATATTTTATCACTTATACTTATTTCCGTTTACAATTAAAAATATCCACCTACTTTTTCAATTTGTACATCGGGATTATTTCTTTATTCAACAGAATACCCGAAGTTTTTGTAAATTTCCTAAAATCTTTTTCGGCTGGATGTCCTTCAAATGGTACATAGAAGTGTTCTGGTCTGTTAAATGCATTTCTCCAAAACAAGACATAACTTATTTTTTGCGATTTCAAAACCGGCAACAACACGTTGGTAAAATAATTATTAACTTTTATACTTTCCATTCCTGTTTCAGCCATGATAGCAATTTTACCGGTTCGTTTGGCATATTCAGTCACAATTGATAACCCAGTTTTCATTCGCTTTTGGTATATTTCGATGTTACCCGGAGCAGATCCGAAAGCATAAGTGTCAAATCCTACAATATCCACCCACTCATCTCCCGGGTATCGTTGCAAATACTCTTCTTCAGTAGTAACCTCGGTTGGTGAAAATGCATAAAGCAGATTATGAACTCCCTTTACATCACGTAAATATCTCACTGTCATTCTATAAAGCTCATTATACTCTTCAGGAGTACATTGTTTCGCGCCCCACCAAAACCAACTTCCGGTATGCTCATGATACATTCGGAAAATAACAGGTATTGCCTCTCCGTTTTTGTCTTTCAAATCGAAAAAAAACGAAGCAAGTTTATCGAGATAAATAAGAAATTTTTTATGATTCTTACCTCCGGGCAGGATACTCTTCACCACAGTATCCTGCGAACAATCCCATGCTGTATTACCTGTAGCTATATTATCACCATGCCAACTAATAGTATTGACTCCTCCACGCTCATACACTTCGCGAATTAATCGTTTCATATCACCGAAATAAATCGAATCAAGATTATATTCAGCATCAATTTCAATGTGTCCAAGCTCCCAGCCATTAACAGCAGGGTAATCTCCACTTACCGACTTTACATCCGAAGCGCCATTTTTGCCATACCAATTATGTCCGTAAGCGGCATCATCCTGATGCCCAACCATTATACCCTTACCCAACTGACGTTTTAAGTTCACAAATAAAGCCTTAGTAGCCGCAGTAGCTTTGTCATCGACAATTGACAAATTTCCATTGATACGATCGGTATAATTTTTTATAATTCCTACCGTTGGATCAGTGTCAAACACAGAGTTTAATCCCTGTTCTTCCTGAGCCGGATCGCCAAGATAATCATCTCCTTTCTGCCAAAACACAGGATCTCCATGTGGGCGTCCAAATCCTCCCCATGCCCAAAAATTACATCCAGCCAATATCCCTTTTTCAACTGACGATTGCTGAACTTTACTGAACACAGAAGCATAATATCTGTCGCGCATGGTTGTAGGATCATTCAGAGAATACAAATGATGATCCCGTGGAAATCCAAACTCCTCAATCACAAGAGGTTTCCCTAATTTTTGAGCTATTGTTTCATGTTTCGAAATATAATCGAACGTATTAGCTATACATTTTGGCAAACTTCCGGCAATATCATCTTCATCGAGCCAGCTCCAGTTTTTAGGCCATATATGAGCAGTCAGATAATCTACATTCGGATCGGAATGAATTTGCTCGAACAAACTCATGTCGTTTTCACAGCCCCACGATCCTTCAGAACCAATACTTACCATGTGGTTTTTATCAAGAGATTTGATAAATGCCGATATTTCTTTCAACCAGAGTATGAAAGGAGCTTTACTCTCATTTGAGAAAGCACGTGGTTCATTGCCTATTTGCCACGAAAATATAGTAGGATCGTCGATGTATTTTTTTCCAGTATATGAATTTGTCCGGCCAATTACCTTTCGTATATGACTTTTCAACATTTCCTTACATTCGGAACAAGAAGCATACTGTTTCACAAAATTCATATAAGCAGGCCATCCATCAATCAATGGAATAGGACATTTTCCTTTCCCTGCCCAATTAAGATATTGACCATAGCCTCCCGACCATTCCCACGAATTAGTAAAAAATAATACGGCTTTCATCTGTCGCTTTGCCATTTCAGATAGCAAGAAATCAAGTCCATCAAAAATTGTATCGTTATAAACTCCCGGCTTAATTTGTAATGTCGGCTCCACTTTCGAATGAACGCCGGTTTCACCGTCAGCACCTATCAATACACGCAAATTATCTATGCCATGGGCTTTCATAAAATCCAGTTCACGAAGCAATCTTGCCCGGTTTCCTCCCTCGCCTTCACTGCCAAGAATTGCTCCATACCAAAAATTCGTACCAATGTAATAGTATGGTTTTCCCTTTATTTCGAAATGTTGATCCTTTACTTTAATAAACGGAGTTTTTATTGCAAATGAAAACTGCATAAGACACAGAGGTAAAATTATTGTCGGTATTATTCGTTTAATATTCATTTAGTTATATCGTTTCTTTATATTACCAGTTATCTGTCCTGAAAGGAATTAATGGCAATCCATTAACATCAAACAAGTCAGGCATCGCATCATTGGTAAAGCAATAGCGAACAGCAACAGGATTTTTTACATTTTTACTCCACACAACGACGATTCCATCTTTTTCAATCTTAGCTATCGCAGGGAAAAACTTTTTATCAACTCCTGCAATTTGAAAATTCGCTGGATTTTTAGCTTTACAAACAAGTTTCTGCAATGATTTTATCTTAAGAACAATTTTATTTTCTTTTATTGAATGGCTTTCATATTTTGGAGAATATGGCTGTAGTCCTTTAACACCATAATGTTCGGCAAGTGCAAGATTGACTAAACGCATTCCTACTTCTTTTTTTATTCTCGGATGAATGTCGGAAATATTATCAACCAAATCAGCAACCGATATCATACCTGTTTTGGGCAATTTAAGGACAGATTCCTGTTGTTCACGAAGCAAGGCTCCACTAATTCCCGAGTAGCCATTCCACGGAGCTATTTGTACAAAATAAAATGGAATATCATTATTGAAAACCTTTCTCCAGCTTGTAATCAACGCTTCAAACAGTTTCCCGTAGTACTCTGGCTTTTCCGTATTTCCTTCACCTTGATACCAGATAGCTCCGGCAATGCGATAGTTAATAAGCGGATATATCATTGAATTGTAAAGTACCGATGGCTCCATTGGCGCCCAGTTAACAGGCGAAAGATCATCGGCCGCTTTTTTTAATTCACTATCTTTTTGATAAACTTCCGAAGGAGTCCAGTTTTGAATATTTGTTCCTCCCCAATATGACGCAATCAAACCAACAGGCTCTTTGAGCGTTTGATTTAACTTTTTCCCAAAAAAATATCCTGCAACACTCATAGATGGAGTACTTTCGGGTGAACTGATTTTCCATTCTCCGTCGGAATTTTCGACAGGGAAATTGCTGTAACGATGCGAAAGCTGGAAAAAGCGTAATTCATTATTGGTTGATTGAGAAACTTCATCAGGAGCATCAAGTACACCTGCCTGCCAGTTGAAAGCATATTCCATATTTGACTGACCAGAACAAAGCCAAACCTCTCCAATTAAAATATCACTTATTACAACTTTTTGTGTACTGCTTATAAAAGTAATGGTATAAGGACCACCTGCTTTAGGAGTTCTTACCATGGTTTCCCATTTCCAGTTTTTACAGGGTTCAGTTTTCACAGTATCCATAGGATTCCAGCTGCAAATAATTTTAACTGTACTTCCACTTTGTCCCCAGCCCCATAGTTTTATATCTGCTGATTGTTGAAAAACTGCATGATTACTGATGATTGCCGGCAAGCGAAAAGCCCATTGAGCTGATACATTCATTCCAATTAATGAAAGGATGATGATGAATATCTTTTTCATTTTCGACAGACGAATATTTAATTCTATTTTAATCCTAATTTTTCTTTAAAAAATTCCATACGCAAATTGTACCATTCATTCGGAACGTTATGCCCCTGATCGTGAAAAATCACCCACTTCTTTTCGGATTTGATATTATTGAAACCGGCAAAATTGGTATGATTCGGACAAACTTCGTCCTGCAATCCTGCTGCCATAAAAATAGGACACTGAATTTTAGGAGTAAAATTTTTAATATCGAAATAAGTCAATACATCATAAACAGTTTCCCACGTGGTTTCAGGATGTTTGGATAAATAAGCCTCAAAATCGGAACGTGGCCAATTTACAATTCTGAAATAATCACGATAGTCACTTAAAAACGGAATAGTTGGAGCTGCCGCTTTGATACGATGATCCAGCGCACAGGCAACCAAAGTAAATGCACCTCCCTGACTTCCGCCTTCAGCAACAATTTTTGCGGCATCCACTTCAGGACGCGAAACCAGAAAATCAATAGCGCGAACCAAATCCAGAAAAGCAGCTCGATAATAATATGTTTCTTTGGTGGCTATACCCCATGTATCCCAGTTCCCATAAGTGTTGGTAGCCTTCATAATACCTTGCCCGCGTACTGAAAGTACAAATTCGCAAAAGTCGGAATTATCGTTAGTGTCAGGATAATAAGGTTCTGCTCCATAGCCCATAAAAACAGCAATAGCAGGATGTTTCCCTTCCGTTTTTGGTACCGCATAATATCCCTCTATTTTTGTGTTCAAAATTGACATCATTTCAACATGATACAGATTTCGCGCACCTGTAGATTTTTCTGGAACTAAAATCATCTGAAAATCAGGATTTATTTTAGACAAATCGACAAGCGATTGTTTCCAAAATTCATCGAAATCAGGTTTTGCATCGGAAGGTGAAATTACTTTTTCAGGCTCATATCCGATATTCATTTTTTCAACATCACCTGATACCCCATCTTTTTCAAGGTACAATGAACAACGATAAAATCCTGGATTTGGTAACTGAAACGGAATAGATTTTTGCAAATTTGATCCTTTTGGGATTGTTATCGGAACTGAGATAGTATCTATCAGTCGATAATCGTCAGTTGTAATTTGCAAGACTACATTACAAGCAAATTTTTCTTTTAATGGGTTGCTTATTGTCACATTCACCTGCTGAACATCTCCAGCCATAAATACCCA
>WSSedL1CaDRAFT_10000719_pt1 | contig 22174 bp, 15 predicted proteins | sample WetSurSL1Cattail_FD_9464 | JGI IMG/M metagenome (IMG submission 9464)
GAACCTTTATGTACCGCTACGTAATGCAATTAAGTGAGAACGGCTCATCCATGGGAACATTGCCGCCCTAGTCTTATCAATATCTTATGAAGGCTGAACTGTAACAGCCAAAATTATTCAAATTAACTTAAGTATTGATAAGCCATCAATTGTATGTTATACTTTACACCAAAATTTATCATGGCATTTTGCCTGGAAAGAGGTAATCAATGATTTCGGATAAAATGAGTGGCCTGGTTAAAAATAGCTCGGTAATTAGGGCTATGTTTGAGGAAGGTAAACGTCTGGCGGGTATTTACGGAGCAGAGAATGTATTTGATTTCAGTCTGGGAAATCCCAGCGTAGAACCACCTGTGAAGATTAAAGAGGCTCTTCTTCAGATTCTTAATGAAGAGAGTCCCAATCTGGTACATGGTTATATGAACAACTCTGGTTATGAGGATGTAAGAGCTGCCATTGCGGAATCCATAAATCATAATTTTGGAACCTTATTCCACGGGGAAAATATTATCATGACCGTCGGAGCGGCAGGGGGTTTAAATGTAATCCTTAAGACACTCCTAAATCCCGGAGATGAGGTGGTGGTATTTGCACCGTTCTTTGGTGAGTACCGTAATTATGTCAGCAATTTTGACGGACAGTTAATTGCCGTGTCCCCGAATACAATTGATTTTCAACCTAATTTGGTGGAATTTGAGCATAAACTTTCGCCGAAGACGAAAGCTGTCATTATAAATACTCCGAATAATCCGACCGGTGTGGTATACTCGGAGAAGACGATTAAGGAATTGGCACTAATTCTTGACAAAAAGCAGAAGGAATTCAGGACCTCGATTTACTTGATTTCCGATGAGCCATACCGTGAGTTGGTATATGATGGCGTAGAGGTACCTTATCTAACTAAATATTATGACAACACAATTGTAGGCTATTCCTTCAGTAAGTCACTTTCCCTCCCGGGTGAACGAATCGGTTATCTGGTCATCCCATCGGAAGTGGATGATTTTGAGCAGATGATTCAGGCGGCGAACGTTGCAAACCGCATACTCGGCTATGTAAATGCTCCATCCCTAATCCAAAGAGCAGTGGCAAAATGTATTGATGCAAAGGTTGACGTTGAAATATACAACCGTAACAGAGAATTACTGTATAATAATCTTCTTGAATACGGCTATGAATGTGTGAAACCTCAGGGAGCATTTTATCTCTTTGTTAAGGCTCTCGAAGAGGATGACAAGGCTTTTGCGGGCAGAGCAAAGGAACATAATCTATTGATTGTTCCGGGATCCGCTTTTGGTTGCCCGGGCTATTGCAGAATTGTTTATTGTGTAGATTATAATATGATTGAGCGGTCACTTCCCAAATTTAAAAAGTTAGCACAGGAATATGGTTTATAAGATTAGCCGATAAATGGATTCACTTGTTAATAAGAAATAGCTGCATATGTAGCGAAATGGAGGTAGAATATGAAGCCATGGGAGAATAATATTCGCAAAGTCGTTCCCTATGTTCCCGGTGAACAGCCGAATAAACAGGGGATGATTAAGTTGAATACAAATGAAAACCCGTACCCACCCGCACCCGGTGTAGAAAAAGTTCTTCAGGAGATAGATATGGATGCCTTAAGACGGTATCCTGATCCAACTGTAAAACTACTAGTGGAGGAACTGGCTCATTTTTACCATCTAAATAATAATCAGCTATTTGTCGGTGTCGGTTCAGACGATGTTCTGGCGATGGCTTTCCTGACCTTCTATAACTCATCAAAGCCAATCTTATATCCGGACATCACCTATTCCTTTTATCCGGTATGGTGTGATTTGTTAAGGATACCCTATCAGACGCCGCCACTGGATGAGAATTTTGCAATTGTAAAAGAGGATTATTATAAAGACAATGGCGGTGTGATTATAGCCAACCCGAATGCACCAACCTCAGTATATGAGGAATTGTCGGTGATTGAGGATATCATCAAGCATAATCAGGATGTTATTGTAATTGTTGATGAAGCCTATATTGATTTTGCAGGTCGCTCAGCTACCGAACTTATTGCAAAATATGAGAATCTCTTAGTGGTGCAGACCTTTTCTAAGTCCAGATCCATGGCAGGCATGCGAATTGGTTATGCAATGGGGAATGAATCGTTGATTAAAGCGTTGAATGATGTGAAATATTCCTTCAATTCCTACACCATGAATGAAGCTGCTATTGTGGCAGGTGTTGAGGCTGTTAAGGATAACGGATATTTCGAAGAGGGAATTCGCAAAATTATTGCAACAAGAGATAGAACAGAAGCTGCGTTAACGAAGTTGGGCTTCTCGTTTCCTAAATCCGGTTCCAATTTTATATTTGCGACACATGAAAAGATCCCTGCTAAAGAGGTGTTCGATGCACTGCGTGTCAAGAATGTTTATGTCAGACATTTTAATTTACCTCGAATCAATAATTATTTGAGGATTTCAATCGGAACTGATGAAGAAATGGAGAGGGTGTTGGAATTATTACATGAAATTATCGAAAGATATTGAGAATAGACGCAGGTAATGCAAATAGCCTACTTTATTTTGGTAAAATATGAATGTAAAATAACAATATAGATTGATCCAGGGAGGGATTTAATGAGAATACTGATTGCTGAGGATGACTTTGCCAGCAGAAAGTTTATGATGAGGTTTTTGACCAAATATGGTGAGTGTGATATAACAGTTGACGGTAATGAGGCGGTGGAAGCTTTCAAAATGGCGTTGGAGACAGGTGAGGGCTATGACCTGATTTGTATGGATATTATGATGCCGGTTGTAGATGGATTTCAGGCACTCACGCAAATTAGGGGGATTGAAAACGATTATCAAATTCCTGAGGAGAAGTCGGTCAAGATTATTATGACAACTGCCTTAAGTGAAAGCAAGAATGTTACAAAGGCATTTAAGCTGGGATGTACTGCATATGCCGGTAAGCCCATCGATAGAGAAAAGTTCGAAAACGAATTAAGAAAGCTGGAATTAATTGGGAGCTAATAATGAACTATCAAAAAGAGTTGGATGATCTGACAAATAAACTATCGTTAGAACATAGATATCCTAAGTTGCTGATTCATAGCTGTTGTGCACCTTGCAGTAGCTATGTTTTAGAATGCTTGTCAATACATTTTGATATAACGATACTTTATTATAATCCGAATATCTATCCTGAGGAAGAATATTACAGAAGGATAGAAGAGCAGAAGAGATTTCTGAAAGAGATACCGCTTCGGACAAAGGTCGATTTTATCGCCGGTGAATATCATCCGGCGGACTATTACCGTATGATAGAAGGATTGGAAGAAGAGAAAGAAGGAGGCAACAGATGCTTTGCATGTTATAGACTTCGACTACTGGAGGCAGCAAAGGTTGCATCAGACATGGACTTCGAATACTTTACGACTACGCTTTCCATCAGTCCTCATAAAAATGCAGCAAAGCTTAATGAAATAGGAGAAGAAATCGCGCAGGAATACAAAACATTATGGCTTCCCTCAGACTTTAAGAAAAAAAACGGCTATAAACGTTCCATTGAGCTATCAAAGGAGTATAACCTATATCGTCAGGATTATTGCGGATGCATTTACTCAAAGAGAGAGCGGGAACTAAATGGATAAGTTGAAGGAAAGATAAAAGAATGGCTTTTGCAGATTGGTTTATTTAATTTGCAGAAGCTATTTTTATGATTTATGCATAAATCTTAATATACAAGGATAAAAATTAGATAATTCGACGATTGACAGACGAAATTGTTATGTTATAATGTTAATAGCAAATGATAATTATTATCAATAAGCCGCATAAGATAATGTGAACTGCTTGATTTTCAGGTAAGAGAGGTTGATGCTATGACATTAAAAAGCGCTAAAATCGGCAATATTTACACAGTGAAATCAATTGATCTTGATATGGCAGCCATGCGTAGGCTGGAAGCACTGGGGCTGACCGGAGGAACTAATATTAAGATATTAAACAGAAACAATGGCGGTTCCGTAATTCTAATGGTACGCGGAAGCAGATTAGCTCTAGGCAGTAAAATAGCAGATGCAATCCAGATGAAAGAGGTGTCATGATGAAGAACGAGATTCAAGTAGGCTTTGTCGGGAATCCCAACTGTGGTAAGACCACACTTTTCAATGCTTATACCGGTGCTAATCTGAAGGTCGCAAATTGGCCGGGCGTTACTGTTGAGAAGAAAGAGGGAGCATTTAAATATCATGATAACCGGTTCAAGCTGGTTGATTTGCCGGGTATTTATAGCTTAACCTCCTATACCATGGAAGAGAGACTCAGTAGAGAATATATACTTACTTCGAATGTAGATGTGATTGTAAATGTTGTTGATGCCTCAAGTCTGGAAAGAAATTTGTATCTTACACTTCAATTGATAGAACTAGGTAAACCTGTCATCATGGCACTTAACATGATGGATATTGTGGAAGAGCGGGGAATGGAAATTGACCTTCACCGACTTCCTGAGATGCTTGGGATTCCTGTAATTCCTGTATCTGCCAGAAAGAGAACCGGGCTGGATATTCTTATGCATACCGTAGCACATCATAAGGATAAATGCATTGACCATATTCTGGAACATCATCATGCAAATATAGCTGATAAATTCAAGGGACATAAGCATGAGCATCATAAGGACTATCCGATCGTTTACAGTGATGAGATTGAAGATAAAATAGATGACCTCAGTGAACTGCTGATAAATGCATATCATGAGATATATAATGTTCGATGGCATGCAATTAAGCTGCTGGAAATGGATAAAGAGATTCTTGCAAAATACCCTCTGTATATTCACAATATTGTACAGAGCAGCTATGAAGGAGAAATCATTAATCAAAAATATGATTTCATCGAAGAAGTAATTGAGGAGGTTCTGGTTAATAAAAGCAGTAAAGTAGCTTTAACGGATAAAGCGGACAGAATACTAACCCATCGCTTTTTTGGGCTTCCGATCTTTCTCTTAATTATGGGCTTTGTATTCTTTTTTACATTTACAATCGGCGACTTTATTAAAAGCGGTTTAGTGGTTTTTTTGGGAGCATTTTCGGAATTTGTCCTCTACCTGCTGCAAAGTGTTCATGCCGGAACTTTTATCACTTCGTTGATTGTTGACGGAATAATTGCAGGAGTTGGAGGCATCTTAACCTTTCTCCCAAATATTTTTATTCTGTTTCTTGCACTGGCCTACTTAGAGGATAGCGGCTATATGGCCAGAGTGGCATATATTATGGATAATATCATGGGCAAGTTAGGGTTATCGGGGAGAGCGTTCATCCCGATGTTATTAGGTTTTGGTTGTACTGTACCGGCGATTATGGCATCAAGATCTCTTGAGAATATGAAGGACAGAAGGCGAACCATTTTGATAACACCCTTTATGTCCTGCAGCGCTAGATTACCGATTTATATCCTGTTTTCCCAGATGTTTTTCGGTCATATGGCTATGCTCGTAGCTTATTCCATGTATTTGATCGGAATTATAGTCGCAATCACAGTAGCGTTTGTAATGAAAGATAGATCCGGTAAGGATCATGGCAATGCTTTATTGATTGAATTACCGGAATATAAGACTCCGAACCAATATACAATTTTAATCTATGTGTGGGAAAAGGTAAAAGACTATCTAACGAAGGCAGGCACCACAATTTTCGCAGCTTCCGTCATCATCTGGTTTATTCTGAATTTTGGACCGAGTGGAATGGTTACAGATATGTCCTTAAGTTATGGAGCAATTATTGGTAAAGCACTTTCTCCGGCGCTTGCACCGGCGGGACTTGGAATGTGGCAGATTGTACTGGCACTTATTTCCGGAATTGCTGCCAAAGAGGTAGTTGTGTCCAGTTTCAGTGTGCTTTTTCAGATTGGGAATATTACTTCTCCGGCAGGAATGACGAGTTTGACACAAGTTCTTGGACAATATGGCTTTGGTGCGTTGAATGCCTATGCATTGATGGTCTTTTCACTTCTTTATATTCCGTGTGCAGCAACCATTGGTGTAATCCAAAGAGAGATGCGTTCTTTCAAGTGGACAGTAATTACAATTGCATTCCAGTTGGGGGTTGCAATGCTTATGGCTACATTGGTATACCAAATAGGAAGTCTGTTCATAAAATAGCAAGGGGTTATTGTTTTGCCGGTACTATCCGGCAGAAAAGGAGCAAATATGATTGGAGTTATTATCGGAATCATTATTATTGCTTATACTGTATTTATTCTCTATAAGAAATCGAGGGATTTGAAGGCGGGGAAATCCTGTTGCTCAGGCTGTGCTTCCTGTTCTGCGAAGGGCAAATGCAAAATGTAATATGAGAACTTGGATTAAGAATGAGAAGTATATACTTGCAATGTTATTAAGCTAGTCTCAAAATTTAAGACAAACTAATACGCGGACCACATTAGTGAGGTAACTCAGCCTTTCTGATGTGGCCTTTTATACTTTATACAGTGAGATTGTATATTTAATATATCAAAAAGATTAAAAATATAAAATATTTGTTCAATATTGTCAATATGTTATGTTCAGATTATTCCATTTACTAAAATGTGTATAAAAAGTTAAAATGTTATCAGTGGATGGAATTAGTTTTCCACAAAAATACTATTGAAACAAACTGTATAAGGAGGAAAGTAAATGAAAAGTATTATGAAAATGATTAGTGTTATTCTGGTGGTTTCAATTTTGTTTTCGGGCTGTGCTTCTTCTAATGGGGATAAGGAAGATAACACGGAAGAGAAGGATACAAACGGGAGCCAAGAAACCGGTAATGAAGAAGGAGGTAGTGAGGATAAGGAAAATATTACATTGACAGTTGAGGCGAGTCAGGAAATGGTGGGTAATATATCATATGCATTTAGTGATGAAAACATTAAAGCGTTTGAAGTCGCTTATCCCTGGATTAAAGTTGAGTTAGTATTAGATCCTGATGCACAGGCAACGTCAGTTTTGCAGACAAAATTGGCATCGGGGCAGCCTTCCGATCTAATTTGCTACAATAAGGTTTCAGCTGAAAATGAATTAGAGATAGCTACCAACTGTGTTGATTTATCCAATGAAGAGTTCGTTAATAATTTAGTTGATAAGTCAATATTAATGGCGCCGGATGGAAATATTTATGGCTTCGCATATGAAATTAAGACAGGTGGAATGGGTGTTGTTTATAACAAGGATATATTTAAAAAGTATAATCTTGAAATACCTAAAAACTATGATGAATTTTTAGCTGTTTGTGATAAGCTGATTGAAAATGGCATAACTCCATTTTATGGCCCGTTTAAGGATATTTGGACCTTCCAGATGTGGACAACCTCAACATGGGGGTACTATGTAGCTCAAAATGAGCCGGATTTGTGGGATAGATTGAATGCAAATGAGATTGGCTGGGATGAAATACCTGCGTTCCAGGAAAGTCTTGAGAAAGCATATGATTTGTATAAAGACGGATATATGCAAAGCACTGTTCTTTCCGATGATTACAATAGCATTCCTACAGCAATGAGTTCTGAAAAGTATGCGATGACAGTAGGATCCAATACCACTGTCAGAGACCTTTTAAATGCTTATCCGGATACTGATTTTGATATGTTCCCATATCCTGTATTTGAGGGAGAAAATGAATATCTTACAATTAGCCAGCTTGATGCTGAGTTCTTTATTCCGAAGGATGCAAAGCATATTGATGAAGCTAAGTTGTTTTTGAATTTCATGGCACAGCCTAAACAGTGTGATACAGCACAGAATGCATCTTCTTTTGTCCCTAATGTTACAGGAGCGGCAGCACCAAATTTTGATGATTTTGAGGGTAGACTTTATGACAACTATAATAAAACCGGAAATACAGTTCTTGAGATGAATGCCTATATGAAAGTGGATCTAAATGATTTATGGGGATTTTTCCAAGACATGTTTGCAGATGCTAAAACTCCGGAAGAAGTTCTTAAAGCTTGGGACAAGACTTTTGAGGAATTGATGCAAGCAAAAGGTTTTGATAATTTCTAGATTCAACATATTTCCGAAAATATCACTCTATGTAGATGGAACTCATGTTCTTCAAGAACTGATCATTTATGTTATTTTGTTTTACTGATAAGGTTTTGTTTGGAACATGAGTTCAAAGTGATTACAGACCAGGAAAACAATAATAGTTTTTTGTGATTATTACTAATTATAATGATTTGAGGTGTTAGAAATGCGGAATAAAAAACATATTTATAGTTATGCACTTGTAATACCGGCACTTGTGTTTTTTGTGATTTTCTTTATTGCACCAAGTATCTATGGTATTTATTATTCACTAACTGATTGGACGATCGGTAAAGAAAAAGTGAGCTTTATTGGGTTAAGTAATTATAAAACGATATTTCAAAGCAGTGAGTTAAGGCTGGCTATAAACAACACCTTTTTGTATGCAATAGTTGTCGTAATAGGTAAAAATTTGATCGGCCTGCTATTGGCTCTGGCTGTGAATACGAAAATGGCTTTGAGAGGTTATTTCAGAGTCGTTTTTTTCCTTCCCTGTGTGATTTCTACTATTATCATAGGTTTGGTTTTTGTACCGATATTACATCCAAATGGAATATTAAATAATTTCCTTGGAGCTATTGGACTATCCTTCTTGCAGCATAGTTGGTTGGTGGATACCAAAATAGTGATGTTATCAATAGCCGCGGTATCAATATGGCAGTGGTCGGGATATCATATGGTTATTTATTTGGCAGGACTTCAAGGTATATCGGAGTCCTATTATGAAGCGGCTAAAATCGATGGAGCAAGTGCATTCAAGAGATTTCAATATATCACATTTCCGATGCTTGCTCCGACATTTAATATAAATATACTATTGAGCCTAATAGGAGGGTTGAAAGTATTCAGTGAACCGTATGCATTAACGAATGGTGGGCCAGGTAAAGCTTCACAGGTAATAGCACTTGAGGTGTTTTCAAAATTCGGAAAGGGTCAATGGGGACTTGGTACGGCCTTAAACGTGACATTGGCAATATTTGTTTTAGTTATATGTATTCCTGTTCTGCATATGATGCGAAAAAGGGAGGTTGAGGAATAATGTCTAGTAAGAGTAAGGAACAAATTGGACGTATAGTTCTGATAGCTGTTCTTGTCCTTTTATCGTTAATAATTATCGTTCCGTTATTGATTATGCTTTTGGGATCATTTAAGGACTCTGCTGAGGTTACAGCATTTGATTTAAAATTGCCCAAGAAATGGAATTTTAATAATTTCCCAATAGTATTTAAAGAGGGAAAATTGTTGAGAGCATTTGGTAATAGTATGCTGATAACAATTATATCTACTAGTATTACGATTTTTGTGAGTTCCTTGGCTTCGTTTGTACTTGCGCGGAGAAATGCAAGACTTTCCCGTTTCCTTTATTACTTCTTTTTTATTGGAACTATAATACCCATGCAAATTATGCCAACAATACGTCTGTTTAGTGCTATTAACATCTATGGTGGATATAGTAATATAATTATTCTTTACAGTGCTCTTAATATACCGTTTAGTTGTTTTTTATACACTGGTTTTATTAAGGGAATCCCGAAGGTGCTGGATGAATCTGCATTTATTGAAGGGGCATCAACTTTTAAAATATACCTTTATATCATTCTGCCCCTCTTAAAATCATGCAATATCACGGTATTAATCCTATTGTTCACAGGAATTTGGAATGAGATTAACATACCATTATATTTTTTGAACAATCCGTTAAAGCGTACGATGCCGCTGTCCGTATACCAGTTTTTTGGAATGTATGGTGGAAGTAATTGGAATTATGTATTTGCAGATCTTACGCTGGCTACGTTGCCAATTGTTATTCTGTTCATATTTATGCAAAAACAATTTATTAGCGGACTTACAGAAGGAGCTGTAAAAGGCTAAAAGGGGGTATGGTATTTTATAATTTAGTGTATACTGTTAAGTAGGGTATTTGGAGTTATCAATTTTAGCGACAAGGGGAAGTGATTTGTATTAAATTTAAATTTCGAACTAAGCTTTATGCGGCTTATTCTTTGATTGTTATTTTTTTACTGATTTGCTTTAGTGTGTTTATGCGAGTTCATATTTTTAATCAGATTGAAGAAGAAACGACATACAATGATTTACAATTAGGTATCAAAATTTCTGAAAATTTTGATACCTATGTAGAAAAGATGGATGATATTACAAAAAAATTAATTTCGAACACTTCCTTGCAAAGTATATTAAAGAAAAATACATCTCCAAATTATCAATCTGGTTATGAGATGTTAAAAGATAATCGTGAAATAGCTCCTATTATAGCTAACGCAATTACACTCACAACTTTTTCGTTCTTGAATGTGTATTTATATAATCAGAACGGAAGTTATAAATATGTTTATTATCAAGATAAAAGTAATTTTGATTTAATAATGAGGAATGCGGAATACATTGATAAACTAAATGACAGGCAGCTGGTCATTTTTCCAAATAATAATTATTCAGAAGACTATAAAGAAGATGCAACCATTTCATTTATGAGACCTATTTTCGATATCCGAGCAAATATGTATGGTTATGTTGAACTTCAATCAGACTATTCCAAGCTGGATGATATTTGCGATATTAATAATATCGGAGATGTTGTTCTGATGAATGACGATGGACATATTATATATCCATCAACTCGGATTGATGAGCGGATTCGATCAATTCTTTTAGAGAATGTACCTTCTTGCGGAAGCGGTGTATTCCGTGATGACAATGGAAATATATACTTCTATTGTGTATCGGATTATTCTGAACTTATAACATATATACGGTACCCCATAAATGTAATTCATTCTTCCCTGAACTTGTTACAGCGAATAACAATTATTTTTTTTGCATGTGTTACAACCGTCAGCATCCTAATGGTATTTATATTTACCAAAATGTTAGTGAGGCCTCTTCAGAATCTCCATGATAGTATATTGCATGTTACATATGAAGATATGGGATTAACTATAAATAACACGGTAAATAATGAAATAGTTGCATTGAAAGATGCTTTTCAAAGTATATTAGATGATTTGAAAATGACGGCAGAACGTGAGATTGCATCTAATAAGGCGGAAGCGCATGCAAGGTTATCTGCACTGCAAGCACAGATAGCACCGCATTTTATTCATAATGTTCTCTATTCGATTAGTATATCGGCGCAAGAAGAGCGCATGGAAGATGTTGTTTCGATGAGCAAACAACTTTCGGATATGTTACGCTATACAGTAAATTCAAATGCGCACATGGTACGAATGGAGGATGAAATGAAGTGTGTAAGCAATTATCTTTCCTTGCAAGGGAAATATTATGAAGATTTCTTAAAATATGAAGTTCGATTTCATAAGGAAGCTGGCGATCTTATCATTCCAAGATTGTGCATCCTTCCCTTTGTTGAAAACGCTATTCAGCATGCATTTGAGAACATGAAGCCACCATATCAAATTATTGTAATTGGAGAAGTCCGAGGCGATAGGTGGTTGGTTCAAGTAATTGATAATGGGAATGGTTTTACAGAGGATAAAATTAAAGAAATACAATGTAAGTTAACGGAGTCAACCTTATATACAGAGTTTGAGAAAAAGAGTGATAATAATGAACCGGGTATGTGTGGTATGGGAATAGTTAATTCTGTATTACGACTTAAAATTTTATTTGGAGACCAATTTATATTTACCATTAGTAATAACCTTTCTGAGAATGGCGCTACAATTCAATTGGAAGGACCGATTGTAATATAGAAATTAGAAATCAAAGATTACCTAACGGGAGAGTGATGGTATGTATAAAATCTTGGTGGCAGAAGACAGTAAACTGATTTTAAGAGATATCGTTCGTCAAATAAAAGCTTCCGGTTATGAGACTCTCATCGAAACTAGTTATGATGGTGATGGAGCTCTTTCTATATTGGAAAAATTTGAGCCGGATATAATATTTACTGATATCAAGATGCCTTTTATTGATGGACTTACCCTGATACATAAGGCTAAAATACGCTATCCGGGACTGAAATGCATCATAATAAGCGGCTATTCTGATTTCTCTTTTACGCATGAAGCTCTTCTTCTGCAGGTAGATGATTATATTATGAAACCAGTTGATCAGATTCAGCTTCAAACTCTTTTAGCCAAGCTGATAGAGCAAATTGATAAGATTCACGCGAGTAAGGAAGAACGATATTTACAAAGTATATTACAGGGAGTAGCTCTGACATCACATATTAGTCTTGTGCGAAAGTATATACTTTCCCTAGTTCGTGTCGGACTATTTCAACAGTACGCAGCACCTCTTGACAAGGAGACAATATATCAAATTATGGGGAAATCATCCTGTGACAGGAATATATGGATTGTAAGCACTAAATTAAATAACGAAAAGATTATTGTATATAATATTGAGCAAAAATCAGAAGAAGATATTAAGATTCAGAATACATTTTTACTGGAAGAATTGAGCAGACAGTATCTACATGTGAATATAATTTATTCGACGGTATTTTGCTGTATTGAAGAGCTAAGTGTTCAATACGAAAAACTATCCGGTCATTTGAGTAGAAAGATTGTATTTGACCATAGCGGGTTGTATGAAGATGTACCTTCATCAGATGAGCATATAGAGCATATTAAACAGAAGGAAGAGATGGATGTATTTCGGAAAAAAATGGAACACATTCTAAAGAACAAATCAGAGGAAGACTTTCATACGGAAATAAAAAAAAGAGTACAGGAATGGGAATATAAGAGATATACAGTGAGAGTAATTCGAGGCTTTATTATTGTTTTATTGGATGAGTTGTTTGATTCTTCAATAAGAAATACACAGTGGCTAATTGAGGATCCGGGGGCGCTCGCAGATAAAATTTTGAATGATTGCAAAAATTATGAGGATTTAGAAGCCTGTCTGCACAGTTATGGTGAATTTGTTGCTAATTCAAAGGGAGATAAAATCAATGTTTCGATTAAGATTGCGCAGCATATTATCGAGTATATGCAGACAAATGTATATAAAAACCTTAATCTTCAGGATATTGCGGAACGTTTTGAAATATCACCCTCTTATATATGCAGACTATTTAAGGTATATTACAATGATACCCCAATTGGATATTATAATAAGCTTAAAATCGGAGAAGCAAAAAGACTTTTAAGTGATTATCAAGATATGCGTGTTAAAGATGTTGCAGATATGCTTGGATTTAGTGACCAGTACTATTTCAGTAAGGTTTTTAAACAACAATACGGATTAAATCCTATTGGGTTCAAGAATAAATGCAGGAATGAGGATTGAGGATAGTAGAGAGATTAATTAGTGCAAAATTTTCAAGGCTTTCAGTTCAGCATATTCCATTTACTCGGAGACAGAGAAAAAATATAATGTATTACAGGTGGTAGCATTACCACATAGATAAAATGATAGTACGAAGGAGGTTTATATGAGTAATTATGGCATGAAAGCTGTAGAGTTTGGACTTAAATATCCACCGATGAGTTTGGAAAAGCGTCACTCCTTACTACCAACTAAGAGTGTTTGCAGCTTATATCCGGCAAAGGCAGATGAAGATGTCCTCGTTACAGCTAATGGGAAGCAACGTATTGATATTATTGGGGAACCGTATCATGAAAGAATAATTTATCGAAGAGAACGTATCATGGATATGCGTTGGAAAGATACGCCGGATCCACCGGATGTCGCATATGCAATCCCGGAAGCAAGAAAAAAACTGCTTCAAGGAGAGTTTATGGAAGCAGCAGCTGTAATGGATAAAGCAACCAAAGATGCTGGGTATGACAAATGGATAGATAGTCGTCCTTTTGGTGTTGATTTTCCTCGTTTGCATCCGCGTCTTCATTCAGTAATTGAATTATTGATGGAGTTCGAGGAAGGAACAAATAGTAAAGATTATCTTCGGTATTTGGATATGCTGTCAGGTGAGACAATTGTTAGATGTGACGACGATCAGGGAGGTATCTTGCGCCGCTCATTTGTTTCCTTTGAACATGATGCTGTTGTTCAGGAAATAAAGCGTTTAAACGGCAAAGAAATTGATGTAAATTTGCGTTTTGTTGCACCGGGTGGATATGATTTGCCTGACAATTTTAGTCAATTCGTTTTGGTAACATATAATGATATGTATAAAATTGATGGCAGTGATACTGAAATTAAAACAAGTCCTGATAATTGTACGGTATCCTTGGCATATGATCCACAATTTGGTGAAAGAGGGTATTGCTGCTGCTCAACGATTCAAACTGACGGTGTAGCTACCAGTAGTGAAGGCGGTTATATTCAGATTAGTAACGCACATACAATTACAATCATCTCGCGTACTGATAAGTATGAAGATAATTACTGTCATGAATTAGCGGATAAAGTTCTTAAAGATGTAAAAATGATTACAAATACATATGAGGAAATGTTAGAAGGGAATAGAAATCATTTACAACCAATGATGGAGCGCTCAACAATCAGTCTTGCAGGAGACCGGGCATTAGCGGCGGAAGAATTACTTAATGAGCAGCACGGTGGCGGAGAACTTAGCCCCATGATGCTTGAAAAATTGTATGATATGGGTAGATTCTTCATGATAACTGATACAGGTGAAGATCCGCCATCTCTTTTCCAACATAATATCAATACTAATCTTCAAGTTTGTGCCGGAAATATGACTGGTTTACCGGAGGTTATGGATACGTATTTCCGTTTTTACGAAGACAAATTTGATGATTTTAGGCTAAATGCTAAGCGTTTCTTCGGAGCACGAGGAGTATTGGGAAATATTCATTGCGATTATAATTCCGGTAAGTTTTATCAATTCTCGATTGTATATCCACACTACTGTTGGACTGCTTGCTTAGGATGGATTTATAATGAGTTTTGGGGTCATTATTTAGTATCTGGGGATGAAGAATTTCTACGGGATCGTGTCGTTCCGGGATTAAAAGAAATAGCTTTATTCTATGAAGACTATCTTACTGATGTTGACGAAAATGGTAAGGTGCTCTTTTATCCCAGCTATTCGCCGGAAGACCCTTCAATGAACGATTATCATGTTCCATTTCCGAAGAATGTGTATGCAATGAATGTAAATTCTTTGATGGATGTCATGGTATGCAGAGAAGTTTTGGATAATTTATTGGAAGCCTGCAAGATACTGGGGATTAATGAGCCTGACATACCAAAATGGAAAGAATTACGTGGAAAGCTACCGGATTATCTTATGGATGAAGACGGTGCAATCAAGGAATGGTCATTTAAATATTCCGGTGAGAATTTTGATCACAGGCATGTTTCGCATCATTACGATATATGGCCGGGACGAGCTATCACACCTGAAAAGACCCCGGAGTTATCCAAACCATTTATTTTATCAAACCGTAAGCGTGGGCATCAGGATGATTCGGCGCATGGTGTAATTCATAGATATTTTACGGCGGTAAGATTAAATGATTTACCGGATGCAATGCATAATCTACGGACATTGATGGAGCACGGCTATGTGACTCGTACATTAAATACGGTTCATTATCCATATCGTGTATTTTGCCCGGATTTATTGGGTGCGATGCCTGCGATGATACTGGAAATGCTGGTTTATTCAGATGAGGGATTTATCAAGTTACTTCCGGCGGTACCGCAGGATCTTAATAAGGGTAGCGTAGAGGGTGTATGGTTATATACATTTGCTAAAATAGAAAAAATGGAATGGAATATGGAAGAGGGGTATGCAAAAGCTAATATTTCGTCGCTGGCAGATCAAACAATCAAATTTTCATTTCCGATTGGATATAAGAAATTATTGGTTGATCATGAATTGTTCGAAGAAAATGAAAGCGAATTCAGTATAGAACTGAAAAAGAATAGCACAGTTTTTCTTGAGTTTGAATTCTGATTCGATTAAATAAAGAGGCTTCACATACTCCCAGCATACAGGCATAATGGAGAGTATGTAAAGCCTCTTGTATTTTGGGCAACAATTATGCAAAAGCCGCGTTTCACTACAAAAACAAATAAAAGGAGAAAAAATGGGATACTATAGAAATCCAATTCTTCCGGGCTTTCATCCCGACCCAAGTATATGTCGAGTAAACAGGGATTATTATCTTGTAACCAGTTCGTTTGAATTTTTTCCGGGCGTGCCATTATTTCACAGTGAAGATTTGATACATTGGGAACAGATTGGTCATGTATTGACAAGAGAGTCTCAGTTGGTATTGGAGAAGTGCCCGGTATCAGGTGGGATATGGGCACCAACTATTCGTTACAACAAAGGTCGCTTCTATGTGACAACTACTAATTTTAGCCATGGAGGAAACTTTATTGTATGGACGGATGATATTGATGGTGAATGGTCTGATCCGATATGGATAAAACAAAAAGGAATTGATCCCTCCTTGTTCTTTGATGATGACGGAACAGTATATTTTGTAAGCACCTACGATATGCCTGATGGGCAAGCGATTGGTCAATGTATTATTGATATAGAAACAGGGAATATGCTGACAGAAACCAAGATTATTTGGAATGGAAGCGGTGGAAAATATCCTGAAGGACCTCATATGTTCAGAAAGAATGGGATATATTATTTAATGATTGCAGAAGGTGGCACGGAGTATGGACATATGGAAACAATAGCGCGCAGCTCGTCGCCTTGGGGGCCGTTTATTGGCTGTCCCCGTAATCCGATCCTAACACATAGAGATACAAGGCTAGAGGAATTTCAAGCATTGGGGCATGCTGATCTGGTTGTAACACCGGAAGGTGATTCATGGATGATTTTTCATGGAATTCGTACTTCTCAATATATGCTGCATCATTTAGGAAGGGAAACGATGATTGCGCCGGTATCATGGGTTGAGGATGGATGGCCATTGGTTTATGGTGGCAAGAATATTACTCCAATTATGGAAGTTTTAGATATTCCGGATGAGAAGTTTGTAACCAAGATACAAGGTCCTGATTTAATAGAAAGCTTGTTCTTGGATAAATACTGGTCCTTTCTTCGAAATCCTGATATGAAGTCATATAGTCTTAGTGAACGTCCGGGTAGCATATGTTTAATAGGCAGCAAAGTTTCCTTAAATGATTGTGCTTCCCCGACATTTATTGGAAGAAGACAACAACACTTTAACCTTCAAGCAAAAACAATTGTTGATTATCTACCTAAGAAAGATAATGATATGGCCGGAATGACAATCTTTCATACAAATGAGCATCATTATGATCTTGCAATAAGATTATGTAATGGTAAACGGGTGGCAATACTGCGCAAGCGCGTAGGTGATATGCAGACAGAAAGTAACCCGGTAGTTTTGCCGGAGGAGGGGAAAATTATACTGTATATTATTGCCCAAAAGTTGGAGTATTCTTTCTTTGTCGGAACGGAGGTTATGGAGAGGGTGCAGGTTGGTACCGGCAGGACTCAACTTTTATCAACAGAATGTATGCCAATGACATTTACAGGTTGTTTTATTGGACTTTTTTCTGAAGGTCAAAGTAAAGCTTGGTTTGAAAAATTTAACTATACGCCTAATTAATTGGAAAACGCTATACATAAAGCACTAAAAGAGCATCGCGGCGCCCCATTCACCTAAAATAGCTTCATCTTCCTCTTTAGGACAAAAGTGGAAGATGAAGTTGTTTTTATATTATTATCAAAAGATCTTAGGTCAAACGACAAAGTAAGTTCCTGTTTGTCGAAGTAAATATCTAGCTAGTTTATAAAGTATTAGAATTAGATATAAATTATCAAAAATATTATGTAGTATAGATGCTTTTTTTTACTGTAAGGTGTAGAATTGGTCTTAAATAAGGGAAAAGGGGGTACGGTTTAGCGCAAGTAAGATTTAATCGTTTTTTGCCATGTTAGTACCTTATTTACCGGGGGACATAGCAATATAAATATAGCATGAAATAGAGTTTGACGAATTAATTTCCGGAAAGGAGTATGCCAAAGTAACGTCAGCCTTCGAGCAGGGGAGGCTGGAAGTTACTTTGGCAATCTAGTGGTCAAAGTTTCTTTCTGCAATTAATGAAATAAAAAAGGAAATAGGAAATCCGTGTAGAATATTAGTAGTATAAGCGTAAACGTAGGGTTACTGGATATTTCTGTTAGGACACGATGGTGATTTTGATTTTGCATTTTAAGATGCATATCTTTACATCATGGAGGTAAAAATGGATTATAGTTTCAATGTAAGACAAAGGCTGGAACAAAGAGAACATCAAATATTAAGTCCATACGCTGCATTTTCCGATTTGTCGATTGGAAGAGCTGTAATTGAAGAACCCTGTGATATCCGGACAATATGGCAACTGGATCGGGACAGAATATTACATTGCAAGGCATTTCGAAGATTAAAGCATAAGACACAGGTGTTTTTGTCACCGGAAGGGGATCATTATAGGACAAGACTTACCCACACGCTTGAAGTAGCACAGATTGCCAGAACGATAGCGAAAGCGTTACTTTTAAATGAGGAACTGGCAGAAGCCATAGCACTGGGACATGATCTTGGACATACACCTTTTGGACATGCCGGTGAAAGGGCTCTGAACCGTATCTGTCCAGGGGGCTTTCAACATCATTTGCAGAGCATCCGGGTGGTTGAGATTCTGGAGAAACACGGAAAGGGTCTGAACCTGACAGAGGAAGTAAGAGATGGAATCAGAAACCATCAGACAGAGGGTAATCCTTCAACTCTCGAAGGGAAAATAGTAAGACTGTGCGACAAGATAGCATATATTAATCATGATATTGATGATGCAATTCGAGCACAGATTATTAAGGAGGAAGAAATACCACGTGAGTTTACCGATATTCTCGGACATAGTTTGGGAGAACGATTGGATACATTAACCCACGATATCATAGAAAATAGTGATAATCGAGGAGATATTACCATGACGCCGGCAATTGAGTCGGCCATGCGAAGCTTAAGGGGCTACATGTTCGAAAGTGTTTACACGAATAAGAAGGCGAAATCACAGGAAGAACAGGCGGAACGCCTGCTGGAACAGCTCTTCTTATACTATGAAAAGCACCTTGATTATCTACCGGAGGAATACCGACTCCGGATGGAGCAGCTAAGTGAACCGCCTTACAGGGTGGTTTGTGACTATATTGCCGGAATGACTGATAATTATGCTGTTTCAAAGTTCAAGGAACTGATGATTCCGTCTGCCTGGAGTGTATATTAGAAGTGGAGGGAGTACGATATGTTTTATTCGGAAGAACTGATAGAAGAGATCAGAAGCAGAAATGACATCGTTAACGTAATCGGCTCCTATATAAGATTGCAAAAAAAGGGCAGTAATCATATGGGATTATGTCCGTTTCATAATGAGAAAACGCCATCTTTCGCGGTCAGCTCCACCAAACAGATGTATCATTGTTTCGGATGTGGGGAGGGAGGTAATGTTTTGACCTTTGTAATGGAATACGAGAATTATTCCTTTATCGAGGCACTCAAATTTCTCGCGGAACGTGCCGGTATAAAGCTTCCGGAACAGGAATATTCCGAGGAAGCGAAAAAACAGTCTGATTTAAAAGGAAGGGTGCTGGAAGTTAATAAGCAGGCAGCTAAATATTTCTATTATCAGCTGACTTCTCCAAGAGGAAAGCAAGCGTATGAGTATCTAGTGGATAGAGGGTTGACAGACGATACGATCAAGCAATTCGGCTTGGGATATTCAAACAAGTACAGTGATGATTTGTACAAGTATCTGAAGGGTCTGGGCTATGATGACGCTTTTCTGAAGTCTTCGGGTCTTATAACCATTGATGAGCAGAAGGGCGGTCATGATAAGTTCTGGAACCGAGTCATGTTTCCGATTATGGATATTAACCACAGAGTCATTGCCTTTGGCGGACGTGTTATGGGGGAGGGAGAACCGAAATACCTAAACTCTCCCGAAACGATTATTTTTGAAAAAAGTCGAAATTTATATGGTCTAAATTTTGCCAGAGCCTCAAGGAAATCTCAGCTTTTAATCTGCGAAGGCTATATGGATGTTATTTCATTGCATCAGGCGGGTTTTATAAATGCGGTTGCAGCTCTCGGGACAGCATTTACCACGTTCCATGCCAGCCTGTTGAAGAGATACACGAATGAGGTGATTTTAACTTTTGACAGTGACGGTGCAGGGATTCAGGCGGCTATTCGTGCCATCCCGATCTTAAAAGAAGCAGGACTGTCCGTTAAAGTAATAAATATGAAGCCCTATAAAGATCCGGATGAATTTATCAAGGCACTTGGATCAGAGGAATATCAGAAGCGGATTGATGAAGCAAAGAGCAGCTTTTTCTTTGAGATCGATATTTTACAGACACAATTTAATCTTGGGGATCCGGAACAAAAGACGAAGTTCTTTCATGAGACGGCTAAAAAGCTGATTACTTTTCCGGAAGAACTGGAGCGTAATTTTTATACCGAAGCAGTGGCCAAGAATTATCAGATTGATATGGAACAGTTGCGTAAGCTTGTTAATAAACTTGGTTCCCAGATTGTCGTGGGTTTAAATGAACACAAGGAGCCTAGGATGGATACCGGGAAAGGGAAAAGACTCCCTGAAGATGGCATGGCCAAATCTCAGAAGTTGATGCTTACTTGGCTCATAGAGGATGATACATTATTTGAAAAAATCAGAGGTTTATTGAGCCCGGAGGACTTTGCTGAGGGAATTTATTATAATGTAGCGACTATGGTGTATGATCAATACGAGAAGGAACACAAGGTCAACCCGGCGAAGATTATCAGTTGTTTTGAGAACAAGGAGGAACAGTCCGAGGTTGCAGGCTTATTTTCTGCAGAAATTCGCGGTAATATGGATGAAGCCGGACGACAGAAGGCAATTACAGATACAGTTTTCAAATTAAAAGAATGCAGTCTGGACAGACAGAGCCAGAAAGCGATAGAGAACAATGATACGGATTCACTTATGAGAATTATTATTGAGAAGAAAGAACTGAAGAATAAAAGCTATCTATTTACAAATTAACCGAAGTATGTCTGAGACTGCCTACATGGCAGCAATTGCATATTTCATCAAATGATGGTTAAAATATAAAAAGAGTCAAAGAAGGAAGGATTATCTATGGATGAGAATATAATTAAGTTTACCGAGAGACTGAAGGAATTATTGGTATTTGCGGAGAAGAAGAAAAATGTTCTTGAATTTCAGGAAGTGAATGACTTCTTTGCAGATATGGAACTGGATCCCGGTAAAATTGAGAAGATTTATGATTTTTTGGACAAACATAATGTCGATGTTCTCCGTATATCAGAAGAGGATGAAGAGGATATCATTCTTGACGATGATGACGATGAAGAAGAAGTAGAAACCATAGATTTAACGATTCCGGAAGGCATTAACATTGAAGATCCTGTCCGCATGTACCTGAAGGAAATCGGTAAGGTACAGCTCTTAAATGCAGATGAGGAAACGGTTCTTGCCAAAAAGATGGAGGAAGGCGATGATTATGCCAAGAAACGTCTGGCAGAGGCCAATCTTCGTCTGGTTGTCAGCATTGCAAAGCGTTATGTGGGACGAGGTATGCTGTTTTTAGATCTTATTCAGGAAGGGAACCTCGGACTAATAAAAGCGGTTGAAAAATTTGATTATCGTAAGGGTTACAAGTTCAGTACTTATGCTACCTGGTGGATCAGACAAGCTATCACAAGAGCAATTGCTGACCAGGCAAGAACCATCCGTATACCTGTCCATATGGTTGAAACCATTAATAAATTAACTCGCGTCCAACGTCAGCTACTTCAGGAATTAGGTCGAGAACCAACTCCGGAAGAAATCTCCGTGGTGATGAGTATGCCCGTGGAGCGAGTAAGAGAAATCCAGAAGATTTCCCAGGAGCCGGTATCCTTAGAGACTCCGATCGGTGAGGAGGAGGACAGCCATCTTGGCGATTTTATTCAGGATGAAAATGTCCCGGTCCCGGCAGACGCAGCTGCTTTTACACTACTTAAGGAGCAGTTGGTGGAAGTTCTGGGGACACTTACCGAACGCGAGCAGAAGGTGTTGCGTCTTCGCTTTGGATTAGATGACGGAAGGGCCCGTACCCTTGAAGAGGTTGGTAAGGAATTCAATGTAACGAGAGAACGTATCCGCCAGATTG
>WSSedL1CaDRAFT_10000720_pt1 | contig 22166 bp, 18 predicted proteins | sample WetSurSL1Cattail_FD_9464 | JGI IMG/M metagenome (IMG submission 9464)
AATATTGATACCCGAACCGAGATTAATATTCAAAAGGCATTTGCAAAATTAATGGAAGGGCGTACGAGCTTTGTCGTTGCTCATCGTCTGTCAACAATACAAGAAGCCGATCAAATACTGGTGATGGATAACGGTCGGTTAATAGAACAAGGCAGACATGAGGAACTGCTGAAGCAGGAGGGCTTTTATACAAAGCTTTATAACAGTCAATTTGCCGGCATAATGTAAATAAAGAATTAAGCAAGCTGAATTCTTGGCAGTCATCGAGATTGGCAGTCACGATGAGAATATCATTTAACAATATTCCTAAGGTGTCATATTATATTAATGGATATAATATGAGCGGAGGATTTCCACGTTGTATAATAATGGGGATAATTTCAAGGTTAGCAATACTTACAAGAATCTACAGGAGGCATTTAAAGGTGAAACTTCAGCCAGCGGCAAATACGCCATATTCGGTATGAAAGCAAAGGAGGAAGGCTATGAACAGATCGGTAATATTTTTATGGAGACTTCCGGCAATGAACGGGAGCATGCAGAAATCTGGTACCGAATTCTGAACGGTGGGGAGGTTCCGACCACGCTGGATAATCTAATAAATGCTTACAACGGAGAGAACTTTGAATGGACGAAAATGTATACCGATTACGCTGCGGAAGCAAGAAAAGAAGGCTATCCGGAGATTGCACGCTTGTTTGAAGGAGTTGCGTCAATTGAACATCATCATGATGCCAGATTCCGGAAACTGGCACAGAATATCATGTATGATAAGGTTTTCTGCAGAGATAACAAGGTAGTCTGGATATGCTTAAATTGCGGGAATCTATACTATGGAGAATGTGCACCGGAGATTTGTCCGGTCTGTGATTACCCCCAAGGATATTATCAGCTAAACTGTGAAAATTACTAAAAATAAGAACAAACATTCGAAAATGTATTGATTTTACATTACTGCTATGCTATAATTGCATTCAAAATATACGACAGTGGAGGTGAGATGAATATGGAGTTTAAACTTGTTTCGGAATTTGAGCCTACCGGAGATCAGCCGGATGCAATTAAGGCCCTTGTGGATGGATTTGCAGAAGGTAATCAATGTCAGACACTATTGGGCGTAACCGGATCGGGAAAGACATTTACCATGGCTAACATTATTCAGCAAATTCAGAAGCCGACACTGATCATCGCACATAATAAGACACTTGCAGCGCAGTTGTATGGTGAATTCAAAGAGTTTTTTCCGGAGAATGCCGTAGAATATTTTGTAAGCTATTATGATTATTATCAGCCGGAGGCATATGTTCCATCAACTGACACTTATATAGAGAAGGATTCTTCTATTAATGAAGAAATTGATAAATTGAGGCACTCCGCTACGGCATCTCTGACAGAACGCAAGGATGTTATAATAGTTGCCAGTGTTTCCTGCATCTATGGACTGGGTAGTCCGATTGACTATCAGAATATGGTGCTTTCCTTAAGACCGGGGATGTTCAAGGATCGGGATGAAGTACTGCATAAGTTAATTGAGATTCAATATGACCGTAATGATATGGATTTTAAGAGAGGTACGTTCCGTGTCAGGGGAGATGTTGTTGAGGTTTTTCCGGCTTCATCGGCAGATATTGCAATTCGACTTGAATTTTTCGGTGATGAGGTTGAGAGGATTCTGGAAATAGATGTGCTGACCGGAGAGGTTAAGAACACTTTGGAGCATATCGTAGTATTCCCGGCCTCTCATTATGTCGTTGCTCCGGACAAGCTGGAGGAAGCGATTAAGAAGATAGAAATTGAACTGGAAGAAAGAGTCCGTTACTTTAATAGTGAGGACAAGCTTTTAGAGGCACAGAGAATATCGGAAAGAACTAATTTTGATATTGAAATGCTTAGAGAGACAGGTTTTTGCTCCGGAGTTGAGAATTATTCGAGACATCTTACCGGGCTTGAAGCTGGATGTCCGCCTTTTACCCTGATGGATTATTTTTCTGAGGATTTCATGATCATTGTGGATGAGTCCCATATATCACTTCCACAGATTAGGGGGATGTATGCCGGAGACCGCGCAAGAAAAACAACACTTGTGGATTTTGGCTTTCGCTTGCCTTCTGCTATGGATAACCGACCACTCAATTTTCAGGAATTTGAAAGTAAAATCAGCCAGATACTGTTCGTATCGGCAACGCCTTCCGTTTATGAAAGTGAGCATGAACTATTAAGAACCGAGCAAGTAATCCGACCAACAGGTCTGCTTGACCCGGTGGTTATGGTAAGACCGGTAAGCGGTCAGATTGATGATTTGTTAGGCGAGATTCATAAAGAAATTAGTAAGAAGAATAAGGTTCTGGTTACAACACTTACCAAGAAGATGGCGGAGGATTTGACCTCCTATCTCAGAGAGGTTGGAATCAGGATAAGGTATCTCCACTCGGATATTAATACACTGGAGCGTTCTGAGATTATTCGCGATATGCGATTGGATGTTTTTGATGTGCTTGTCGGTATCAATCTTCTTCGTGAAGGTCTCGATATTCCCGAGGTGGGACTGGTGGCAATCTTGGATGCGGACAGAGAAGGGTTTCTGAGGTCTGAGACCTCGTTGGTTCAGACAATCGGGCGTGCCGCACGTAATTCGGAAGGACATGTTGTCATGTATGCCGACGTTATGACAGATTCCATGAATAGAGCTATTTCGGAAACCAATCGAAGAAGACAGATTCAGCAGGAATATAATGATAAGCATGGTATTACACCTACGACGATCAAGAAGAAGGTTCGTGATTTGATCAGCATATCTAAGAAGTCAGAGGCAGACCTTAAGAATATTGAGAAGGACATGGAATCCATGTCACGTCAAGAACTGGAAGCCTTGGTTAAGAATATTGCGAAACAAATGCATACAGCGGCAGCGGAGCTCAACTTTGAGCAGGCAGCACTGCTCAGAGATAAGATGATAGAATTAAAGAAGCAGTTACAGGAAGTCAGCGGTAAGTAGAGCATAATAAAATAATATTGATTAGAGTGTCAAATCGAAAATCAATATTATTTATATAAAAAATAATTTGGAATAGGTGGAGCAATGGCTGATAAGAAGAATTACATTAAAATCCGAGGAGCCAAGGAGAATAATTTAAAGAATTTAAGTGTGGATATACCAAGGGATCAGTTTGTAGTCCTTACGGGACTCAGCGGTTCGGGTAAATCTTCCCTGGCATTTGATACGATATATGCCGAGGGGCAGAGAAGATATATGGAGTCACTTTCCTCCTATGCAAGACAGTTCCTCGGTCAGATGGAGAAGCCGGATGTAGAGAGTATCGAAGGGCTTCCACCGGCAATTTCAATTGATCAGAAATCAACGAACCGTAACCCGCGCTCAACTGTTGGTACAGTGACCGAGATTTATGACTATTTTCGTCTGCTTTACGCACGTATCGGTATTCCGCACTGCCCTCAGTGCGGCAAGGAGATTAAGAAGCAGACCGTAGATCAGATGGTGGATGAGATTATGTCACTTCCTCAGGGTACGAAGCTTCAGCTTCTGGCACCGGTAGTCAGGGGTCGTAAGGGTGAACATACCAAGCTTTTTGAGCAGGCTAAGAGGAGCGGCTATGTTCGTGTAAGAGTTGACGGCAACATGTATGAGCTTACCGAGGATATTAAGCTAGATAAGAATAATAAACATAATATAGAGATTATCGTTGACCGACTTGTAGTAAAGGAGGGTATCGAGAAGAGATTATCCGATTCTGTAGAAAGTGTACTTAAACTTGCGGAGGGGCTTTTGTATGTTGATGTAATAGAGGGAGCGCAGCTGTCTTACAGCCAGAATTTTGCGTGCCCGGAATGTGGAATCAGCATAGATGAGATTGAGCCCAGAATTTTCTCCTTCAATAATCCGTTCGGTGCATGCCCGGAATGTCATGGCCTCGGCATCAAGATGGAATTTGATGAGGATTTGTTGGTACCGGATCAGGATAAAAGCCTGATAGACGGTGCGATTGCAGCACCGGGATGGCAATCCGCCGGAGATAAAGGAAGTTATACAAGAAGTATTTTGGAGGCACTCGCGAAGGAATATCATTTTGATCTGAATACGCCATATATGGAGCTGTCTGAGGATGTCCGCCGTATCTTTATCTCCGGAACGGACGGAAAGACCGTTAAGGTTCATTACCAAGGGCAACGTGGCGTAGGTATCTATGATGTGGCTTTTGAGGGCCTGATCCGTAATATTGAGCGACGTTACCGTGAGACAGGTTCGGAGACGGTAAAGCAGGAATATGAGAGCTTTATGCGCACGACTCCCTGTAAGGAGTGTGAAGGAAAGCGTCTGAAGAAAGAAGCGCTCGCAGTAACCGTAGGTGATAGGAATATCTCCGAGGTGACACATTATTCAATTCGAGAACTCGCAACTTTTATGCAAAATTTGCTACTGTCATCGATGCAGCAGAAAATTGGAGAAATGGTATTAAAAGAAATCAGAGCCAGAATCAGCTTTCTTATTGATGTCGGACTGGATTACCTCACGTTAGCTCGCGCTACAGGAACACTCTCCGGCGGAGAATCGCAGAGAATTCGACTGGCGACCCAGATAGGCTCCGGTCTTGTGGGAGTGGCCTATATTCTTGATGAGCCCAGTATCGGTCTGCATCAGAAAGATAATGATAAGTTACTTAAGACCTTGAACAACTTAAAGGAGCTGGGGAATACTCTAATTGTGGTAGAACATGACGAGGATACAATGTATGCTGCCGATTACATTATAGATATTGGCCCGGGTGCAGGTGAACACGGCGGTGAGGTAGTTGCTGCCGGCACGGCGAAGCAGATTATGAAGGTAAAGGAATCAGTTACCGGTGCCTATTTAAGCGGCAGAATCAAGATACCTGTACCAAAGGAGAGGCGTAAGGCGAACGGATATCTATCGATTATCGGTGCATCGGAGAACAATCTGAAGAATATTGATGTCGATATTCCGCTCGGAATAATGACTTGTATTACAGGGGTATCAGGTTCCGGAAAAAGCTCTTTGATAACAGAGATTCTGTATAAGAGACTCGCAAGGGACTTAAACCGTGCCAGGTGCATTCCCGGCAAGCATCAAAAGATGATAGGCATTGATCAGCTGGATAAGGTTATCAATATTGATCAGTCTCCAATCGGACGTACACCGAGATCCAACCCGGCTACCTATACCGGAGTATTTGATCAAATCAGGGATTTGTTTGCCGCAACCCAGGATGCGAAGATGAGGGGTTATTCGAAAGGCCGCTTCAGCTTCAATGTAAAAGGTGGTCGCTGTGAAGCTTGTAGTGGCGATGGAATTATTAAGATTGAAATGAACTTCCTGCCGGATATCTATGTACCCTGCGAGGTCTGCGCCGGTAAGAGATATAACCGTGAGACCTTAGATGTGCACTATAAAGGTAAGAATATCTATGAGGTTCTGGATATGAGGATTGAAGAAGCAGTACATTTTTTTGAAAATGTACCGTCCATAAATAGAAAGATAGTGACATTATTTGATGTGGGTCTATCCTATCTACGTCTCGGCCATCCGTCCACCTCACTTTCGGGAGGCGAGGCTCAAAGAATTAAATTGGCTACGGAATTAAGTAAACGAAGTACCGGCAAGACAATCTATATCCTGGATGAGCCTACCACAGGCCTACATTTTGCAGATGTTCATAAGTTGACTGAAATTCTGAAGCGTTTTTCTGACACCGGCAATACGGTGGTAGTGATTGAACATAATCTTGATGTTATCAAGACAGCAGACTATATTATCGATATTGGTCCGGATGGCGGAGATAAAGGCGGTATGGTCATTGCTCAGGGAACGCCGGAGGAAGTAGCCGCAAATGATAAATCCTATACCGGATTTTATGTTAAAAAATATCTCGAGGAATAGAACTGCAGAGTGCAAAAAACGAAAGATGACGGTAGCCTTTGAATATAATTATGGAGGAGCAGAATGGATAATGGATTTTATGCAATGATGTCAAGAATGAAATTCATAGAGCGATGGGCATTGATGAGAAATTCAAGCCAGGAGAATATCAGTGAGCATTCCCTGGAGGTCAGTATACTGGCACATGCACTGGCAGTCATTGGCAACGAACGTCTTGGCAGCAACTTAAATGCCGAGAAAGTAGCCTTAATCGGTATCTACCATGATGCTACTGAGATTATTACCGGTGATATGCCGACTCCGATAAAATATTATAATGAGAATATTCAGGGAGCTTTTAAAGCGGTGGAGAAGGCTGCAGCGGATCGACTGTTAGCCATGCTTCCAAAGGACCTGAGAAAAAGCTATGTGGACTTATTTACTCCGAAAGAGGAGGAGGCTTATCTTTGGAAACTTGTGAAAGCCGCAGATAAGCTGTCAGCGTTGATTAAATGCATCGAGGAGCGGAAAGCTGGTAATACGGAGTTTATAAGTGCCGAAGAGTCGATTGCAGAGATATTAAAGGCAATGAAACTTAAGGAAGTGGATATTTTTATGGAAGAATTTCTTGGTGCTTATGATAAGACGCTGGATCAACTCAATTAGATGCAGAATGGAGATTGTCATGAAAACAATTGATGGACAATGGATTATGGAAGGACTGGATCGCAAAGATGCAGGTTGTATGAAATCTCATATGGAACTGACCAACTTCATTCAGGGGGTTGGCTTTCTTCCGTTGTTTAAAAATAGTATAAAAGGCTTTTCGGTAGAGGAGCATACAGCGATTGATGCTTGGTGGACAGGCTCGGAGCTTGACCCCTGGAGCTGGAGGGAAATCATTGCATCGGAGGGAAAGATTGCCTATGGTAAAATGTTCTGTAACAAAGCGGCCTTTGTTTCAAGAGAATGGTATCCGTACCTGGCATCCTACCGAAGGGATGGATATGATTTTGACAGTAGATATGAGGATGGGCTTGCAAGTCGCCGCTCCAAGAAAATAATTGATGTACTTACACAGAAGGAAGAGACTTTATCCAATGAACTGAAAGCTTTCGCGGGCTTTGGCAAGGAAGGGGAAAAGGGCTTTGAAGGATGTACATCACTTCTTCAGATGCAGACCTATATCACAGTAAATGGCTTCAAACGTAGACGTAACAAAAAAGATGAAGAATATGGCTGGTCGATTGCAAGCTATACGCTGAGTGAGAATTTGTTTGGAGAGGAATATATCCGTTCCCAGTATCACTTGGGTGCTGCAAAAGCAAAAGAAATGATTATTTCTAAGATTAAATCAGTATTTCCGGATTCTTCTGAGGCTAAGATTGAACATTGTATTTGATGCTTTTAGTACAAATGTATCAAGGCGAATCTTGACAAATACATTGCTTTATCGTCGAGGTTAGACTATAATAAAAGAAGGAAAAGTCGCAAATAACATCTGATTGTAATAGAAAGGAGAATTAATCCATATGAATAAATTGAAAAGCAATATAAGAAATGAGGTCTCTTTAAGAAAGACCTTTTGTAAGAAAATGCTGGTTATGACGCTTATCATGGCTATGGTGTTAAATAATCCATGGTTTGGTAATACAGTAGCTGTTCAGGCGGCATCGCTAACGTATACAATTGATTATACGACGGAAACATTAATTGTTACACCTAGCGTAGGAGGGCAGAATTCAAAAATCTATATGAGTTCTGACAATATGAAGACCTGGGATATAATCGATTTAAATACAAGTACAAATACATATAAAATTGATATTTCTACGTTGCTTTCCACGAAGGCAGTAACGATTTATTTTAAAGGGAATAAGGATACTGATATAGTTCAAATTACTATTCCTGTGCAAAACATTAGCTTTAAGCCGGTATATACGATTGTCGCAGGTGTCGGAAGTATTGTATTTACTTCAGCTACCTCGGTACAATACCGTAATGGAGCAAATGGTACATGGACGACAGTGACTAGTCCGATGAATACCCAAATGTATGAGATTAAGGGCGCTTCTTTGTATTTTAGGATAGCACCGACCACAGGTACCAGAGCCGGTAAGGTGGTAACCGTTAAGGTTCCCAAAAAACCTACGGCACCTGCAGTCAAGTTAGATGCAAGTAAATTGATCTTTACAGGGATAAAAACCGGAGAAACACTCTACCGTACAGGAGACGATACTATCTGGACTAAAGTTACATCTGCCACAGGTGCTGCAATCAGTGTTACTTCTTTGCTCACACATACCGATATTTCAAATACGACAGCGATATCTGCCGGTACAATCGAATTTATGACTCCCGGAACAGATAAAAAATTGGGATCAGCTGTTAAAGTGATTCAAATCCCTCAACAGCTGAAATTGGCTGAAGAAGTTGTTTCAATTACCGGAAGTTCGATTAGTATTGTGGATACAGACACAAAGAAAGCATATGAATATACCGTAGTAACTCAAGGAAAAAACTTAGATTACACCAAAGCAAAATGGACGCAGATAACCTCCAAAAATAGCGTGAAGGTACCAAAGGTTTCAATAGGGGATAAGATATTGGTACGACTTAAGAGTACTATCGTGAAGGATACCGGGCTGGTGAATTTACCATCAACCTTTGTTGAAAGAACGGTCAATACGTTATCACATTAAATATTGAATATACATAATCAGGATGAGAGGAATGAACTCATCCTGATTTTTTGGTGTCACAAAAGTGCAAAAATTTCCTGCTTGCGGATATAATAACGCATATTGTAGGTGATTATGCTTTGCAAAGGTATCTATAGTATGAAAATTAATGTCGGATAATTATTTTGCATTATCATATTGACAAACGTCGTTCGCAGAGGCATTATAGAACTATAAATACCATAATAGTTCTGACAGTAATTTAGGGTTTTACTTAGACAGTTGGTAAAGAAAGGAGAATAACTAATGTTAATTGAAGTAAAAGATGTTTCAAAAGCCTTTAAAAAGCAGCAAGTGTTAAAGGATATTAGCCTAAACATCAATGAAAATGAGATATTTGGATTGATTGGTCCTTCCGGTTCGGGGAAGACAACACTGATCCGATTAATCATCGGAGCGATTAGCTCTGACAGTGGCAGTATACATGTAATGGATTATAGTATCCCGAATCTGAAGGCTCTTAATGTAATTGGGTATATGCCGCAAAATGATGCCCTTTATTCTGATTTATCAGGCTATGATAACCTCATATTCTTTGGAGGCATGTATCAGATGAAGAAAGAGTCGTTGAAGCAGAGAGCAGAGGAGGTTCTTGCGCTTGTAGAACTTGAGAAGGATGCGAAGAAGAAAGTAACCAATTATTCCGGTGGTATGATGAAGAGACTTTCCTTAGCAGTAGCATTACTTCACAGCCCGAAGGTACTAATTCTGGATGAACCGACAGTAGGTATCGACCCGATTCTGCGTAAAAAGATATGGGATGAGTTTTATAAGTTGAAGGAACAGGGTAAGACGATAATCGTAACGACACATGTTATGGATGAAGCTATTAAGTGTGACAGGCTTGCTCTTATCTATCAGGGAGGCATTATTGCCTGTGATACGGTAGGGACATTACTTAGTAAGACGAAAGACAATTCAATTGAAGAATTATTTCTGAAGAGAGGAGTGAAGGAACAATGAAAACATTACAAATAGTGAAAAGAATTGTAAAGCAAACAGTGAATGACAGACGATCCCTTGCACTGATACTAATTGTTCCCATATTTATCTTCACTCTCATATTTTTTCTGTTAGGGGATTCAGACTATAAGGCATCCATCGTAGAAAGCGGAATGTCTCCGTTATTGATGGAAAAGATAGAGGCGCAGGATCTTACGGTTGAGAGCATGAGCATTGAGGAAGGTAAGCAAGCCGTAAAAGATAAGGAGAAGGACGCTTTGTTATATATGGAAGGAAGCAATATAGTGATATTACTGGAAAGTAATGACAATGTAAAAACGGGTATTATATCCAAAGCCGTCAGAAATGCTGTTAAGGAATTTAATCCTAGCGGAGAAATGAACATAGAATTTATCTATGGAAAGAGCGGAGCGAACATGTTCAACAGTATGGGTTACATCATGCTGGGAGTTATTTCATTCTTTTTGATATTTCTACTGGCAGGGGTATCCTTTGTTAGGGAGAGAACAGCTCAGACCATGGAACGATTAATGATGTCACCGGTAAAACGATGGCAGGTGGTGTTGGGATATACCTTGGGCTTTGGTGTATTCGCAATGTTGCAAAGTGTTATTTTGTTATGTTACGTTAAATGGGTACTTAAGATGTCATTTGCAGGATCGTTGATTGATGCAAGTGTCATTATGATATTACTATCGATGTCTGCAGTCTGTATCGGAGCTTTTTGTTCTATTTACGCAAATAATGAATTTCAAATGATGCAATTCGTACCATTACTTGTTATCCCACAGATATTCTTCTCGGGACTGATCTCCCTAGATACACTACCCTATCACCTAGGGGCTCTGGCTAAAATCATGCCGGTATATTATGCTTGTAGTGCATTGAATGAGATTATTATTAAGGGTCAGGGACTTGGTAGCACAGGGACGCAGGTAATTGCTCTCTTGACATTCATCCTATTATTCTTTATCTTAAATATAATAGCATTAAAGAAATACAGAAAAATATAGAAGATAGCACAGTTCGAATACAGGACCGTTATACAAGAGCAGAAGGAGTGAATAGGATGCCTTTGGAGGATAGCAAAAAGAACAGAATCATGGAATATGCATTTCAAAAGTTTGCTTCTATGGGTACATTGCATGTCACAATGGAGGAGATATCGCGTGGAGTCGGAATCGGAAAAGGTACATTATATAAGTACTTTCCATCGAAGGAGTCTCTTCTACTTGAAACCATTAATTATATTTCCTCTCGTATGGAAAAGGTAATAGAAAAAGTATTGGAGGATGGAACATTAAATCCGGTTGAGAAATTAAGCGTTGTTCTTAAAACCATTGGAGAGAGACTCTCTAAAATTAATCCCTCCATGCTCGCTTATATGGAAAGAAGTATCCCAGAGGCTTTTGAGAAGATTGAAGCGATTCGTCAGCGAATTATTTTGACGAATATAATAAAGTTATTTGAAGAGGGTAAGAAAAGCGGGCATTTTGAACCGGATATGGATACTTATCTGGTTGCTCATATTATTATCGGGGCAGCAAATCATGTAACGGAAGCGCGCGTATTATCCACTCTTGATTACGGCCTTGAAAAGCTGATTGGTAATTTAGTCTTTACAATTCTCCGCGGCTGCCTGACGGAGGAGGGAAGAAAGACAGTATTTAAGAAAGATATTTAATAACTATTCAGTGCTCTGGAAATCCTCGGAATATCGAGAAATTCAACGCTAAAATTGCTACTAAGAATGTAAGAGACTGTTGCATTTTTAGTAGCATTTAAGTGCTGACCTTATTTTATCCATTCATCTGTCTAGTTTCTAATTTATCAGGTCAGGTAGTAATTTATTGATATCAAATTGGGAGATAATCAGTGACCACAGTTGCTGATAAAACACCATGACATTCCACACTCCGGAGCCTGCCAAGTTATACTCATCAATCAAATTATCAAGAGCATTTATGCTTCGAATATCAATGAACCAGACGATATGATTAATCGGTATACCAATCTGAATGCTTTTATATACGAAAAAAGGTGTTTGGGATACTTCATCAAACTGTATTACTGCCCCAACATCTATAGCCAAGGTTATCGCTGAATTAAGCGTTAAGGAATGTGCGACAGTCTTGCCGGGAATGAATGGAAGCTCCCAATCAAAGCCGATGAGAGGCTTTCCCATAGTAATTATATCGGAGAATGCCAGTTTTACAGCATAATCTAAAAAATTGCTTAATAAATCAATAGAGCAAACCGGGGACGGAGGTTTTGTGCTATTGCCCCAGCTATATTGTAAAAACATTAATCCATCTGAAAGCTGGCTAAGCCTAGAATAATCAAGTTCTGCATAGGTTGCTACACCATCAACATATTCTACATTTGGATCAATGGTTAAAAAGATCGGATACCTGTAGACACGGTTCGCCATCTGGGCTTCTTGTAGAAAGGTCATGTAAAGCATCAGATTTTCTTCAGTGAGTTCGCTAATCATAATATTTAGTCCATAATACCCCGTAGTTTTCATAAGGGTAAGTACATTATTTGTGACTTTTTCTCGAAGATCTTTATTCTGCAAAAGATTTATAACGGCTACCGGATCTGGTTCTCCTCGGGGAGATAAAGCAGATATCATAAGCAGGGGAGCTGTGCCATAATTTTTTGCTAAATGGATTAACTCTTTGTCATCACCATAGGTAATGATGGTTCCATCTTTCGCAAGTCTGTAATTAAAGATGGAGAGATAAGTTAAGTAGGGTAAAGTCTTAAGCAGGACATCCCTTTTAATATAAGGAAACGCATATCCGTTAACAGTAAGATTACTGCCGGTATTATATTGTATTACTATCGTTTCTCCCGGATAGATATATTTCCTGTCTGAAAGGAAGGAATTATTTCGTAATAATTGCTGGAGGGATACATAATATGTATTCGCAATACTTGACAATGTGTCGCCTTCCTGAACAGTATATACTAGTTTTGGATAGGTTATGATAATAGCCTGACCGACTATCAAATTAAAGGGATTCTCAATCCCATTATCCTGTATTAATCTTGTAACGGACACACCGTATTTATTGGCTATCGAGTAAATACTATCCCCAGGCTGTGTGACATATATGTCCATGAATACTCCCCTCCATAATCACTTGAGTCATTATTTTGCCTTAAAGGCATTATTATATATTCCTTCTGATTATCCAAATGACCCCTGTATTAGGAATAAATTGATTGGAATTATCAACTGCATTAATACCCATATCTACAACATACATTGCCTGATCGGGACCAAATGCAATATCGGCAGGTCTGGCTAATCCACCTTCTCTTGTTATAGAAGAGGAGAAACCGGACTTATTCATCGCAAAGGTTGTAACTTCCCCCGTATCAATGTCAATTCTAGAAATCTTATGCCCGGCAGTTGAGTACTGTAAGGTAGATTCAATATAAGTACCTGGGTTAATATTTCCAAATTCGGCAATGAAAATATTGCCTGCTTTGCAAAATGATGAATAAGGATTAAAGTCAAAACCAATGATTGTAGAATCAGGAGGAAAAGTGGCATATGGTTTAGGAGGAATACGGGGATGGTTTGCTAATAAAAACTCAGGTTGAATCCCGCCACTTGATTTGAACTTAGCTGTATTAACAGGCTCACCTGCTGAATAATCCGGCCACCCATACCACACTCCACCGGTTATTAGTTGAAATTCATCCGATGCATTGGCAATGGGACGGCATCCTCTTATATCATAGCCATTATTTGATACAAAAAGTCTGTCCTGGCTATCGAATTTAAGATAGGAGGAGCTTCGAAAGCCCCAGGCGACAAGTTCAAGCATTGTTCCGTTTGGATTTGCCCTAAGTATACTTCCCGAAGCTTTGACTACACCTTTTCTTACCTCATAGGGAAGGTTCGGGACGCCATAGGCAGAATAAGCTCCGGTATATACTTCTTCGACAGCCGTTTTCACCAGTATATTATTTGTTTTAAAGTTCTGTCCCGTAAGAAGGATATAGTCTCCCGGATAGTCATGAAAGTCGGGTTCGTTGTATACCCAAGTATTATCAGGTCCTACCACCCCGGAATTGGTTGCGGTACCGATACCAAAGTACATCTTATTGTCTGCGCCAAAGGCTACTCGGCTATTGCTATAATCACCAAAGCTTGGCAATCCGGTTAAGATATCCTGCCTACTTCCATCTTTTTTTAGAATAGAGATTATTCCTCTGTGTGACACATAGATATCGCCATTTCTGTAGGTGATTCCGGTTAGAGGGACATAAAAATGATCAGCAATCACTTCAAATTTACCATTTATCATTTTTGAGACAGTCGGATTCCCTGTAGTATAACCAGAGCTTGCAATATATAAATCGCCATCGTCGGTGAAAATTATACTACTCGGAGAGTCAAGCCCCTCCGCAAATACTTCGATTGTATACCCTTGCCCGATATTGATGTCCTGAGGGTTAAGATATCTTCTGTTATTACTCATATTCTGTTGATGCAGAAAGGTTTTACCTGGGTAATTGGTTCGAGTATGCATATAAGTCTCTAGGATTTTTACTATAATATATTCTACGAGGTAAGGATTTACGAAAGAATCCGGTAAATTATTGTGAGTGTTACTGTTTTATCGGTATGGCAGATATCAATTAATATTTCATTCAATAATGGGGATGTACGAGATTATTATCGATTGAAAGGTAATAGGTAGAGGAGAATGCAATAAAGATATGTTATTTGGTAAGAATTTATGATACTATTATAAAAAGTACAAATTGAAAAGGATGAATACCAAATGAGCTCATTTCAAACAAAGAAAATAAAACTGGAAAAGGTAGAGAATAAAGAAGGAATTCTTTATTTTGTCGACTATTTTAAGTATAAAGAAGCGGATAGCTTACTTGTGGAAATCTTTTGCGGTTTCGCTGATGGTAAGAAGGCCCTTATTGTGATTGATACAGATTCCTTCTATGATAGAAAAGCTTCAGCGACGGAGCAGAAGATAGTAAGCATTAAGAAGGAGTTGACGGAAGAAAGAATAGAGTATCGGGAAGTGATAGTAAAAAAAGAGGGGAATACGTCAATACTGGGTATTAAGATACCATCCTCTTCAAAGGTAAACAGTTATAAGCTTGCTATTGCTACTACACCTGAACAGATTGAGAAATTAATGGTTATGTTTCATAAGTATAATGTATTTTGCTATATACCGGACAGTGATTTGGAGGACGCAGTGTTGTACGACAAATTTGATCAATCACGCGGGAACATTGAAGAATTAAGCGGACAATTCGGAATTGGTTTATACAATGATTCCTACTTTAGAAGAATAAGAATAAGCAGTAACAAGGATACCATCCAAATTGTCCGGGAAAAGCTACAAAAATATGAATAGGAATGATTCGATATCCATTCCTTCTTATAGAGCTATCGGTTTCTTTTCTTCAAAATTAGTTGCCATTGACCACTCAACTGCAATACCGTTTTTCAGACAGAAAACCTGAAGCAAACTGTCAATCCCCTTTTCCTTCCATGCTTGTAAAAACTTTCTGGAGGGATGATTACAGATTTCATTTGTAAGATTTTCATCCTTCACGTTCTCTAAACCCCGCTAACTCTTCTGACGGAGCAGGGATATCCAAGCGAGAAGTTTTACATTAAAAATGGTTATAAACAAATTAATGACCTGATTTTTATGCATAAGTCGATTTGAAATATAGGATGAATGTCGTCGAATAAAATGTTATAAGAAAAGATAATTGTGTCAGATATCTTTCGTTAGGGAGAAAATAAGAATGAGACTAAGGCCGTACAAGGCATGTGATGCCGGGACTATTGTGAAATGGATAAAAAACGAATATGCATTTAGACAATGGAGTGCAGACAAATTTGAGGCATACCCAATTAATGCAGAAATGTTGAATGAGCATTACGATATGCAGAAGGACAACGATACTTTTTTTGAAATGACAGCCTTTGATGAAAGCGGAGTAGTAGGTCATTTTATCATTAGATTAATTGATGAAGAGAAGATGATAGCCAGATTCGGATTTATTATCGTGGATGATACAATAAAGGGAAAAGGATATGGTAAGGAAATGCTTGAACTTGCCTGTACTTATGCCTTTGACATTTTGAAAGTTGAAAAGATTACCCTTGGGGTATTTGCTAATAATGAATCTGCTTATTATTGCTACAAAGCAGTAGGATTTAGAGCAGTATCCTCAGGCGTATTTCCGTACTTGGGAGATAACTGGGAGTACTTTGAAATGGAAAAAGGTAAGAAACCGAAAAGTCCGTTGAATATTATTATCAGAGAAGAAACTGAAAAAGATTATTATGGTACAGAACTCATGACACAGCGTGCCTTTTGGAATAAGCATCATCTGGGCTGTGATGAGCATTATCTGGTACATTTGCTTCGAACCCATGTGGATTATATTCCGGAAATCAGTCTTATTGCAGAAGTGGAAGGAAGGGTTGCCGGAGCAATTCTATATTCGAAGGCACGAGTTGAAGATAACGAAAAGATACATGAGGTTTTGACCTTTGGACCATTGTGTGTTGACCCTGACTATTGGAGTATGGGAATTGGCGGTGAGTTATTGAAAGTAACGATGAAGATGGCCGGAGAGATGGGTTATAAAGCAATCGTTATTTATGGTGAGCCGGACTATTATCCTCTTCACGGATTTGTTACTTGCGACAATTATGGAATTACCACGCCTGACGGAAAGAACTTTTCAGCGTTTATGTGTATCGAATTAGTGCCCGGAGGGCTTGACGGTATACACGGCAAATTTTATGAGAGCGAAGTGTTTGAAAAGCTGGTTCCCGAGGAAGTGAATACTTATAATGAAAAATTTCCGGTTATGCAGAAGATTAAGCTGCCGGGACAGTGGGATTAAATTTTATGACGTACTTGGCACCGATTCAATGATACATAAGCCAGTGCAATATATGCTTATCAGTAAAGGAGTTTTCAAATCTGATTGTTCTACTGCCCGTACGGCTTCTGCTTGTAATCTTTCTTCTGAGCAAGAGACAGTAACCGGTGAATTGCTGAAGCAACTTCGAGTAGAAAAATGTTTATATACTAGGATTGCGATTGCTAAGAGTCTCGAAAAAGGTAATATAAATACAGCAAAACAGATGATTGGCTATCTCGGCATAATAGGAGATAACCAACATAAAGAATTACCGAAGACGGTATCAAGGAAAACATCGTTTCCGCTGCCGAGAGATATCATTGCTCGTTCTCTCGGTAATATGGACATTGCGGTGTTCGATGAGATTATTGATGTTATTGAAGGTAAGGATATAATAAAAATCAGTGAGGCATTAGATGCTATCGGCTATATGGCGTTTTATCATCCCCAATTAGCTACGCTACATAACGCAGAGCCCATATTTTCATTGGTTGAATACTGTGCTGAAAACAAGTTGATTTTATGGAAAGCTATGCTGTGTCTATCTTCTTTTGGACTAAAAGAAAGTAAAGAAATCTTAATGAAGTTCTCCAATGAAAATACTGTCATCGGCCAAGAAGCCCAGAGATCACTGGGCTTCTTGAAGATGCGAAATGGATTGTAGATGATTATTTGTCTCTATCGGTTGTGAGTCGGATCCCACAAAATTGTTATTTTTCATATGGATCAATTTTCATAAAACTATTCAAAATCTTAATGGTTTCTTCAAAATCAATACTTCCGGTTGTGAAACCATATTGGTACCCATCTTTTTCCCAAGAATAATAGAACGTTAATTTATTTCCGCCTACCACTTCTACATCACCTGTCTCCGAGACAAGGTTATCCGCATACAGCCAAGCTGAGGCTAAGGCTTCCAAATCATCTGAATACGAGCCTATAAAATGAAACGTCCAACCATTCTCCTCCCACCATACAGAGGTTTTAGAGCCTTTTTCATATGCTGTAATCCCATTCATCAGATTGAATTTATTCGCATCTTTTGGAATGTTAAAAGAGGATTTGTCAACCTCGTATTTCTCACCGCTTATGGTTCCGATGTAATCGGCCTCACTGACGGGGCCATTTTTCACTAAGAGATCATTATTGTCATTGAACTTTACCGATACGTCAGTCGTATAGACGTTGATGCCGTAAGAATCAGCATCTCCTTGTGCTTCGAAATAATAGATATTATTCCCCTTGTCTTGTTTCATAGGAAGCCATGCATTCGGTAAGTAAATAGGAATACTTGTTGTATTCGTCAGCCATTCCATCATATCCGAATTAAACTTTAATAATTCGGCTGGTACCTGTGTGGGAGATACAGTAGGGGTAGGTATCTGTGTAGGAGCGAATATCGGAGTAACCGTTACGGCATATGGAGTAGGTGAAATGGTGCCGGAGACTTCTCTTGGCTGCGGCTTCTTTTCACAGCTTACATTTATAATACAACTTAAGAAAAACAGTACCAGAATCAAACATTTCTTAACCATGTGAAATCCCTCCTCACTAAAAGTATAGCGTAGATTTTTTCTAACGCAAGACTTTATTTCTATAAAACGACATTCTTAACCTTCATAGGATCATAATTCATTTGTTGTGAAATATATTAGCGAAAATATATTGACTTTCCAATTACCAATAGTACTTTCTTTAGAATTTTCTTTAGAACTCACTTCATGTACTGATTTTTAATAACTATTATAGAATTATGGATATTTATGGAGTATAATTATTTAATTTATGTTTAGCTTAGTATTCAAAAGAGCATGAAAATGATTAGTAAAGTCTTTTACTCACAAAGTGTGTGCCTACGTAATCTTCTGCACAGACTTATTATTAGCAGAAAGTATCCACAGGAATTAGGAGAAATACATGATTATACAGATAGGAAATTACGATTTTACAGAACTTTGGGATGGAGTGTATTATAAAGCCTTATCGGATTATCCACATATCTCTGACTGGGAAATAAAGAATGTAATAGATTTTATGAACTATGAAATGCTCAACGATAGAAGTACAGAAATACAGTCAGACAATGAAGATATTCTTAGCTACATAAAAATGGAATTGCTAAATTGTAATAAATATATAGACATACGTAGACCCGAAAAAATTACAGAATGTACAGCGTGTAAACATGGTGGATGCCTGACACGCTTTTTATGCCATACGTCTCCGGTTGAAAATGCCATTAAGATATTTGAATGCGGTAAACTTTTATCCGCTGTAAATGCAAGACAACTTCCGGCCGAAGATTTGAGAAAAGAACCGAGGAATATGGCAAAAGACCCTGTGGATTTCTTTGATTATGTAATGTTTTCATGGGGAAATTGTCAGGCAGGGGACAGGCTAGTAATGGAGCGTAAAATGGATAGATCTCCAACAGAGGAAGATTTAAGTGTCAACTTTACACCTGGGGTAAGATTCTATTTTGATTATGAAAAACTGGATAAGCATCCGAATGTTGTGCATGATGGGTTCCTTCCGATGAAGGTAAAGGATGAAGTTAGTCTAAGGGATTATGTGTATGCAATTATAATTCCGGCAGAACACAAAGATAAGTTAGCCCATATCGTACCAATTGATTTGAAAGATAAAGTGTATTATCTCGAGAATGATTGTAAGGATATATGGAATTGGTCTGAAAAAGTATATCAGTTTATTGAGGGGATATAAAAGTATGAAAACATATCATTTGTATCAGGTTGATGCTTTTACAAGAGAAAAATTTCATGGAAATCCGGCCGGTGTTATTACAAATGCAGATGGACTTACGGAAATCGAAATGCAGAGAATTGCAAGGGAACTGAATAATTCAGAGACAGCTTTTATTCTTTCCCCTACAGACGAAACGCATGATGTGCATGTGCGCTTTTTCACGCCTAGAAATGAAGTGCCGATTTGTGGACATGCTACCATTGCGGCACACTATGCACGAGTAGTTGAAAATAATCTTGATTCAGTAAGGGTATACCAAAAAACCGGTGCAGGTATTTTGCCTGTCGATGTCATTCGTGAGGGCAACGATTATAAAATCGTTATGACTCAAGGAAAAATCTCCTTTGGAAACAGAATTATCGGTGAGCCGCTCGAAATGTTGCTTATGGCTCTTGGCATCAGGGTGAGCGATTTAAGAGTGGAGTGTCCCATTAGTATCGTTTCCACAGGATACTCCAAAGTAATGATCGGGATTCATGACATAAGTCTTCTACACAGCTTGAATCCGAATATGGAGATGCTTACAAAAGTGAGTAAAATGATTGGATGTAACGGCTTTTATGTATTTACACTGCATTACGAGGAGGAGGTCTTGGTACACGGTAGAATGTTCGCTCCTGCAGTCGGTGTAAATGAAGACCCTGTTACAGGGAATGCAAATGCACCGTTAGGCGCTTATTTGGTTCATTTCGGGCTATCCGGAGATAATAGCAATGTATTTACCTTTACCATAATACAGGGTGAAGCAATCCATCGAGCCGGGACAATGGAAGTGCAAGTGGAAATAGAAAATAATGAGCCGGTAGAAGTGAAGATAGTAGGTAATGCAATCATTGCATTCTCGGCAGAACTTTGTTTGGGGTGATTTTGACCTTCTAAATGCTGTACCAAGTTTCAAAATACAATCTACTTAACACCGGGGTAAATGATAGATGAACAGATTACAACGATAAGGGGAGAGCTGCTATTGAGCATGTATATATTGTGGAACAGGTAGAGGGGGAGCTAACTATGGGTTGTATTAGTTTTATCATATGGGGCTCAGTTTTTTTATAGGAGTTCCAGAAAGTTATAAACAGAACTCCTTAACTATTCAGGAATTAAAGAATAAAAAAATCAAGGCTTACGTTACATGTTGGACAAAATTTCCTTCAGAAAACTATGCTTTATGGAAGATATACGATAGTATATACTTATTATCCTTACAAACTGGAATTGAGCGAGCTCTTTTGCGAGCGATGGTTCTTGAACTTGTTCAAGAACATGCCCTATATACAACCATCTTCTTGACTTTCAGTCAAAAAGCATCCCTCGCTTTCAGCTCGGTCAATTGCGATTTATCTCTATCCCCGTCTGAATAAACTCAATCAATTTAGAAGTTTCTCTTTTCTTAACGAATTTTGTATTCCTGGCCTGGTGCCAGCACAATTACGCGCTCTGGATTAACTACATGATCGAAGATATTCTGCGGATTGCCATTAAATGCTTTCTCATTTGGTGCATCCATTGTTCCCCAATGAATCAGCACAAGCTTCGCATCAAGATAAGTATTGGCTAGTTTGTATGCATTCTCCAAACCAATATGTACATAATTATCTGAGAAATCAAAGAGTATTACATCCGGTGGATCCATGTGTAGCTGGCATTCCATTAATCTGGAATCTCCAACATACCAGATTTTTGCATCTCTTGTACGCAAATAAAATCCACAACATTCTCTGTCTTCCCATACTCGGTAATTATAGCTTTCATACAATCTCTGCCAGGCGTGATCTGCAGGTGTCAGTTCTATGTCTATCTCGCCCACTTGAATATGGTCTGCTATATCATGCCCATTTCCATCAATGTCACACTCTTCCTTCATTAATGAAGCCACATAGAGCGTTGTATGATATGCATTGCATACAGATTTCAAGTTCTTACAGGTAGCTCTGGAATAATGATCACTATCTGAATGGGAAACCAGAACCGCATCCACCTCAGGTACTTCTTGTGGTAAAATCGGTATATCAATTAATAGCGGCATATCAAACCCTTCCAATACGGGATCAATCATGATGATTGTGCCCTGACTGTTTATCATGGCTCCTCCACCACCTAACCAATATACACTTGTTCCACCTTTATTTTCAAAATCTTCGGCTGTCATCCTACAGGTAGCAGGTGCTACCATTTGGCCTTTTTCATTCATTTTCATTTCGATTGACTACCTTTCTTGTCTCTTTTTTCATAAATTGTACTCGATATCATTACGGTATTATCGGTAAGCTTTTTCACATCGTCCAGTGTTTTAATCTCTTTATAATCATCACCTTCGTTTTGCTGTCTATATGCAGTAATAAGCTCTGATACATTCATAAAATCGTCATTTTAAAAAGGTCTTAAGGTCACTCTTTTTGTTTGTATGATCGGAAACATAAGTATATCACTCCTTTTTATGATTATGGTAAAGGACTCCCAAATGCTATCATCAAGCTATGTTTTTTATCAACAGCTTTCAGCTCGGTCAATTCCGATTTGTCGTTTTCTTTATTTTATCTAAAATGCTCGAATAATACAATCCTATATTGACAATGAACACTATTGAATATATAGTCAAAGAGCAGATGGCACTCACATAAGTAAACAAAAGTCTCTCATTATCTTCAAAACCTCCTTTGACCAAAAAGCATTTCCGCTATGATCCACATCCTCCAGTTCATAATATACAACGTTCTTTTTCTTATCCATTAATAGTTTATACAAATTTCTGCTATGTTCCGCCGATACCACGCGATCCTTATCTCCATGTAATAACAACACTGGTGGTAATACTACATCTTCTTTAACATATGCTGCACATGATGCTTTTTTTGCAATCTCTG
>WSSedL1CaDRAFT_10000721_pt1 | contig 22128 bp, 21 predicted proteins | sample WetSurSL1Cattail_FD_9464 | JGI IMG/M metagenome (IMG submission 9464)
GCGGTGAACATGACCGGCACCAAGATCAAGATCGCCGGCGACAACCCCGCCAACGGCATCAGCCTGACCAACCAGGCCGACAACACGGTGACGATGATTCCCGCCAACTCGATCGCTATCAACGATCCTTCGAAAATCACCTTCATCGTGCCATCCACCCTGCCCGAAGGCGACTACAAGTTGAGTGTGACCACGCAGTTTTCAACAGCCACACAATTGTTGAAAGAGCCGCGGACTTATACCTTCGACTATGTGCTTACGGTGTAGCTTCCTATAGAATCGCCCGATAGCTGGCGATCAGATAGCGTGATTGCCGGCTATAAGGGGTTGCTATTGGGGGGGATACGATAGGAGGATAGCAAGGATTGCTGTTGATAAATTAGAAGAGATGCCTACAAACCAGTTGATCCAACTGATGAAAAAAAAATTATGATAAATGAATTTTTGAGATAGTAAAAATGTGTGTATTACCAATCGATCTTGATGGATTCTACATTTTTTCTTCGAAAAGAGTGAAACAATTATTATTTTAACAAAAACATAAGCTATGAAAAAACAATTAAAAGACCTGAACATAAGCATTCCGGTTATAGATGTCCTGGAATCACGCAAGCTGTTTGGTGGAAACGGCGGATATGGTGATCCGCCATTAGATGGTGGAACTATAGATGAAGTTGTGGTAAAACCTGATTCACCGTCGGATGGAGGACAAGATCCGTATCCTGATGATGATCTTTATAGTTCGGATGACCCGGAAAATGATTCAGATACAAATGACGCTGATGGACTAAGCTCGGACAATGGCGAGCCTAGAACAGTAGCAAATGGGGAATGCGTAATCGGTGCAATCGAGGAGGCAATACGTCATTTGGGGAAAAGTCTTGATCCAGGAAAGGTCAAAGAATATTTGGATAAAAATTATGAAAAATCAGAGGGTGGGTATAAATTAAACTCTTCTGATTTTGAAAAAATTTGTGAATATTTCTTCGAAGGAGCATCTGCCAAAGATACTAGCGCGCTTTATGAAGCTTTTGACAATGGGCAGTATGCGGTAGCGCGTGTCGATTTAGATAACAATGATACGCTTGAGCATGCCGTTGTTTTGACAGGCGTTGACGAGGATGATATTAATAAATTTACCTATTGGGATCCTGTCACTGGCGAAACTGGAACAATCGACAAGTGGGATGTTTGGGATTCTTGGGTTGTCACGGATTTAAAATAAAAAACGTTTACTATGAATAAATATATATTGTATTCATTTGCTTTACTTATAGCTATTTGCATAAATCCTGCTGCAATTGCCTCCGATACTGCAAAGATTATTCCCCTAATCAAGTATTCCCCTGATAAGTTTGATGAGCTTGTCGAGACGGCATTTTCAATCACACCTAATTCTAATTATTTGGAAATAAGCGGGGATCGCTACACTTTGTTTCTTGGGGAAAGGCGGGAAAAATTTAAGGATGATGACTCCTTCTTTAAAAGCTATTTGCCGAAGAACATTGTGTCGAAAGACTCCATATTCTTCCTTTCATTCGATATTGACAAGCACGATCGGTTCGATGGTTTCTATCCGCCTAAATATTACGGCGTTTTAGAAAACGGGAAAATGTTTTTTTTCCGAGGACACGACACCACAAAGTATGAGCTGACCGGATTGCTGCAAGTAGAATACGGGTCGATAGATAAGTTCCGGGAAAAGCAACTTGAGCGATATTCGAATTTACTTTACTATGAAAACCAAAGCAATGGTTTGGGCAAAGAAATCGACGAACAGAGGGCTATCGATGTCTTGCGGGAGGACTATACTTTCTATGGAGATCAAAGCAATAGCAACAAGGAAGTTGCGGTGCAGAAGTTTTTGAACTTTATCAGAAAAAGCGTCGTCTTGTCGGATGCACAAGCAGCGATTGTCCGGGATTATTTTGCGGGAGGGGAAAACCTCGATAAAGCCAAGATGATCTACAAATACTATGACCATCAGCCGGACGCTGATAATTGTTTGATCGGTAGAAGTCCGGAAAAGATTCTTTCGCAAATACTGGTGAGAAATGAGTTCGAGAATGTGATGTTCCGGATAAAGCAACAAGCCCAATTGAGAAACACTTGCTTTTGGCAGCTATGCCGTTTAGACAAAAAGAAGCGGTCGCAAGAAAAAAGCTCGAACTTTATTTATTATAGCGATATCGAATTTTTGGAAAGGATACAAAGCCAAGTGTTTGGAGTGGATAAGTAAATCAGCAATATAGTAAACCCCGGGAGCTATAAGGGAGTTGTTCGCAAAATATAATAATAGATCGGGAATGAAAAGAAAAAAAGTTGCCATTATTTTATTCGGGATAGCACTTGTTTTAGCGTTGGTTTGCGTGAAAAATTTCAGCGGATCAAAAAAGATAGATCTCCATAACAGGTTTGCATTGATTCACGAAAATCAGGTCTTTACCCTCTCTCAGATCAACATTGCTGACAATTGGGACGCTGCACTAGTTATTGGCCCCTACAATACGGCTGGCGTTGACAAAATAAAAATGGATGATGCTATAAAATCGGATATAAAAAGTAGTGCATTTGGTGATGAAGGCTACTGCACGCTTATCTTTGAAAAAGGGGGCGAACTGGTATCGTATGCTTTTGTCCCCAGAACTAACTGTGCGGATTTTTCCGATCTTGACAATATCCAGATTCAACGGGACGAGAAGTTGCGCCTCACAAAGAAGAGGGTTGTTAAGAAAGAATAGTATAACGCCGACTGATAATAAATAAGCCTGGAAAAAATTAAATAAACTCTCTGTGAAAAGATGAACAAACAATTAAAAGACTTGAACATCAGCATTCCCGTTATCGACGTACTGGAATCGCGCAAACTTTTTGGCGGAAACGGCGGATATGGTGATCCACCATTCTCCTCTGAATCTTATGGTTGGTGGCAGGATTCGGAAGGTAATTGGCATGTCGATCCTCCGACAAACGGCGGAGTGCTGGATGAAGTTGAAATTCGTCCGGACAATCCGGATGGTGGTTCTGGTAACAATGATCCGTCCGACCAGAATGATGATCCGGACAATGGTTCTTCCGACCAAGACGGAAATAACCCGGGAAATGGAGGCCAAGACGATGACGGCACCAACGATGCAAATGACCAGCGGGAAGACAACTCTGATTGGGATCAGGATAACGCAAACAACCAGCCCAACGGAGGGGGAACAGGATATTCTGGTGGGGATGGCGGTAGTACAGGTATGATCGGAAATCCACATAATTTATCATCGCACGAATGGGGTGCTGCCCCCGATAATTTATCTAGTAATAGCTGCGTGACCTTTGCCATTAATGAGATTTTGGAGTATTTCAAAGCACAAATGACCAGCGATATTAATGCAAAAGGCACAAAAGAATATCTGATACAACATGGCGATTTCACCATAGAAAAACTCAACACTATTGGATTGAATCCGCCTGAAACGATTTCTGCACTTGACTTGTTTTTTGACATCAATAAGCTTGATACAAAGTTTACAATTAACTATGAACAGAATAGCATATCGCAAACAGAACAGGATAAAAAAGACAATTTCAATTTAATTACCAATATAATAGAAAAGAACCACAATCCTGTTTTCGGAATGATTGTGGTTGAAGGCCGTGGACCACATGCCGTGGTAATCATCGGAAACGATGGCAATGGCAATTACAGTTGGTTTGATCCAGCCTTGGGAATCACGACGACAAGTAATAATTCCGTTTTTTACCCAAATGGCACCAATTTGTATCATGCAGTGGAGATAACAGACCTGGACAGGGATTATTTGGAGTGCCTGGAACGGGCTAAGGATGAGACAAACCAGTCGGTCGGAACATCGAGATCCGAATGATTCGGGTTCCGATTACTTCGGATAAGAGGTTCTCCCACATATAAAAAAATTATATTTGTTTGATGTATGGGACAGAATGTGATTTTTATTCAATCATCAAAGCCTCTGTTTCACAAATCATGGGACTTTCCCTAACAGCTAATGTCGTTTTAATCCCGCTAAACAGTCAAATTTAATCGGATGAAAAAAAATATTTTATTCTTACAACTCTTGTTGTGCTTGTGCCTGAGCGTGAAGTCCCAGGTCATTCCAGAAATTTCAGATTCCATGATCGTGAAACCCAATATGGAATTACTCCGGTCAAGGCTCGAAAATTGGAAAAATACCCCTTCGTTTAGGTATTTCAAAGATGTGAAAGACATCCCAGACACAGACTTGGATGATGCCCTTGTGATAAACCAATTGGAGATATGGCCAGACACGGTTTCCGGTCGTTTGAAATACAATGTGGATAAGAATCTTTTTTTTATCTATTTCCCCTCTGTATCCAGGCTTTTTATTTGGCAGGAACCTGAAGGAAACTTGCAAATAGCAAAAAATGAAGAGTTGAACTATCGGATGCTTTGTGAAAATTTCGATTTTCTACAAAGGAATATTAAAATCAAGCCCAATATGTTTGCGATCACATTTTTCCCGAACGACAGGGGACGCCGCAGGGTGGTGGCATACAAACGCATAGAAGACAAAAAAGACGAATATATTGTCCACGACTTCTATTATAATGCTGAATTTCATTCCCTTCGGGAAATGATAGAGTATCTGTTCTTTTCAAGAAAGTATTATGTGGATATCTATAAAAAAAGGACTTATGTTCCCAAAAGAGAATTTGACTGGATACCTTTCCTGAAAAAAACTAAATAAACTCACTACAAAACTATGAAAAAGCAATTAAAAGACTTGAACATCAGCATTCCCGTTATCGACGTGCTGGAATCGCGCAAACTGTTTGGTGGAAACGGCGGATATGGTGATCCGCCATTCTCACCTGAATCTTATGGTTGGTGGCAGGACTCGGAAGGTAATTGGCATATCGATCCTCCGAAAAACGGCGGAGTGCTGGATGAAGTTGAAATTCGTCCGGAGAATCCGGATGGTGGCTCTGGAAACAATGATCCGTCCGACCAGAATGATGATACGGACAATGGTTCTTCCGACCAAGACGGAAATAACCCGGGAAATGGAGACCAAGGCGATGACGGCACCAGCGATGGCAATGACAATGATGCCGATGACCACCGGGAAGACAACTCCGACTGGGAACAGGATCATGCAAACCCGCCACAAAACGGGAATCCTACAACTGGTGGCAACGGCGAAGCAGATAATACAGCATATGGCAACCCACACGATCTCACTGAATTTCCAGTTGGTGGACAACCTCAACTTGGGGGGACAGGAATGTGCGTTTCAGAAGTAATCACGCAAGTCCTTAAATATATGGGAATTAATGAAAGCAACGGTATAAACGATGTCATTCGCTATATTGCGAATTCCAATGTTGCTTCTTATGGACATTTATTAAATGGACTTAGTGTCCAAGAAGCCGAAAATGCAGTGAATCTATTTTTTGAAACTAATAATTTGGTATCTTTCCAAGATATTGCAAATGCCCTGAATAATGGGAATCCATTGTTTGCTCACTATGCCACAGGAAATCAAATGTCAATTAAAGACGATAATGGAAATACCGTAACAGTGAATGAAACTCATGCCGTTGCTATTATTGGAGCACAAGTTGAAAATAATACAATAACAACATTTGCATGTTATGACCCTGTTACCGGAGGAATAATTAACGTTCAAGCAGATAGAATTATATCTGCATTTGAGTTATGCGATCTTGATCCAGACTTTTTAGAATACTATGAGAGGTCCAACGCAAGCAATAATCAAGATGATACTAATGGAGATGGAGAAATTACATATTGGAATTAAGTGTATTATTAAGGGTACATTGATAGAAATCGAATATGTTACCATTGTTGTGTTTAGATAAATAGAAATTCTTCTGTAAAATAATAATCAAGATATTTATGAAAACGATATTTATATTTTTCCTGTCACTTATATTCTTGCCCGTCCAAGGGCAAAGTCACGTAGAGATACCACCTTATGACTTGGATACCGCACTGATCAAAACCATATTCAAAGAGAACTATGCTGGTGTGAGAATCAATCTATTTAAATTACCGCCTATTAAGGATGCTGATTTTGATAATCTTATATTGCTTCGGAATTTATTGATCAAACCAGACTCCGTGGACAAAAAAATTATTGTTGACATAGACACGAATGATGTAGTATTGTTTTTTCCAAAGCAACCATCTACATTATATCATCTGAACAAGCAGAAAAAATTTGTTGGAGAAACTGATCCACAAAGAGTGAGAAATGTAATTATGAGATTGCAAGCGCTTGTAAGCGATGGCAGCTATAAATCTGGTATTCATGATATTTTTCTAATTTCCCTATTTCCTCAAGAACAGCATGAATATAAATATTTATCATATATTTTCCAAGAGAGAAAAGATTTTTATGTAATGGATGATAGGTTCAGGGCATTTGATTCTTTAAGTGATTTATTGAAATATAATTTTGGCTCTGACATCAATTTTATTGAAACATACAGATATAGATATTCAGTAAAAGATAAATATAGATTTTGAATTTCAATCTTTCAAATAATCTTATACTATTATTTTAATTGTATGAAACGAATTCTATTTTTGTGCATTCTGCTCTTCATGGCGGAAGCATCGTTTTCACAAGAGTTGTTGCCCGTTATAGACGGCAGTTTAAGAGTACCGATCGACACTTCCATGCTTAAGAAAGGAATTGAAAAAATGAAAGCTTGTCCACCTAAGTCAATAGAAAAGGAAATCCGAAATTTTTCACCGGCTTATCTTCAGGATATGATAGAGATGAACTATCTTGAGATCTATGTGGATACTATCCAGAACACCATAAAATGCAGGGTGGACACGACATCCTTCCTTGTTTATGTCCCTCAGAGGAAAGACAAAATGTTTTTCTGGAAGACTACCAGCAAGTATTTCACCCCGGTCAATAATTATGACACCAAATTATTCGCTTCAGCCTTATATAAACATCACAGGGTGGGATATGATCCGGCGTTCCATGTCAGCTTATTGCCTAACCAATTTCCAAAATTCTCGATCTTGGGATTTAGAATAAAAAATGGGCAGTATGCCTTCCTTGAGGTAGGATCTTCCAAACTATTTCCATCCCATAAATGCTTGCTTGATTATTACTTCGGGTCTCTCGAGAGCTATATCGAGAGTTACAGGAATAGGCTAAGGTACAAAAATGAGGCACCGAAGTATGCAAAACAGATTTACCAGTAAATCTTTAAGATGGGCTTGATTGTAAACGTATCGATTTAAATATTTATTAATGAGTATATTATAAAATACATGGAAAGATTTTGAACACAATCATTACTGAAATTTCGACCTTATTGGAAGAGAAAAATATCCCATACAAGGAATGTATGCTTACGGGGAGCTTCTCTTGCAATAAGAATAACGATCATTCCGACATCGACATTTTTCTTTTGTCTGACCGGGTGAACAATGTCACTGTGGAGAGCCATGTCTTCAACAACCGGCGCTTTGAACTTATACTATTCCCATATCATAAGACACATTGGTTGCTGCTTTTCCAGCAAATGGGAAAGTATAAATATCTGTCGATGTTTGAGAAGGGGAAAGTGTTACCGATGAGGAAAAATTCGATTTTGGGGAAACTGGACAGTTTAAAGAATATTTTCAAAGGAAATTGCATGGAGCCAAACAACAGGCAGATCCTATACTTGCGACACCGGATCACAGATCTTATCGATGACATAGACCAAGCCAACAGCTATGGGGAAAACCTGCTCACGGTATGCGAGATCGTAAAACTGCTGTCGCAACTTGCCACGTCGGCATACGATTACTCGGGCAGACACTTAGCCAAAGAACTCTCCAACTATGGAAGCATTGAAGCATGTATCTTGAAAATGGTAGGGAACTGTTTACCTGATAGCGATTTTGAATTGATAAAAAACGAGGCAAGAAATATTCTTTCCATGTACGGCGGCCTTTTATACAGGCATAGTACCAATTACTCATACGATGGTGGAGATGGTGAAAACGGGCTATTCATCCAAATAGAGGGATTGGGCTATTTAGATACCAGAGTCTCTAAAATCCTGTACGATCTGACTCCACAAATTCCCAATAGCGACCATGTCGTCGTTTTTTATGTGGGCAATAATCAAATGCTTGAACGGGGAACATACATCCACATTTCCTGTAAGGATTATCCAGCGACAACAAACATCCTAAACGGGTTCTTTTTGCGTCGCATTGATTGGACCCTTTCCCAAAATATCCGATTTTCCTATCCGTACCAAATAGGGTTTGACGTAGCACTTTATTTGGGGGGGCAAAAATGCCTTGACAAATTGTTTCCCCTGTTCCAACAGTTGTCCAGACTAATTCAAGAAGACCTGTGGAATTGTAGAGTTGACCACGCCTATCTTGTACAGCTTGGATTCGCCGTTCTCTTTTCGTTGAAGTCGGGTTTCGGCAATAAATTGCCAAGTGGTATGTTTCTCCATCTGGCAGAGAAATTCCAGTGCGAAGCTATTGATGTCAATCAGGTTTACAATACTACGCAATTGAATACAGTGGAGAAGGCAATGAGAAGGATGCACCGAAAGTACTTTCTGGCTCAAAAAACGAAATTAGAATATCTGGATAATTCAATCAATGCTTCCACGCCTGATGAGGTTAAAAGATACATCGACTGGGGAAAAAATACCGCTTCCATACTACTGGGAATCCCTGATAAAGATATTCTGTATGATCCAATATTCATTCAAGGATCGTCGGCCAGAGAACAATTATATGAAAAGGTATTCAGCACAATTTTGAGTATTCTAGGGATAGAGCCTCATGAAAAGTACAGTATCTTCTTCATGCTATCAGAATTAGAAAATTAGGAAACAATGCGTTTGAAAAAATTTCCGACCTGCCAGCAACTGGATGCTAAAGATTGTGGGCCAGCCTGCCTCCAAATAATCTGCAAATATTACGGAAGGTATTATGACCTCGAATATCTGAGAGAAATCACAGGCACAAGAAAAGAAGGCTCCACGGTATATGACCTCCTTGTGGCCTTGGAAAAAATAGAAATTAAAAGCATTCCATTAAAAACATCGTATAAAAAACTTCATGCAGAAATACCTTTGCCCTGCATCGCCTATTGGAAAGGAAATCATTTCATTGTTGTATATAAGGTTACGGAAAAACATGTATATGTTTCTGATCCCCAAATCGGCCTGATAAAATACACGAAGCAAGAATTCGCAAAAGGGTGGTTGGGATACATACAAGAGAAAGATGCGTGGAAAAAAGGAGTGTGCATCGCATTGGAACCGACATCAGATTTTCAAAAAGATAAAGACAACAAAGACCATCAAAAGCCGAACTACATCAGCGCATTTAATTTCATCGCACAATTCATAAAACCATACAAGAAGGAAGTCCTGCAAATACTCCTTGTCTTAACTGCACTGACCCTCATGGGAGTACTTATCCCGATAATAACTCAAACGATCATCGACAGGGGTATTAGCTCCCGGGACATCAGCTTTATCAGCCTGATGATGGTGTCGGCACTGGTGTTGAACATCAGTTCGAGTCTGGGCACTTGGGTGCAACAATCCATCAATATGCATTTCTCGGTACGGGTCAAGATCAGCATGTTGTCCGATTATCTGAGCCAATTGTTCAAGCTTCCGCTAAGCTTTTTTGAAAATCGACTGATGGGAGATTTGTTGCAAAGATCTTATGATTACGACCGTATAGAGTCTGTGGTATTATACGCCTTTTTCAATACAGTTCTCGGTGTCATGACATTTGCCGTTTTTGGAGCCTTACTGGCATACTATCATGTGACGATCTTCCTCGTTTTCTTGGGATTGAGCGGGTTGTATATGCTTTGGACTTTCTTATTCTTAAGTATAAGACGAAAAATGGACATCAGGTATTTCAGCTATATTGCAGCAAACCACAGCCACTGGATGGAAATCCTGAGCCGGATACTGGATATCAAAAGCTACGGATTCGGGAAAAATAAAATCTGGCAATGGGAAAAAGTACAGATCGGCCTATACAAAACACGGACAAAACTATTGCATGTGGATCAGATGGAGCAACTAGGTGGAAATATCATCAACACTGTGAAAAATCTGTTAGTGATATATATGGCCGTCATATCTGTCATGAAAGGGGACATGACCATCGGTGTGCTGATATCAGTACAGTATATCATGGGGCAATTGAATAATCCGTTGAACAGCATTATCCAGTTTATAAGCACTGCACAACTGGCCTATATTAGCTATATGCGCATATCGGAAATAAAAAATTCTCCCGCAGAAGAACTCGAAAATTCAATTCCAAAAGGTCTCGTAAAATTCGGACAAGGTATCTATTTCAAGAATGTCTATTTCAAATATTCAATCAACGAAGATTTTATACTTAAGAACAACTCGTTTAAAATACCTGGCTGTTCGCTTACAGCCTTGGTTGGAGCCAGTGGGTCTGGTAAATCCACGCTTATAAAACTCTTGATGCAATTGTATAGGCCCTCGTCGGGCGACATACTGTTAGGGGAGCAACATTTTTTATCCATTGCCGCATCTGACTGGAGATCGGAATGTGGCATCATAACTCAAGAGAGTAGTATCCTGAGGGATACCATATTGAGCAATATTGTGTTCGGTAGGCCTTTTGATATTGAGAAATTTAACATGGCCATAAAAATAGCCAACATCAGGAATGAGATAGAAGCCATGCCCAAAAGTTATAATACTTATCTGGGAGAAAACGGCAGGGGGCTTAGCGAGGGACAAAAACAAAGGGTATTGTTTGCACGGGCAATATACAACCAACCAAAATACCTGTTTTTAGATGAACTTACCAGTAGCCTCGACTCTGCCAATGAATACCATATAATAAAATCGATAAAAGAGAACCTTCAGGAATGTACGGTTGTCATCGCTGCCCACCGGCTATCTTCAGTGATGCAAGCATCGCAGATAATCGTTTTGGATAATGGCATGATTCGAGAAATTGGAAGACACGAAGACTTGATGAATAATAAGGGTACATACTACAATCTTTTCATTTCCCAAACGGCTCAATTTTAAAAGCAGATGGAGCAGAACAATCAGGAAATCAGACAAACGGAGGAACTTCGTGATATAATAAGTAAGATTCCGAATAACTTCAGTAAAATAATATTGATAGGAATTTTATCATTGTTGATAATCATGATAGTATTAGGCATTGTCATCAAAGTTCCCGGCCAAATCGATATTCCCGCCAAGATCACATCCAATGATCCCCCAGTCATATTGAGATCGCATATGACAGGTAAAATAGCCTTGGCAATTGATTCATTTCCTTCTTATTGTGTCAAAAATAGCATTATAGGGACAATTACGAATCCAGCTTCAACAAATGATGTTTATTTTCTGAAAAGCTTGCTCGAAAAAACAGATATATATGCAAGCGAGGTAATCATAGATTCCCTTTTTGATAAAGATTTAACACTGGGTAGACTGGAGGATCCCTATACTGTTTTCCGTGAGAAATTGCAAGCTTATTATGCCTTGAAAGCAAACAGCACCTACTACTACCAGATTGAATACACCAATCAAATAATTAAAAATAAAGAAAATGTACTGAAACAAAGAAATATTATAAAAAATAATACCGAATTGGAAAACGGCATTTTAAACAAAAAACTCAAGACAGATTCCTTATTATATAAGAAAAAGGTTATCCTTACAGATGAGCTAAACAACAGTTTCCTTGAGAAAATAGGCTCCCAAAACCAAATTGCAAACCTGAAAATAGAAATAGCCAACCTTAGCCAGGAAATTCAAAAATTAAAGATGGACCTGAATAAATTGCAGATCGATTTTCATAGGGAGTTACGTAATGCGCGGTTTGCCGTTGTTGAATCGCACCAGAATCTCCTTTCAAACATACAAGTATGGGAAGACAATTACGTCTTTATAACCCATAGAAATGCCCATGTAGAGTTAGCCAATATTATTTCAACCGGAGATTTTGTCACCGAAGGGCAGCCTCTGTTCCACCTTGTGTTCAATGGTTCCAATTATTATTGCATTGCAACATTACCCCCATATGGAGCCGGAGAAGTGAAGCTTAACCAGGCAGTGAACATCAAATTAGACCTATATCCATATCAGGAATATGGATTCCTTGAAGGTAAAGTCCTTTCTATCACAAGAAATACAATAGATGACTATTATCTTGTCCAGATCACCCTTCCCAACGGATTGCACAGCAGCAATGGATTTGAATTGCTTTTTGCCGAATCAATGACTGGCAGCGCTGAGATCATCACGGAAAACAAACGGCTCATAGAAGTAATCTTATATAAACTCATGAATGCAGTTAAACCCAATAAAATGAAAGCAGATGAAAAAAAATCAAAACAGGTTAGTGTCGGTAAATGAACTTAATATATTACAGAGGGAACTCTCCACATTTGTCGATGGTCATAAGGCTGTCTTAATTGCAAAGACAATAGTGGACGACAGAATAAGGGTCTTGCTGTTGAGCCAAACAAACGATCATGAGTCCTTCGAGATTTCAGGCAGATACGCATATCTTCTTGTCAAAATATCCTACCAAGAGCTTGCGCGAAAATTGGCCAATGGGTATCCCTCCGTGATAAACATATTCGAGGATTACATTATTATAAAGGATGAGAATATGCAACTGGACGTATTCTACATGTATCTTTCGTCATTATCTGCACAGAAAAATTCAATAAATTCCGAAGGACACGAAAAAGAACGCATATACGATGAAATAAATTCCCGTATTGAAGTATATAAGACGAATAGAAATCAATACAATCAATTGCTACTCATACGGAGCTTGATCGACTCCCTTCTCATGCAGAATACTTTCGATATGAACTTCGATAGCCAATGTTCTTCAATATTTTCCTTAGTGAAAGCCATACTCAATGATAGCGACAGCAACGGATTGATTGAAGAATTTCGAAAGCAAATTCGACGCAAGGGTGACAATATGTGCCTTGTTTCCTTATTCTTTAAATATAATGACACCTACGATTCCTTTATCCGGAATATATTTTTGGAGCTATGCAAGCCGTTAAAAAACATCTTATATTACTCATCTATAATTATTTATAAAAAATATGATTATAGGGGACACGATGGGGTTGCCGTCTGCTTCGTAACAGGAAATAATATAGTGAGGTCTGCCGCTATGGAAGTTTTGCAACGTGCAATTTTTCTTAAAATTCCGGAATGCAAACTTAGCTGCATAGATTTCATCTCGACTCCTTTGTCTAATCGGATTAAAGAAAAGGTTACTTCCGAGATATTCGGAAAATTAACTGAAGACTTGCTGCAGATGAACTTTTCGGAAATATTAACGGACGCAAAATCGGTCACCCTATTCATATACTACTATATTACTGCTATAAAGTTGTTTTATTCGGATAATGAGATATTTATATCAAAAAACAAAATGATTTTCAAACACTTTGTAAATGTAAGTTTATCCAACTTCACTTCCGGTCTGGTATTCAACTCCAGCTTTTCGTTAAACAGCAACAAATTGAATGCGGAATACAGCCAATTATATATTCGAATGGCTGAGAATATAAGCGACAACTATTCAGATGTTTTAACAAACAAAAATATGGAACTCTCAGACTTTGATTATCTGTCATCATTACTCGAAATACGGGATTCGAACTATGCTGATATTGAGAAAGATGAATATTTCATATCTTTCATACAACAGTCTATGGATATATTCTTCCTGCCAAATTATTACAAGGCTTTCGTTCCATTTGTCGTAAATAAATACTATGAAGAAACAATTTGACTTGAATCTTTTAAACGATTATGTGGCAAACACTGCAATCGTGTGCGAAAAGCATCCCGATGAAGATATTTATATATATGGCTATTACCAAAGTAATGAGATGACTGACAAAATTTCGTGGGATAGTGTGAACATACATTGCCGCGGTATTATTCTTGATAGCAAGGGCAATGTCATTGAACGCCCGTTTCCTAAATTCTGGACATTTCAACAATATATAACGAAGGATGCCATTCTTTTAAATGATGATCAGGTCTTAAGACTGCCAAAGTCGAATTATCGGATTACGGAGAAGATTGACGGTACAATGGTAGTCTTATACTGGCTCAACGACAAACCATATTTGGCAACACAGAGATCATTTACCAATATCAAGGCTAAGCTGGCAACCGATATATTGCATAAAAAATATGCCCACACATTCAAAACCTTCAATAGGAATCATACTTATATTTTCGAAGCAGTATATCCCGAAACAAAAGTCCTCATCGATTATGGAGACACCCGGGATCTCTTTCTTATCGGAGTAATAGACAAAAAAACAGGAAGTTCATTGCCTTTCGAAGACATCGGTTTCCCGAAAGCAAAAGACTATACGGCCAGATTTGGTCATTTGAAAAACTTTGATGACCTAGCAAATCTCAATCTCCGAAATGAAGAGGGTTTTGTCATACATTATGAAAGCGGAGAGCTTGTCAAGATTAAATTTCCTTGGTATAGGCAGGCACATCAATTATTGGACAAGTTTTTTTATTCGGGAAAGAGGAATTATTCGATCCAGAAAGAATTAAGGAGGATTTTCCATAAGAATCAGGAAAATTACGTCATCACATCTTTAGATATCTGGGAATGTCTCAAAAATAAGGACGTTAACCTTTACTCTATTAGGTCAAAGGTTAACGACTACTATTACATGTTTGGTCTCGAGTATTGGTTAGAAACGCATAAAGAAAATATCATCACCCAATATGAAAAACTGAAAGGCCGATGCCAGGGGCAAAAGGATATTTGGAATGAGATTAAACCTGTTGGAGAAGATTTGGCTGTTTTTTATATCGATGTGCGGGAAAAATCCCCCCATATATACGAAACAATCGTATGGAATTGGGAAAAAAGGCTCTTATAGATCTAAAAATAAGACAATATGATTATAGCAGCTGGATTAGTAGTGATTTCTAACAATACAATTCTTTTAGTTAAACAAAAGAACTGTACCGGTAGATCATATTCCATCCCCAAAGGTTTATGTCTGGTTAATGAGAATTTGTGCGATAGCGCAATTCGAGAGACTTACGAAGAAACAGGAATAAGAATACATTCAAATTCTATAAGTGGCAACCCATATGTCATGCATTATTCGCATCATGAGACGGGTCTAGTATATAAAAGGATATACTATTATGTGGCTTATCTTGACGTGCCACCCAATCCTACCAATACCTTGGACTCCGAAGAAATTGAATCTTTCTGCTTTTTCACATATGAACAAGCAGAAAGAAATATTTTCATTCAGCAATTATCTGTATTGTTGCATCTGGATCCCAAACGTATCAGTACAATAGGGCTCAGGTGGCTATTAATGAATAATTTCATTTTGGAGGAAAAACACCCTTATGCTAATCTGTATATATACAATTATACGGAAAAAACCAAAAATGCAGCATACTGGAATGAGATGACATTGTGGGCAAGAGGGATGATCGTTTCAGGAAGTGGCGAAATAATAGCATATCCACTAAAAAAATTCTTTGAATTTGAACAACTGCTACCAGAATTCAGAATGATAGAGAATGAAGAATTTGATGTTTATGAGAAAGTAGATGGATGCTTGGGTATTCTATATTGGCTAAACGGGATTCCCAAAATAGCGACAAGGGATTCTTTCGTTTCCCACCAATCATACAAGGCAAGTCTTATGCTCTATTCGAAATACCGCGAAGCTGTTGGGAACCTGAATCAAAATCTCATCTACTATTTTGAAATAATATATCCCGAAAAACAAAATGTTATCAGCTATGGTAGTCGAGAAGCATTAGTGCTTCTTGGTGCGCATGATTGTGTTCTCAATTCAGATATTCGCTTGGAAGAGCTATCTCTTAATGGGTTTCCAAGACCCAAACGGGTCATGACTGATTTATCTTTTTATGATTTACTAAACATAGATGACATGGCCACTGAGGGATACGTTATAAGGTTCTCTTCCGGCAGACGAATCAAAATAAAATTCCAATCCTACAAAGAAAAATATAGCACGATGTACCATGTATGAAAAAGACAATTTTGACACTATTATTTCTTATTTCAAACCTTTTTCTTGTGCGCAGCCAAGAAAAAAAAGAACTTTCGTTAGAAGAAGCTATTGAGATTGCGAGCAGGGAAAGCGACAATGCTTTTATTGCCAGATATGATTCATTGATCTTCAACTTGCAGTATAAGGAATTCAAGACACGAGCGTTACCCCAAATTAAGCTCTCATCTAAGCCTTATATCTCGCAAGACATTACATCTGTCACATTGGACGATGGATCCGAGAAATACGTAAACCGAAGATTAGCAAATTTGGGGGTTAACATAAGCCTATCCCAACTTGTTCCTTTCACTGGTGGAGAATTGGTGCTGAGTTCTTCCGTCAATGGGCTGGAAAACTATGCCCCGAACCAATACAAATCCTTTTATTTTAATTGGCTAAATATTGCTTATAAACAGACTTTGGGGAACTACAATGAGTATAAGTGGAATAAACGTATATTTGATTCGCAGAGAGACATCGAAAAGCTCAAACATATCCAAGCCTTGGAGGAATTAAAATTTGAGGTTGCATGCGCATACTTGGAGTATTATGCGCAACAAGCATTGGAACAGCATCACGGCCTCCTGCTGGATATTGCTGAACTGAAGAACCGAAATAGCAAATATCTATACGGCTTCCAGCGAATGACCAAGGAGGACGTGATTAATAACGAGATAGAATATCAGCAGGAATTAATCGATTCCCAAAAAATCTTCGATGACAGGTCATCGGAAATGGCATTAAAGGACTTACTAAAACTCCCTGACTCTGCAAGGTTGAAACCATGCTTTGATGACTCATTGTATTTAAGCATTCCTGAAAATTATAATTTGGAGAACTTGGTGGAACGAGCCATTGTTTATAATGTTCAGACGGCCAATAACCACCAATACTTGGAACGGCACAAGGCCATTGCTAAAAATGATTTCAATTCTGGAGTTACTTGGGGGATAGATATAAATGCTGGAATGAATAAATCGGAGAGACACTTTTCCGCAATCTTCGGGCATCCTGAGAATCAATATAAGGTGGCACTATCTATTTCAATACCTATCCTTGATTGGGGTGAAGCCAGTCATCGGAAAAAACGATTGGAAACAGAACTTAGGCTAAGTCTTATCAAAGGCTCTAAAGAGGAGGATGGCTTTGAAATATCAACCAGAAAAGAGATCCAAGAGATCAGCTATCTCGTTAAAAATCTAAAAGTAGATAAAAAGCTATTATCATTACAACTTGATCGAATAGCTATACTGAAGGAAAAATTAAATGCCGATAGAATACAAGAACTTGATTTTATCAAAGCCAAATCGGGATTACTAAATAGCTCACTAAATTACAACTCGAATTTAAAGCGATTAGTCTTCCTGATTTACAAATATCGTTATGTGTCTTTATGGGATATATTGAACAATAGACCTATAATCTAAGTCTTTTAGCAAAACCTGACGGCTCGCGAATCTCAACTGCTGGAAGAACTTTGTAAACGAAAAGGCGAAGTGGTTCCTCGGGAAGACTTATTGAAGAAATTCTGGGGAATAGATGATTATTTTACCTCACGTAGTTTGGACGTTTTTATCAGTAAAATGAGAAAATACCTGTCCGGCGACACCACTGTATCCATCAAGAACATCAAAGGCGTGGGACTTATTCTTGAATGCTTCTCGTGAGATGTTTCAGCTCCTCCGATTTGGAACGTAAATCATCTTTCAGCGGAGCATTAACAAATGAATCAAAATAGAGTAACTTGGACAGAAGCTGAAGCCTCTGAATCAAATCTTCTCCCCAAAATCTCACTCTTAGATCGGTCAGAATAGTCTGCACGTCGTTGTCGTAGAAAAATTCTGCTTCTTTTCCCATTGCCAGCGAGTAAACGGTTCTATAAAACTCTTTTTCGGATCTTTGAGTAACCATATATTATTCATTATTTACTTTGGCAAAAGTATCTTTTCTAAAGATGTAAGGCAATTTTTCTACGTTATCAGATTGTTATTAATTCACTGGATGGGACGAATCATTTATTTTACTCTAACCTTGTTTTAGTCTATGAACAGAAAAAATGTAACTGGTTCAGTTCATTAGCCAAAAACAGGCACGATTATGCCATAAAACACAATCCGCCTGTTAACCCGCAAAAATATCGGGGAGGCATTCTGTGGTTATCTCCTTCGGCTTATGACAATTTCATTCCCACTCAATGGTGGCAGGAGGTTTCGAGGAGATGTCGTACACCACGCGATTCACGCCGCGCACCTTGTTGATGATTTCGTTCGAAACTTTCGCTAAAAATTCGTAGGGAAGGTGAGCCCAGTCGGCAGTCATGGCATCCGACGATGTGACGGCACGCAAGGCTACCGTGTTTTCGTATGTTCTTTCGTCTCCCATCACACCCACGGAACGCACGGGAAGCAGGATGGTTCCGGCTTGCCACACTTTGTCGTACAAGTCGTATTCACGCAGCATGCTGATATAAATGTCGTCGGCATTTTGTAGCACTTCTACCTTTTCGGGAGTGATGTCCCCTAAAATACGAATCCCAAGCCCAGGCCCGGGGAACGGATGGCGTTTGATCAAATGGGCCTGCATGCCCAATTCCAAACCAACTTTTCTCACTTCGTCTTTGAATAACAAACGGAGCGGTTCCACCAATTTCAAATTCATTTCCTTGGGAAGCCCGCCCACGTTGTGGTGCGACTTGATGGTTGTTCCCGTGATGGAAAGTGATTCGATGATGTCGGGGTAAATAGTCCCTTGACCAAGCCACTTGATGTCTTTTAGCTTGTGGGCTTCTTCGTCGAACACTTCGATAAAACCTCGTCCGATGATTTTCCGTTTCCCTTCGGGATCGGTAACGCCGGCTAAAGCTGAGTAGAATTTTGCTTTGGCATCCACCCCGATCACATTCAACCCAAGGTGTTCGTAGTCTTTCAATACGTTTTCAAACTCATTCTTGCGAAGCAATCCATTGTCCACAAACACACAGGTGAGGTTTTTCCCTATCGCCCTGTTCAACAAAACAGCTGTCACAGACGAATCCACGCCTCCCGAAAGAGCTAAAATCACCTTGTCGTCGCCCAATTTTGCTTTCAACTCGGCAACCGTGGTTTCGATAAATGAAGCGGGTGTCCAGTCCCTTTGGCATCCACAAAGATCCAAAAAGTTACTCAAAAGGGTAACCCCGTCCAACGTGTGGAACACTTCTGGATGGTATTGGACTGCCCATGTGGGTTCTCCCTCAATTTTATATCCTGCAGCAGCAACATCCGTTGTGCTGGCTGTGATTTTGAAGTTTGCTGGTAGCTGGGTGATGGTGTCGCCATGCGACATCCACACTTGCGAACCCTGCGGTATGTTTTTGAAGATTGTTTCTTCCGAATTGATACCAGACAAATGTGCACGACCGTATTCACGGGAATCCCCTTTTTCAACTTTTCCTCCCGATGAATAAGCAAGGTATTGAGCTCCGTAGCATATTCCCAACAAGGGATATTTTCCTCGGATAGCAGACAAATCCGGCTTGAACGAATGCTCATCGTTCACTGAAAATGGACTTCCGGAAAGTATCACTCCTTTTACCGTGGGGTCGTCGTAAGGAAACTTGTTGTAAGGAACTATTTCGCAGTAAGTATTTAACTCTCTGATTCTTCGGCCGATTAACTGGGTGGTTTGGGAGCCAAAATCGAGGATGATGATTTTTTCGTGCATGTTCTCTCCTTTTTGAAAATTTGCACGCAAAGATAGGAATAAAACACTTATCGGGCAACCGAAAGCCCATCATATTATTTTGATGGAATGGAGATCTGACTCATGTAGTTGAGCGGATCAAATAAACCAGTTTTGGTTAATCAAGTGTGATTATTCCCCGCTTTTCGTAAGAACAAACAAAATTCAATTTTCCACAATAAAAAAATAAGCGCAGCGTTATTAAGTTAAATTTGATTCTGTATTTGAACTTTATTCTTGCCTATTTAGTTTTATCACTAATAAATTCTAATTTTTATGGAAAGAAGGCGTATTCTTTTGTTGTTGGTGTGTGTGTTGGCTTACATCGCACCTTCTTTTAGCCAAAATTGGCAACATTCGTGGGCAGATGCCCTACAGACCGCTCAGCGTGAACACAAAAACATTGTGCTGAATTTCTCAGGTTCCGACTGGTGTATCCCGTGTATCCGGATGCACAAAAACTTTTTCGATTCAGAAGCTTTCATCGATTTTTCCAACCAGCATCTGGTTATCTACAATGCCGACTTTCCGAGAGAAAAAAAACATCAACTTGCGAAAGAAGTCACCAAACAGAATGAAGAGTTGGCTGAACGGTTCAACAAGGAAGGGCATTTTCCATTGACGCTTTTGCTGGATAGTAATGGCAATGTGCTGAAAACCTGGAACGGGCTTTATAAAGGCACCGTGGATGAATTTATAGCAGAACTGAAATAAATCTCCCTTACCAATGTCTGCCAAATGGCTATAAAATCAGTGCATAAACGTGCTTTGAAACTGATGGGAAATCATTTTGAAATCTCAGTTGTCTCAGCAGACGCTTATTGGGCCAAACAAAAGATTGAGGCTGGCGTGAAGGAAATTCGCCGCATCGAGGCACTTTTGACCACTTTCAGCGATGCAAGTGAGACCAACAAAATCAATCAATATGCGGGAATAAGACCAGTAGTGGCGAGTGAGGAAATTATCCAATTGATCGAGAGGTCAAAAAAGATCTCGGATGTCACGCAAGGTGCTTTCGACATCAGCTACGGTTCGGTGGACAAAAGTTTGTGGAATTTCGACACCCAGATGACTTCGCTTCCCGACAAAAAAACGGCCAAGAAGAGTGTCAAGCTTATCAATTACAAGAACATCGAAATAGACCACGCCCGCTCCACCGTTTTTCTCAAAGAAAGAGGTATGCGGATTGGATTTGGTGGGATTGGAAAAGGCTACGCTGCCGAAATGGCCAAAAATGTGATGAAGCGCTTGGGGGTCGCCAGCGGCGTGGTGAATGCCTCGGGCGACCTTACGGCTTGGGGACACCAGCCCAATGGTTTGCCGTGGACTATCGGAATTGCAAATCCAAACCTTTCGCACGAACTTTTCTCTTACATGAATATCACCGACATGGCAGTGGCCACTTCGGGAAATTATGAAAAATTTGTCTTGATCGACGGAAAACGTTATTCGCACACGATTGATCCCAAAACAGGGCTGCCCGTGAGTGGCATCAAGAGTGTGACGATCATCTCGACCAATGCCGAAATAGCAGATGCAATGGCTACCCCTGTCACGATAATGGGGGTGAAGGCTGGCCTTCACATGATTAATCAGATTAAAAACATCGAAGCGATCATTGTTGACGACAGCGACAAGCTTTTCACCTCGAAAAACATCAATCTGATTGAATGATTTGTAGCGGAAATACAACTAAACAACTATTGAATAATGAAAAAACTTAAGGGCTTACTTATTGGAACTATGATTGTTGCCTTCGCTGCATCGTGTGTGCCGGTGAAAGAGTATCAGAAGTCGAAATTGAACGACTCGGAAATGGCGCTTGCCAATAGAAAAGTGGAGAAAGAAGAACTCAACTTCCAAGTAATTAAAGAAGGTGCCGCAGGGGCAAATTCCGGGAAGTCGGGTGGTGGATGCGGTTGTAATTAACAGTAAAGCAATTTGTTGCACTAATATTATTAAAATGAAAAAGCTATTTATCCTATTCTTCTTCTTATACTGCCTCGCTTACAGCACTTTCGGGCAACTAATAAAAAAAGATTCCGCAACATATGCGCCAAAGAGTTTGAAGCTGGACGAAGTGAATCTGGTCACTTCATATTATTCGCACACGGGCGACCATTCCACCACTTTGGGAGGTATTGGCGACGAAAGCGTGAAAGAAATGACCACCGCTATCGATTTGAAATTTGTGGGTTACAAAAATCCAAACTACATCCACTCACTCACTGCCGGGCTGGGCTTTGCATTCCACACAGCGGCTTCGCAG
>WSSedL1CaDRAFT_10000723_pt1 | contig 22096 bp, 23 predicted proteins | sample WetSurSL1Cattail_FD_9464 | JGI IMG/M metagenome (IMG submission 9464)
GAACCTGATGATCGGGTTTGGCATTGATGAAATTCAGGCGGAATACGTTGCGGAAATTAAATTGCGGCACCTCAATCGCGAGTTTATTTTAAAGCGCACAGAGGAAACCAGTCAACTTGAAAAAGACATTGCAGAGCTTCAGTCTATCCTCGACAATAAATCAAAAATTAAAAACATTATCATTTCCGAACTGAATGAGGTCTCCAAAAAATACGGCCAGCCGAGGAAAACAATGTTGGTTTATTCGGACGAAATTGAAGAGTACTCCGAAGATGAGGAAGTCCCGGATTATCCTGTTAACCTTTACTTCACCAAGGAGGGCTACTTCAAAAAAATAACGCCTTTGTCTTTGCGTATGAGCGGTGAGCAGAAGCTGAAGGAAGAGGACGTAATCATTCAGCATATGGAAGATACCAACTCAGCCGATTTGCTCTTCTTTACCGACCGGTGTCAGGTCTATAAGGCGAAAGCCAGCGATTTCAGCGACACCAAAGCGAGTGTGCTGGGGGATTACATTCCTGCTAAACTCGGGATGGATGAGGGAGAGAATGCAGTCTATATGGCCGTCACAAAGGATTATTCGGGCTATATGCTGTTCTTCTTTGAAAATGGCAAGGCAGCAAAGGTGGATATGTCAGCGTATGCCACAAAAACAAATCGGCGTAAGCTGATTGGCGCGTACTGTGACAAGTCACCTGCGGCTGCGATTGATTATGCACTCGAAGACGGCGAGTACCTGATGACCTCATTGCAGGGAAGATTGCTGTTGATGCATACCGGCGCAGTCCAGAGCAAAACAACGCGCAACACGCAGGGGGTAGCAGTTATGACGCTTAAAAAAGGCAGCCGTGTTTTGAAGGTGGAGCGCTACGTCGATGATATGCTTAAAAACCCGAATCGCTACCGCAAAAATATTCCGGCAACCGGCTCCATGCCTGCCTCGGATGAGACAGAGGGCGAGCAGCTAAAATTATAAAAAGATAAACAAATAAAAAAACGCCGCTGAAAAGCCAATAGCAGTTCAGCGGCGAGACGTTTCAAAGCGACAAACGCCCACGCTTTGATAAGTCCAAACTTAGATTACCCTCAATCGTTTTTAATATGCATAAAATTCTGTAACGCGCATAAAATATGCTTGCAAAGGCGTACTTTTTGTGGTAGTATAATCTAAGTTGATTATACAATGTATTTTCGGAGGTGCGCTATGTCCACTATTGAAGTCGTGTTTGGAATTGTATTATTAATATTTTCAGTTGCCATAACCGTTATCGTCCTTCTTCAGGAAGGTCATCAGCAGGAGCTCGGAGCTATTACAGGCGGAGCCGATACTTTTCTTTCAAAGAACAAGGCCCGTTCGGTCGATGCTTTTCTCGCCAGATGGACCAAGGTTATTGCAATCGGCTTTTTTGTACTTGTGATCGCGATTAACGCGTACATGTACTTTTATCCTAAAAAGTAATGCAGACGATAAAAGCCCCGCTTAACGAAGCGGGGCTTTTCTTATCTTTTATACAGGTTGGATACATTTATAATTAAATCATACGAATTCCTTTTAGACGAACCTGTAATAATTGTATTATATTGTTTATTTGGAGTAGATGGAGGAAACATGATAGAGGAAATTAAAAGCAAAATTTTGAAGCAGATACAGCAATCCGCACAGAGTATCACTTCCCGCGGGTTAATTAAAAAATTGGGAATAAAAGACCATAAATCATTTTATGAAGCGCTCAATCAGCTCAAAAGAGAAGGGAGCGTTCTGGTCAGCAAAGATCATCGTGTACGCATGTCAAAAAAGAAGGAAACAGTGAAGGCGAAAATTGTTTCTCTTTCCAAAGGATTTGCTTTCGCCCGTCCGGCAGATGGCGGGGAGGATGTGTTTATCCACGCCGACCATCTCAACAGCGCGTTTATCGGTGATACCGTCGAACTGAGCCATATTCAGAAAAGCCCAAAAGGCCTGAGTGCCGACGTTGATACTGTGTCGGAAAAGAGCAGCCGCACCATTACCGGTACACTCAATCGCTCAAAAGAATTTTACGAATTGGTTCCGGATGATGCCATCCGTTACAATATCCCAATTGATAAAGTCGCAGGAATCAGTGCGAAAAACGGGGACAAGGTACAGGCGGAAATTCGGCGTACCCTCCACACTTTCGGTTTAACCGCAAAAATCGTAAAGGTTTACGGAAAATCAAGCAGTGCTAAAATCTGTTCGGATGCAATTATTGACCAGAACGGTATTAAGACGGAATTTCCAGACGCGGTCATTGCCGAGGCAAAAAAAATATCCTCCCAGGCAATCAGTGAAGAAGATTTAAAGGGAAGGCTTGATCTGCGAGTGACCAGCATATGCACCATTGACGGCGCGGATGCAAAGGATTTGGATGATGCTATTTCTGTCAGCAAAACGAAAGCGGGATTTAAGCTCGGCGTTCATATTGCCGATGTCAGCCATTATGTAAAAGAGGGAAGTGCGGTTGATGAAGAAGCGCTGGAGCGTGGTACCTCGGTTTATTTTGCCGACCGTGTGATTCCCATGCTTCCTCAGGAGCTTTCCAATGGAGTCTGTTCCCTGAACGCAGGCGAGGATAAACTGACCTTTTCAGCGATCATCGAGTTGAACAAGCAGGGCGAAATCCTTTCTTATCAATTTAAGAAAAGCGTGATTAATTCCAAGGTTCGCGGCGTGTATTCCGAAGTGAATCAACTGTTCGAAAAAACAGCGGACGCTGATTTGAAAAAGAAATATTTTCCGGTTATCCGTTCTTTGAACGCGGCGAAAGAGCTTGCAGATATTCTAAAGGCACGTTCTGTTCAAAACGGAACGGTAGAATTAGACAGCACCGAATCAAAGTTTACGCTCAATGAGGAGGGCGTGTGTGTCAATGTTGAACCACGCCGGAGCGGATTGGCCGAGCAAATGATTGAACAGTTGATGATTACAGCCAATCAGGCTGCCGCAAAGCTTGCGAAAGCGAGTGGGATTCCTTTCGTTTACCGTGTGCATGAACTGCCTAATCCGGAGCGTGTGGACAGCTTAATCCAGATCGTGGGGGCATTGGGCTTGAACCCCCGCAGTTTAAAACATGAGGGCGATATAACCACTGCTGATTTTGCCGATATTATGAATCAGGCGAACGGAACTCCCGCACAAAAGGTAATCTCCCATCAATTGCTCAGAACTATGGCGAAGGCGCGGTATGATACAAAGCCAATCGGGCACTTTGGGCTTGCGCTTGCGGACTACTGCCATTTTACTTCTCCAATCAGGCGCTATCCGGATACAGCGATTCACCGCATCCTTTCCGCCTTGCTGAAGACAGACGATAAAGACGAGCTTAACCGCCGTTATTTGACGTTTGCCAATGCTGCCGCATCCGGTTCCTCACAAGCGGAGGTTCGTGCCATGCAGGCGGAGCGCAGTGCAGAGGACTGCTATATGGCCGAGTATATGGCTCAGCACATTGGGGACCGTTACTCAGGTATTATCAGTGGTGTTACAATGCGCGGCGTGTTCGTCGAGCTGGAAAATTCAGTTGAAGGTTTTGTACCTGTGGACAGCTTTGAGGGTGCAAAATACCGCTTCGACGGTTTAATCACCCAGGTTGATGAAAATACCGGCAATAAACTGACAATTGGGCAGCGGCTCAACATTAAGGTAGTTGCTGCGGATGTCGCCAGCGGACGGATTGACTTTATTGCGTATACAGAAGCAGCCGGATAAGATACGACAACTGATTGTAAATAAACGGAATTTTCTCTTCCTGTCTCCCTTCATCGCACGCGGAGGGAGACAGGAAATCTATTTTTTCATTAATTTGCTATAAACTGTAAAATATTGCATATCGTCTGGTATATTTTTTGGAATAAATGCCCATCCTACTAACATAATATTAACCGAAAGGCGGAGCTGTTAGTATGGAATCTGTTTTAAAGCTGATACAGCGCACGGACTGCGTAGCCGTTCTTAAAAATGAGGATCGTCAAAAGTTGATTGATGAGCTTAAGGAGGTTGGACGTTTAATTGCGTGCAACGACTGTTGGTTTGATCTAGAATGTGACGAAAACTTGATTGACGCCTGCATCTATCAGCGTGAAGAACTCAATTCCCGCTATCGCTATCTGTTGAAAACAGCAAGACAGAAGGGGTTAAGCTGCACTCCTTTCACAAGTAATAATTCGGGGGTGTGATTTTGCCAAGCCTGATTATTGTGCTTTCGGCTTGCGGTGTGTTTGCGTTGCTGGTAATCATTCAAGTGATTGTCAAGGCGCCAAGACCGGTTCAGCGGGCAGCCGGAGGAGTTATCACGGGGCTTTGTGCGCTTGCGGCAGTAAATCTGACTGGCTTTTTTACCGGCGTCAGCTTGCCGCTCAGTCCGCTTACCATTGGGGTTTCCGGAGCAGCCGGTATTCCTGGAGTAACCATGCTGTTGCTCCTCAATTTAATTCTGAAATAGCAGCATCAAAATAGACGGACCTTTTGGTCCGTCTATTTTTTATAAAATCATCTTACTTGCGGGTTTCCTTTAGAATACCGGCAGCCATATCGTTGTTGCCGGTAACCAGTGCGAGTAGCATACGGTAAACTGTTTCCGGTGAGCGATGAAACTGGTCCTTAACCATGTTGGCCTGGTATAAATCCGGAACACACAGGGTGAAGTTCATTAAATCCACTTCTCCGCCCGAAATATGGCAAATTACATTGTAGCCGCGCTCAACCTTCATGATTTCTACTTTGTTCTCGCTTTCACGTTTGGCTTTGGCAAGCAGGTTAATTGCGGCGGCAATCGCTTTATCACGTACAACGGGAGGCAGCGCACTGTCAAGCTGCTTTGCTATCATCAGTGCGGTATCACCTGCTGAACAGAGTTCATTTTGTGCTCCGCTGGTAATTACGTTGCCGTTTTCGGCCAATTCAGCAAGGCAGTCAGTTACTTCAAAATAATTTGCGAGTGCATTGTCCTGAATAATGCTTATAATATCGCTTTTGGAAAGCGGAGCACCGACACTTGCCAGCAGATAGCAGATTAAAATCTTAATTTCGTTTTTGTTTCTAAGTCCACCGGGTTCGATTCCTCCGGTAAAAGCATTATAGTCCATTCCAAAACCTCCAATACATTAAAGAAATCCTTTTCCTGCACAAAAAAGTCAAAGCAAACGAGCTCCCCGTTTGCCGGAGCAGGCTTAGCTTTGACTTCATTAGTCCACTTATCAATATATTAATTCTATCACAATTGGAGCGTTGTTACAATCTATATTTCTATAATTGGTTATTTATTTGAGATATTATTCTTTAAATAGGCTAGCACTTTCTCCTGTGCTTCGGGTGCAGAGACTCTGAAAACGCCGATCAGTTCCTTTTCCCTGTTAGAGAGTTCATAAATATGACTTGTATTTTTTTTGCTGTGCAGGAAGGTGGGTGTCCCTCCACTATCGGCGACATGCCCTGGAACATCTTCATCGGCAAGCATTTCATTGATGGGAATATTAAAGATCCTGGAAAGTGTCATAAGCACGGTGATATCTGGTGTGGTTTTACCAATTTCATAATAAGAATAAGTTGAACGATCAATGTTTAAAATTTTTGCAATCTGGTATTGTGTGTAGCCACTTTTTACTCTTAATTCGCGCAGCCTTTCGTTAATGCATAATTTCTCCATTAATAACACCGCCTTTCATCCCAAGTTCCCAAATAAGTCACACTCAATTAAGTATATATTTTTATCCGTGTCCAACAGTGTTTCTGTGATTATTATTCACTAAATTACAGATGGTAAATATAACCAACTAATAAGTATTTATAAAAAAGTCTTGACGTTACTTGGTTAGTTTTGTATAATAGTTTGGTCAGTTAAATAATGCTACTGTGGCTCAGTTGGTAGAGCAGCGCATTCGTAATGCGCAGGTCGTCAGTTCGAGTCTGACCAGTAGCTCCAGCAACCCTGCAATTGGTTTATCCGATTGTAGGGTTGCTTTCTTTTCAGCATTATTATATTATGAAAACGTGCTTTTATTCTGTAATAAAATCACAGAAGAAATTTCAGGGGTATGGTAAAATTATTTTAATGCCTACCCATACACTTTTGTACCTGACTTTGGAAATAGAATCATACTGGTTCTATTAACTAATCGGTCGGATCATTGGTTATACTATAGAAACAAATGAATAAAACTGGAAATTATATTGCTGCCGATTTTGGCCCTGACAGCGTAAAAAAATTAGCATTGCGTCTATGCGCAGCTAAATAGATCACGATTTCCTAAGAAAACGGAGGAGTTTTTATGACTACATTTAACGAACTGTATCATCGGCTGGTTAAGGCTTCGATAGAAAACAAGGAACCGCAGGAGCTTGAAAAAATCAGACAGGAAGAGTTTGATCCGCATCAGCTTGACTGCCTGTTGAATCCTGAAAATTATCCTCCGGTATGGCGTATCGGGGACTGTGCCTGCTCCGACAGCCAACACGCTGCCTGCGCAGGAAAGTGTTTGTTTGATGCGCTTTACAGGGATGAGAACGGCAATATGCAAATCAATAAAGAGTTATGTGTCGGATGCTCCGAATGTATTGATCAATGTGAGGCAAAAAAGCTGATCGCCAGCCACGATATCCTTCCTGCGCTGGCTGCGGTGCACTCATCAAAGGCACCAGTCTATGCGATGATTGCTCCGGCTTTTATCAGTCAGTTCAGCGAGGATGTTACGCCCGGTAAGCTGCGCAGCGCCTTTAAAAAAATCGGCTTTGCCGGAATGGTTGAGGTTGCGCTGTTTGCAGACATCCTTACCCTGAAAGAAGCACTTGAGTTTGATAAAAATATTGTAAACGAAAAGGACTACCAACTAACCAGCTGCTGCTGCCCGATGTGGATCGCAATGATTCGCAAAGTATATCATGAACTGATGCCCCATGTTCCGGGAGCAGTTTCGCCTATGGTTGCGTGTGGGCGGGCAATTAAGCTGCTTTATCCTGATGCCGTGACTGTCTTCATCGGGCCGTGTCTCGCAAAAAAAGCCGAAGCGCGTGAACCTGACGTTTCTGCTTCCACGGATTTTGTCTTAACTTTTCAGGAAGTGCAGGACATTTTTGATTTTGCTAAAATAAATCCTGCGGAGTTTCCAGAGGACGCCCGTGACCATTCATCGCGCGCGGGACGGATTTATGCCAGAACCGGCGGTGTCAGCCAAGCAGTTCAAGATACGGTGAAGCGCCTGAATCCCGAACGAAAAATTGCAGTGCACGCCAGTCAGGCTGACGGGGTGCCCGCCTGCAAGAAAATGCTGAATGAATTGATTGAAGGCAGGAACAACGCTAATTTTCTTGAAGGTATGGGCTGTGTCGGCGGTTGTGTAGGCGGACCCAGAGCACTGATTAACCGCGATGAAGGACGCGAGCATGTCAATCGCTACGGGGATCAGGCAGAGTATCCCACGCCGATCGACAACCCGTATGTCATAGAACTTTTGCATCGGCTGGGTTTTGAAACCGTAGAAAATTTGCTCGAAAACAGTGATATTTTTACCCGTCAATTCTAATGCAACTGCTGTTATAGCAATTTATTTGATGGCACTCATTTTTCCTCTTTATAAGTTAAATCTGTTGTAATGCAGCACAAATTGACCGGCAGGATGGACATCAGAATTTATCCCACAGCAGGCATTTATTGTTGTGAAAGCTTCTATATATGTGTTATAATCATATAATAGATTGATATGGGGGCTTTGATTATGGGTTACAAAGAAGAATTTGAAGAGATATACAAATCAAAAATTACGCGCGCCGGCAGCGCGGAGCTGCTGGAGTGGCTCAAAACTACGGACTTTTTTACCGCGCCTGCCAGCACAAAATTTCACTGCGCCTGCCTTGGCGGTCTGGTTCAGCACAGCGTCAGTGTGTATCATGTTATGGTGGACAGACACTTTGAGCCGGATTCGGACAGCGAAGAGAGCTTCGCGATTTGCGGCTTGCTGCATGACGTTTGTAAGGCGCAGTTTTATAAGGAAAGCACGCGTAATGTGAAAAATGAAGAAACCGGCGCGTGGGAAAAGCGTCCGTATTATGTAATTGAGGACAGCTATCCTTACGGTCACGGCGAAAAGTCCGTGTTCCTGATTGAGCGGTTTATGCGTCTGAAAACTTCTGAGGCAATCGCTGTGCGGTGGCATATGGGCGGTTTTGACGAATCTGTAAAAGGCGGCAGTTTTTCTATCGGACTGGCTTATCAAAAATATCCGATTGCGGTCAAACTGCATCTTGCGGATTTGGAAAGTACATATCTGTGCGAAAAAGGAACTTCGGCAGTCAATGGGAAAAAGTAAAAACCGGTTTATCAGAGGAAAAATTTCGTTTGTTGATTATGCTGAAATAAAAGCGGGAAATCAGCATGATTCGTTCTATTTTGGTTGGTTTCGCTGTACTTTTTATCGCATTCTTCATTCTTTCTTTTTTTCGATGATTTACGTTTAATAAATAATGGTAGCGCCAGAAGGAAAACCTTTCGGCGCTATTTGTTTGCGTAAATATTCGAGCAATATAAAGAGGCAATGGCAAAATATGAAAAAACTATTGACAAATGAAATATATGATGTATTATTGTATTAAGATAATAGTACAGTAATACAGACGGAGGTGAAATTATGGCGTGGAATTTAAAATCTGACAGACCAATTTACTCCCAGTTAGTAGAACAGATCGAGTTGTTGATTGTTTCAGGAATATACCCTGCCGGCTCCAAGCTTCCTTCTGTCAGGGATATGGCAGGAGAAGCTTCGGTTAATCCGAACACCATGCAACGCGCGTTGTCACAGCTTGAGAGTGACGGCTTATTGTTTTCGCAGCGAACAAGCGGCAGATTTGTTACAGAGGATGTGGATAAAATCATGCAGACAAAGAACAGCTTGGCCATGTCGATAATTAATGAATTTATTGATAATATGAACAATCTGGGTTATAACCGTCAACAGGCAGTCACCCTTATTGAAAGTGCAGCAGAGGAGGAAATATAATGGAGAATATATTGGAATGCCAAAACCTGGTAAAGTTTTTCCCAGGATGTCTGGCATTGAATTCGGTTAATCTTGCGGTACCAAAAGGAAAAATTGTAGGGCTGCTCGGCCCGAACGGCAGTGGCAAAAGCACCATGATTAAACTGGCGAACGGGCTGATTACCCCGACAAGCGGCAAAATACTAATTAACGGTATGGAGCCGGGCATCGAAACAAAGAAGATTGTTTCCTATTTACCGGAACGTACTTATTTGAATGACTGGATGACCGTCAATAACATGATTGAGTTTTTCTGCGATTTTTATACGGATTTCAACAAGCAGAAGGCTTATGACATGCTGCAGCGGCTTGGCGTTGACCCGTCTCTGAGACTTAAAACAATGAGCAAGGGAACGAAAGAAAAGGTGCAGTTGATTCTGGTCATGAGCCGAGAAGCGGAGCTGTATTTGCTTGATGAGCCGATCGGCGGCGTTGACCCTGCGGCAAGAGATTATATTCTCGATACCATCATAGGGAACTACAACGAAAATGCGACGATCATTATTTCGACCCATCTTATTTCCGACGTAGAAAAGATACTTGATGAGGTTATTTTCATCAATAAGGGCAATATTGTACTTGCTTCCACGGTTGATGATATCCGCGAGCATGAAAATAAGAGTGTCGACGCGCTTTTCAGGGAGGTATTCAAATGTTAAGAAAGCTTTTAAAATATGAAATCAAAGCGACAAGCCGGATTTACCTGCCAATGTATGCTCTTTTAATTGTTTTTGCACTGATCAACAAGTTTTTTATCGCTGTGAATGCTGATTATTTAAAGATTCCGATGATGATCGCCATGACGGTGTTTGTTGTTATTATTGTAGGAATATGCGTGATGACATTGGTTGTTACGATTCAGAGATTTAATAAAAATCTGCTTACCGATGAAGGTTACCTTTCCTTTACCCTTCCGGTAAAAGTACACACCCATGTTGACGCCAAAATGATTGTTGCCCTTCTTTGGTCGGTATTAAGCGCCATCGTTGGAGTTGTTTCTGTTTTTGTCATGGCGATCAATGAAGACACAATTCAAAAATGGAGTAAATTCATGAGTGAATTGATTCCTGCATTCAACAGTCTTGGTGCGGCGGGATATGTTATTGTTCTTGAAGGCATTATACTTGTCGTAGTCGCTACGCTTAGCGCTGCAGTTAAAATTTACGCCGCAATTACAATTGGCAACATGAGCTCCAAACATAGACTTCTGGTCGGACTTGGCGCTTATCTTGGCTTTGGAGTCATAGAGCAGATTATTGTTTCCATTTTCGGTTCTTCCATGAGTAGCCGAATCGAAATTTATTTCAGAAATCTTGATACAATAGCAAGCAAGGCTGCCGGCGCAGAAACGGCTTTGCTTTGGTTGATTGTTTATACCCTCATTTTTGGTGCGTTGTATTATTTCCTAACCAATTGGATGTTAAAAAAGAAGTTAAATTTAGAATAAGCCCAGTGAATCACAATTGGTGATTCCTTAATGCAAATACAGCTTGTGGGGGCGCGTCGTTTGACGCGCCTTTTTTGTATATTGAAGAACAGGGCAAGACCAATTGCTCTGCATGATTAAGCCATTGAAAAACAATGGTGAAAATAATATAATATTCTTAACGAATCCAGTGACAGTAAAGTGAACGGCTGGATAAGAAAATAGGAAAAATTTTATTGAAAAATATGGAAATGCTATGAATGTTCCGGAATAAGAACAAAGGAGTGATTCCCTGTGTCTGCGATCAGTACAAAGAATCTTACCAAGACTTACGATGGCAAGATTATAGCTCTGAAAAGTTTGAATTTAGAGATTCCTCAGGGTGGAATTTTCGGCTTTCTCGGGCCAAACGGAGCCGGAAAAACAACGACCGTTAAACTCTTGACCGGGTTGCTCAAACCTACCGAGGGCGAATGCAGGGTGCTGGACCTGGAACCGGGGAAGAATCCGTGCGAAGTGCACCGCCTTTGCGGCGTTATGACGGAAAGTGCTAGAATGTACGGCCAGTTAACCGGAATGGAAAACCTGGTTTTCTTTGCACAAACTTCCGGCATGACACAGGAAGCCTGCAATCAGAGGGCAGGCGAGCTTTTAAAGCAGCTGGATTTGTGGGATGCGCGTGACAAAAAGCTGAGCGCCTATTCCACCGGAATGGCACAGCGCCTTTCAATGGCCCGCGCGCTGATTCATTGGCCGCAGGTGCTTTTTTTAGACGAACCCACCAGCGGGCTTGACCCGGAGTCTGCCCAGACGGTGAATGAATTGATCACCGCTTTGGCGAAAAACGCAGGGACAACGGTGTTTCTATGTACGCATCAGCTGCGTTACGCACAGGATCTTTGCAGTGGGTACGGCATCCTTGACAAGGGAAGGCTCTTAGCCGCAGGCGATCTTCAAACCCTTTGCGATGCAATTGGCTGTCATATCAGAGCTGGGTTTCGTCTGGCAGACGGAGACACGCTCGAGGGGTACCATGCGGAAAATGGCTGGTGGCAAACCGAAGTTCTTCGGGAAGAGGAGATGCCGAAACTCTTAAAGGAAATTATTGACGGCGGCCATGATGTTTTTGAAGCGCGGCTGATTAAACCGACACTCGAGGATGTTTATTTTGAATATACGGAACGTCAGGAGGCGCAGCAATGAAATTGATTTCATCTGCCGAACATGCGGTTGTTAAAAAAGATTTCGGCGAGATTTGGAATACCAAAATGGCACGCAATACGGTGATCACTGTACCGGTTATTTTGGTTGTGTTTCTGCCCGTCATGTATCTCGTCATGATATACTATATTCCCATGAGTCAAATGAACGGTGTGGACAAGATGTTACAGCTTCTTCCCCAGGAAGCAAAAAACTTTACGGCCAAGCAGAGCATGTTCTATCTTTTAACCAATCTCCTGTGCCCGATGTTCTTTTTAATGATACCGCTGATGGTGTCAAGTGTTTCAGCGGCATGCAGCTTTGTGGGAGAAAAAGAGCGCAATACAATTGAAACATTACTTTTAACTCCAATGAGTGTTAAGCAGATTTTCAAGGCCAAAGTGGTTGGCTGTATTATACTGTCCTCAATTTCGACTGCTGTCTCCTTTGTCGTTTTTTCAATTGTCATTTCAATCGGGGATATTATGTTAAAAATGCCTTTTTTCCTGAATTGGAACTGGCTTGTCCTTGTTTTGCTTTTGGCTCCGGCGATTACAATTTTTGGCGTAATCTTTATGGTTATCGTTTCGGGGAAAAGTAAAAGTTACATGGAATCATTCCAGACTTCCGGTTTTATCGTTCTGCCGGTTGTCCTACTTTTTGTAGGGCAGTTTACCGGACTTTTTCAACTTAGTGCGATGCTTCTCCTTTTCGTTTCAGTGGGAGTATTTATCTTGGATTTCATTCTGCTGCTTATAGGCTCACACTCATTTACCCCCGAAAAGCTGCTCAAATAGTTTGTGAAAATTTGCCTTAATCACGAGAATGTATTATAATAGGATTGTAATATATGAGATTAAGATAGGAAGGTGATTGAGTGGCTGCAGATTTGCATTGTCACACAAAGATGTCCGACGGCTCGGTCGGCATTGATGAAGTTGTTCTACTTGCCAAAAGACGCGGGATTCCTACGATTGCTGTCACTGATCATGACACATTTGCAGGCTCCACCAGAGCTAAAATTTTTGGGGACAGGCATGACGTTGAAGTCATCTCCGGAGTTGAACTTTCAACTGTTGATCCCGCAACGGGACGAAAAGCACATATCTTGTGCTACCTTTGCGATAATCCTGACCGTTTGGTGGGCTTGTGCAAACGAACCGCAGACAGCCGACGGAACGCTGCGGGCATCATGATACAGAAAGTAATGCGCATATATCCTATCACTGCCGAAATGGTGGTTCGCCGTGCGCAGGGCAGTACCAATATTTTTAAACAGCACATTATGCATGCATTGATTGATGCAGGCTATGCTGACGAATTTTTCGGAGCAACATTCCAGAAGCTGTTTAATTCAAAGACGGGGTTTGCTTATTGCAAGGTGGAATACCCCGATGTTCATGAGGTAATAGAACAGATACATGAGGCGGGCGGTGTCGCCGTTCTTGCCCATCCGGGTGAGTACGACAGCTATGATTTGCTTGAGCAAATGGCAAAGGACCATGAAATTCAGGGTATTGAGGTTTGGCATCCCCGTAATAAGCCGGGGGATGAGGAAAAGTTTATCGCAATTGCTAAAAAATATGAGCTTGTTATGACGGGCGGAACCGATTTCCATGGCATGTATACCGCCGAAAAGATGCCGATTGGTACCTGTACAACGCCGGACGATCAGCTTATTGCGCTAAAAAAATGTAAGTTAAATAGGAATAAGCAGTGATGGAGGAAATCGGGTTGGAATATAAATATAAAACGAGGGGAACTTGTTCCTCTGAAATGATTATTGAATTGGATGGAGACATCATTAAATCAGTAAAAATCATTGGTGGCTGTAACGGAAACACCAAAGGAATCTGTGCGTTGGTACAGGGTATGGATACCAACGAGGTGATTCGGCGATTTAAAGGGATTCAGTGCGGCTTTAAAGCAACTTCTTGTCCGGACCAGCTTGCAAATGCGTTGTTAGCGGCTCAGAAGCAGCAGGCAAATAAATAAGATAAGGGGCTGCGAGAGTTTAAACTCGCAGCCCTTTTTGTGGAGATTAGCAGCAGCCGTTGTTGTTACCGCAGCCGTCGCCACAGCCATTGTTATTACCGCAGCAGCAGAACAGAATGACAAGAATGATAATAATCCAAGTGCACCCGCCACCACCAAAACCACCAAAACCATTGTTACACATAATTGTTTGCCTCCTTTCGGTTTACAATATATAATATTGCATAGGCATAAAACGTGTTACAGTTTTTTGTTGGCATATAAAAAGTCAATTATCATAATATTTTTGGTTTAAGGAGGCAACGATATGTTATGTGAGTCCTGTGGGAAAAATCCCGTGACCACACATGTCAAGACAATTATCAACGGTGAGCTGACCGAATACTCACTTTGCGCGGAATGTGCTCAAAAGCTGGGCTATGGGAATTTGCTGACCGGACTTGGTAGAAATTTCAGCAGTCTTCTGGGCGGATTCTTTGGGGAGACTGAGCCGGACTCCACGGATACGATGCGCTGCAAAGGCTGTGGTTCCAGCTTTGATGATATTGCGCGCAGCGGAAAGGTCGGCTGTGCAGAATGTTACCACATTTTTTATCATCGGCTGATTCCTCTTATCCAGCGCATTCACGGCAATACCAAGCACCGTGGTAAGGTGCCGGGAGGTGAGTTGCCCCAGCCAAGGCCGCAGAGCCAGCTCAGCTTGATGCGCCGCGAACTGCGTGATGCAATTGACTCCGAAAACTTTGAGCATGCAGCGGCTCTGCGTGACCGTATCAGAGAGTTGGAGGGGGAGAAAGCAAATGAGTAAGTGGTATGAGAAAAGCGGACCGGAAAGCGATACAGTAATCAGTACGCGCATCCGTCTTGCCCGGAATTTGCATGAGCTTCCTTTTCCCGTTAAGATGAATAAGGCTGACCGGAAAAAGTTAGTACAAGGTGTTGCTGAGGCAACGAAAAATTGTACAGCGGAATATGATTTTCAATTTGTCAATATGGAAGATGTGTCTAAAGTAGAAGCAGTTTCTCTCGTGGAACGGCATCTGGCAAGTCCCGAGTTTATTTCAGAATGTGACGGCAGGGGAATGCTGGTGACAGAGGATGAAACCGTGAGCGTAATGCTGAATGGGGAAAATCATCTTTCTCTGCAAACAATTCTGGAAGGACTCAATTTGCAGCGGGCATATCAAACAGCGGACCAGCTTGACACGATGCTGGAAAAATCCCTGCATTTTGCTTTTGATGAAACATTGGGATATCTTACCCAAAATCCGGTTGATCTCGGAACGGGAATGCGCGCTTCGCTAATGCTTCATCTGCCTGCGCTGAAGGACGGTGGAGAGATTTCAAGAATTTCCACCAGTCTTTCCAAGTTGGGGCTTGCTCTGCGTGGAATCTACGGTTCCGGTACAGAACCAAAAGGAGCCATCTATCAGCTCTCAAATCAGGTAACGCTTGGCCTTTCAGAGCAGGAAGCGATTACCAACCTCGAAAGTATTGCCATGCAAATTATTACTCAGGAGCGTACGGCTCGGCAAACACTTGCCCAAAGTCTGGATATTCAGGATACAGTTAGTCGTTCGCTCGCGATTTTACAAAGTGCGCGTATTATGACAAATGACGAATTTATGCGTTTAATTTCCAATGTGCGGTTTGGCGTCGCTGCGGGACTGATTGAGAATGTAAACTACGACGTAATCAACCGGCTCATTATTGAGGCGCAGCCGGCGACGCTGATGCTTTCCAGCGGTAAAAAACTGACTCCAAATGAGCGCCATGTACTGCGGGCTCAAATGGTTCATAATATTGTTAAAAATGAAAATAAGGCAGATGATTAGGATGGCGGAACTGATCCCTAACAATGAAGATTTAGCAGCTGCACTATTTTCCGCGCTTGGAGAACATGTACCGCATCCCTCTGCTTTGGAAGTGGAGGCTAAGCGGCTTATAAGCCAAATAGAGGATCGTGAAAGTCTTCTGTTAAAGGTGATTGAGCTTTGCGGAAATCCCCAAACGCCGAAACAACTCTATCTGACAGCGAAGGCTTATAGTTGGCTCGGTAGAAAATATGACAGGCAAACCATTCAGTTTGCTGAGGCATATTTAAATACCGAAGGTTGGAGTGAACTGTCCAACCGGACGATAGTTGAAAATGGAATTTCAATGAATCATCTTTTCACGCAGCGCGCTTCGGTTTTTATTGATCTTGCCAAAGCGCAGGAAGGAGTCGGCCGTTTGGAAGACGCGCTTTACAATTTTTTGGAGGCTTACCGTCTTGAGCCTTACAGCGCAATGAATGCGGTTAAGGCAGCCAATGTGATGGTAAAACTGCATGGCAGAGAAGAAGCTCTTATATTTCTGCGCCGTCAAAAAAAGAGCCTGTATTACTCTCCCACAAAATATACCGATACATCTGGGAATGTGCGTCATAATGATGAGTTTAGACGTCTTTTGGATGCTCATATTTTTAAACTGCAGGAGCATGAGCAGACAGGCAAGTAAAGCGATCCATTTAAATAATTATAAAAATTTGCCGAAGAATATTGATATTCTCCGGCAAATTTGTCTTAATTATTTAATATTTGCTGTTAGAAAAAATCGCCTCAGACCCCGCTTTCTGCGGAGCAGTTTGGTATTCACTTTGGTTGGCATCCTTATTTTGAATGGGTTGGTCACTTTTCTTCAATAATTTAAACCGGGTTACAAGTTCCTTTAGCGTCTGGGCTTGCCCTGAAAGTTCTTCACTTGCTGCGGCGCTCTCTTCGGCAGTTGCAGAGTTGGTCTGTACTACGGCGGAAATTTGTTCAACGCCCACTGTTACCTGACCGATTGCGTCCGACTGTCGGTTCGATGCTTGTGAGATTTTTTCTACAGTGTCAGAAACCGCTTTTGCACTGTCTACGACGCTAAGAAGGGACTTTGCAGTTTCATCTGCAATTTTTGTTCCATTTTCTACTTGTTTCATCGAATTCTCAATCAAAGCTGTGGTATCTTTTGCGGCTTCCGCACTTTTACTGGCTAAATTTCTTACTTCGTCTGCTACGACAGCAAAGCCTTTGCCCGCGGCCCCTGCTCTTGCCGCTTCCACCGCCGCGTTTAGCGCAAGAATGTTTGTCTGGAAGGCAATATCCTCAATGGTCTTGATGATTTTTCCGATTTTGCTGGATGAATCACTAATTTGAGACATAGAAGTTACCATTTCACTCATATGATTGTTGCTTATTTCTATTTCGGAGCTGACGTGGCTTACATTTCTGCTTGCGTCAACTGCATGTTCCGCATTTTCTTTGATCTGGTTGGATATTTCGGTTATCGTCGCGGAAAGTTCTTCTACAGAGCTTGCCTGTTCAGTTGCGCCCTGTGCCAATGCCTGTGCGCCGTTGGCGACTTGCCCTGAACCGCTTGAAACCTGCTCCGAAGCTTCGTTAATTTGACCCAGAGTATCATTTAAGGATTTGACGATAACAAAATATGCATTCTTTAAATCTTCATAATCGCCAACATAATCCAAATCGGTCGTAGTTACAGTTAAATCGCCGTTCGCTATCTTGCCTAGATTCTTTGTTATTTCTGCGATGTAAGCGCGTATTGATGCAGTCGATTTAGCAAAAGCGGCAGCCAACTGCCCAATTTCATTTGTTGAATCGACATTAATCTGTACATGCAAATTTCCTTCAGCCATCTTTTGTGCTGCTTCCGCCATCTCGCTAACAGGTTTGCTGATGCTCCGGGCAATTGCAAGAGCAATTATAAGCGAAATTACCAAAGAACCCAAAATGACGATCAAAATAATTATTGTTGCTGCAGTTCCCTGCGATGTGAGAGTATTCGCTAACTGATTTCCGCCTGTCGTTTTTTCATTCAATATTCCCTCAGCGGAAGTTCGAATCTTGTTTGCAATGGGAGTAGCTTGATCAGTTAAAAGCTTATACGCTTCCGAATCCTTATTTTGTTTCGCAAGCTCAGCTTCCTGGTCAGCGATAGCTCTAAATTTTAACCGGTTATCTTTGATGTCATTGTACTCTTTTCTTGTTTTCTCAGAAAGTATATTTTTTTCTATGTTAGCGAAATAGACATCCAGTTTGGCAAAGGATTTCGCTAAATCATCCGTGTCAGTCTGTATCTTTTGCGCATCGGTATCAATAATTAAATTTCTCATGATTACTCGAGTGTTATTGAATTCTGTAGTGTAAAGCCCCACATCACCTTGAGCAAACCCGTATTTTATCAGTGCCGTTTCATAGTTTGAATTCATATTTGTCATCACAATTAAACCAACGATTCCTCCTATACTGGAGAGAAGCGCCACTAAAATAAATGTCAGAATCAATTTTCTGCCGATTTTCATATTCTTTAACATTGTTCTATCCCTTTCTCAATCTTTTTTAAGCTATGCTGTGGACTTTTTCATTGTCTAAAATTTTGTCTGTGTCCAGCAGCAAGACAACTTTGTTTTCCAGTTTGGCAATTCCATTCAGGTAAGCATGAGACTCTTCAGTTGACGCTTTCAATGGCATAGAAATGTTTTCATCATCAATGCGTGTCACTTCATCGACTGCGTCAACAATAAATCCGAACAACTGTTCCTGAATATTTGTTACAATAATACATGTTTGCTCATTATACGGGGCTTTCTGCATATTAAATCGAAGTCTCATATCAACAACAGGAATAATGCTGCCTCTAAGATTGATGACTCCCTTTACATAATCTGGAAATCCCGGAACGACAGTAATCTTTTGAATTCCAACAATCTGCTGAACATTTTCAATTGCAATACCAAAAAGCTGTTCGTCCGTCCAAAACGTTAGATATTTGCCGTCCATTTCAGTTGAACGATTGGATAAACTTTCACTTCCAGATCCATCCTTGATTTTAGAATAATTATTTTTCATTAATGCACCTCCAATCTTCAAAAATTTGTCTCTTAGTCGAAAAATGTCACATATTGACACAAAATGTTACATTTTAGTATATAATACGCGGAAATAATTCACATTACAATACACATTCCGGAATATTTAACAATATATAACGCAATTATAATAATACATTAGGTTATCTTAATGATTGTCCCTCAAAGTTGAAATCTATGCATAACGCAAAAAAAGCCCGAAAAAACGTTTGTAGCATTCTTTCAGGGCTTATTGATATTTTGCGATAATCCATTTATAATTTAAACATTCAGCATCAGTAGGCTGAAACGAATTAGTATTTGCTGCTGGAAAAAACTAACTCTGGTTCCGGCTTTAGTGGAGCAGTCTGGAATTCACTTTGATTGGATTTCTCTATTTGGTTTGTCTGATTGGCTTGGATGTTTTGATCTCTTAATTTAAACTTCTTCACTAGAGTCTTTAATGTCTGCGCCTGCCCGGAAAGTTCCTCACTTGCGGCGGCACTTTCCTCGGCGGTTGCGGAGTTGGTCTGTACTACGCTTGAAATCTGCTCAACACCCATTGTTAACTGGCTGATTGCATCAGACTGACGGTTCGATACCTGAGCGATTTTTTCAACAGTTTTCGTGACCGCTTTTGCACCCTCTACCACTTGGAGAAGAGATTTGGCCGTTGCATCCGCAATTTTTGTGCCGTTTTCAACTTGCTTTACGGAATTTTCAATCAAAGCGGTGGTGTTCTTTGCTGCTTCCGCACTTTTACTTGCCAGATTTCTTACCTCATCTGCTACAACAGCAAATCCTTTGCCTGCCGTGCCTGCCCTTGCCGCTTCCACAGCCGCATTCAGCGCAAGAATATTGGTTTGGAAGGCGATATCTTCTATCGTTTTAATGATTTTTCCGATTTCACTGGACGAATCGTTAATTTGGGACATAGCAATAACCATTTCACCCATATGCTTGTTGCTCTTCTCTATTTCAGATTCGACATTTTCAACGCTTAGGCTTGCATTGGAAGCATGTTCCGCATTGTTCCTGACATGCTCCGATATCTCCGTGATGGAGGCAGATAATTCCTCAATAGAGCTCGCCTGCTCGGTAGCCCCCTGAGCCAATATCTGCGCGCCATTGGATACCTGGTCAGAACCGCTTGAAACCTGTTCCGCTGCCTGACGCATTTGAGTGACTGTGTCATTAAAGAATCTGACAAGTCCTCGGATTGACATTTGCAGTTCTGAAAAATCTCCTTTGTATTGCAACTCGGAAATCGCGGCTAAATCACCTTTTTCCACTCTGGCAAGATTGATTTTAACATCAGTTATATATGTATTTATGGTTTCGACCGCTTTAGAAAGAGCATAGCCTAATTGTCCTATTTCATTGTTTGAGTGTACATTGATTTGTACGTTTAAATCGCCCTCTGCCATCTTTTGAGCAGCCTCTTTCATCTCTCTTACTGGCTTGCTGATGCTGTGTGCATTGCACATTGCAATTATGAGAGAAATTACAAAGGAGAGGAGAATTCCTGCAAGAATGATTATTTTTGATGTGGTTCCTTGAGTGGATAGGCCGATTATGCCTGAAATACTGGAAATGATCCATACTAATAGAAACGATAGAACTAATTTTTTGCCAAGGGCCATGTTTTTTAGCATTATTACATCCCTTTTCTCTTTTATTGTACCAATATCTGTGATTTTATCATAGCCAAAGATTTCGTCTGTGTCTGAAATTAAAATTGCTTTGTTTTCTAACTTCGCGGAGCCTTTCAAGCGCGTTTTGATTTTGCTGGTTGAAACCTTTGGCAACATCGATATGTTTTTTATCATTAACGTGTGTCACTTCATCTACCGCGTCAACAATAAGCCTGAACAAAATTTGTCAAATACTTGCGATGACCACACTATCATAAAACTGGTCGTTTGCCCAAAATATCAGATATACTATTACAAGTAGAGGTTATTCCTGTATTTTCCATTAAAACACTCCAGTCCTCTGAGTTGTTTGTCGATATTGAATATATGCATTTCACATATTATACATAATACTCGAAAATTCGAAACTTTTCAATACCTATAGTCATATATTTAATAATATCTATAGTAACTTTAATAAATTCCTAAAAAAACTATCATTATAGCTAAGATAGAGGGGGCAGTGGAAATATGGACAAGGAAAAAATCGAAATCATGCAAAAGACTGCAAAGAGGATTAAATATTTACGTACAATCAGGGGATTAAGCCAGGAATCACTCGCACTTTCGGCAGGTCTGAATCCTGCTTATTTAGGGCATATAGAAAGGTGCCTAAAATGTCCGACAATTGATACCCTGAATAAAATAGCATTAGCATTGGATGTACCCCTCTCGGAGCTGGTTCGCTTTGACAGTGAACCAGAAATAAGTGTATGTAATGAAGCAATAGAAAGGATTGCATTTTCAATTCGGGGTCTTTCAGAAAACGATGCTCAGCAAGTAGCTGAGATTGTAGCAGAAATTGTAAAATTAAAGCTGGGAGAAAGCACAAAATAAATTTTGTTGCTGCTCTTGCTGACCATTTTTTACATGCGGAGTGCTAGGAATGCTTCGACTGCGGCAAAATATATTTGCTTTATAAAGCTGTGTAATATAATCATGATGGATGGCTCTGCATGAGATATTCACATATTGCTGCTCGGAGAAAGAAAACAAAAAGGCTTATCACGGAGAGCAACTCCGTGATAAGCCTTTCAAATGATGTATGGTGTGATCGAAAAAGTCAGATTGCAGGACTTTGACCACCGGTAAAATCTGTTGAAATTTCCTTTTCGCTGCCAGGAGGAGAGTAAACAAACCGGGTTACTTTTTTGCCCTCAAAAAAGTATTTTGGCGCACTTGAACGGTAAGTGTAATCAAAGGTATCAATAATTACCAGTTTTACTTTCATTCTGGCTGGAATAATACTCTTTATGTAAACACTGGCCTGCTGCCCTGGAACCACATCTTCTTTTGCTTCCGCCAGACCTGCCAGATTCGGTGACAGTTCCACAAATATCCCATATGGCTCAACTGAGCGTACAATTCCCGCAACGGTTTCGCCAACCGTAAACATGGCGACATTTTCCTCCCATGTACCCAGCAGTTCCTTATGGCTTAGTGTGATACGCCCGTTTTCTATTGATTTAATTACAACTCGAATGTCCATTCCGACTGAGAAGCGTTCACGGGGATGATCAATGCGGGAAACTGAAATCGCGTCAATCGGAAGAAGCGCGATTACTCCGCAGCCAATGTCCGCGAAAGCGCCGAAACTCTCCAGATGGGTCACTCTGGCATTAATTACATCGCCCGGCGAAAGCTTTGAAATAAATTCTGCCATGCATTTTTCCTGTGCTGCCCTTCGTGACAACACAGCCGAGAGATGTCCGTCCGCATCCTTTTGGAAACCGGTTATTAAAAAGCAGACCGGCCTGTTCACCCGGGAAATGATTGCAATATCTCGTACGGTGCCTTCTCGGATTCCTAAAGCGCCCTCATCACGCGAGATTGTGCCTTTCATAC
>WSSedL1CaDRAFT_10000724_pt1 | contig 22084 bp, 13 predicted proteins | sample WetSurSL1Cattail_FD_9464 | JGI IMG/M metagenome (IMG submission 9464)
CTTGCCCGGCCAGGATTTCGAGCCGTCGGGGCAGTTCTGCTTGCGTGGGCGTCGCGCGGTTCAGCGTCGTTTCTACGGCACCCAGCGCATCGTCGAGTTCGGCGCGGGCAATGAATTCCGTGTGGCGATCGCCAGGAAGCCCGCGAACCGCTTGGCGCGCTAACGCGAAAGCATCCGCGATGCCGGCAAGCTTCAGGTCGGGCGAAAGACGGTCGGTTTTCCATTCTCGGCAGGCATTGGCTGCCGCGATCAGGTGCCCGGCGAGGTTGCCGCTGTCCACCGTCGAAATATAGAGCGGGTCGAGCGGGCGCAAATCCCTGGTGTCGTACCAATTGTAAAAATGGCCGCGAAAACGCTTGAGACCGTTCATGGTCGCAAACGTTGCTTCCAGACGCTCGACGGCCTCAAGCGTTCCCATCCAGCCAAAGTCGCGGGCGCTAATGGCGGAAAGCAGATACAATCCTATATTGGTCGGCGAGGTGCGATGCGCCAAGACCGGCTTAGGATCTTCTTGAAAATTGTCCGGCGGCAGCATGTGATCTGCGGCGGTGACGAAAGTTTCGAAATAGCGCCAAGTGCGGCGCGCAACATATCGCAAATATTGAGCGTCAGGCGGCGAGACCGCAAGGCGTCCCGCTACCTTCGGCGAAAAACTAGACCATAAGGCGATTGCCGGCGACAGGATCCATAAGACAATGATTGGCGTTGCCACCGGCCAAGTGCCGCCGCCGGTCAGCCAAAGTGCAGACGCAGTGCCGATGCCTATGACAACGCCGCCGAGCATCCTCTGGGAAAATCCGATAATGTCCAACCGGGGGCGATGCATCGCATGGGCCGCGGTCACCCATTCGAGCAAATTCCTCCGACTGACAAACAGACGAAACAAGGTTCTAATGACGGCATCGAGCATTAGACACGCTTGTTCCGCCAAAAACGTTACCGTCAGGGCGGTTTGCGCCAGAGCGAGTTCGCAATCTCCCGCTAGCGCGTGTAAATAACTGCGGGCGGTGATCCTGGCCCGTCGCGGCCATAACGCCGCGAGAACGGGCAGCAGTGCCGGAAGGGCTATGGTTGAGAGAATGAATAAGGTCCAGTATCCGGCGGTGGGGGCCGGCAGCAGCCATCCCGCCAGCAGTGCCAAAACACTGGCCGGGGCGCTGAGGGTTCGCCGTAGATTGTCGAACATCTTCCAGCGTCCGATAAGCGGTAAAACATTCTTGCCGCGACCGAAAATCCACGGCAGCAATTGCCAGTCGCCGCGCGCCCAGCGATGCTGCCGCGCCGCGGCGACATCGTAACGCGATGGAAATTCCTCGACGACCTCAATATCGGAAGCAAGGCCGGCACGGGCAAAACTGCCTTCAAACAGATCGTGGCTAAGCAGCGTGTTTTCCGGTACGTGGTTGTCAAGCGCAGCTTCGAAGGCGTCGATATCGTAGATGCCCTTGCCGGCATAGGATCCTTCGCCGAACACGTCCTGATAAACGTCGGATACCGCAGAAGCGTAAGGATCGATCCCGCTCATGCTGGAGAAGATGCGTTGAAAGGGAGAACCCTCGCAGCCTACCGGCAACGAAGGCGTGACCCGTGGCTGCAAAACCGCGTATCCCTCAGTGATACGTCCGGCAGCGATATCGAACCGCGGAAAATTGAGCGGGTGCGCCATCTTACCGACCAGTCGGCGCACGGTTTCGCGCGGCAGCCGCGTGTCGCTGTCAAGGGTCACGACGTAACGAACCGCAGACGGTGCAGTCGGTGGTTCGCCCGCAACCGTCATATAAGTAGTATCGCTCGCGCCCCGCAACAGACGGTTCAGTTCGTGCAGTTTACCGCGCTTGCGTTCCCAGCCAATCCACTGTCCCTGCTCCTGGTTCCAGATCCGCCGGCGATGCAGCAGAATAAACCGCGCCCCGCCCGGCGCCGCCCCGTAGCGTTGGTTCAATTCGGCAATACCGGCAGCAGCAGCGGCCAAAAGATCGTCGTCGCCTGCGACATGTTCGGTGGCCGCATCGGTCCAATCGGTCAATAGGGCAAAATGAATCTCGCCTTCTGGGCTGGCCAGAAAGTGCACCTCCAGCCGTTCGATGTGTTCCTTAATTGCCGCCTTGCCGGTGAGCATAGTGGGAACGGCGACCAAAGTGCGCAAATTAGCCGGAATGCCGTCTTTAAGTTCCAAACCGGGCAAAATCGAGGCGCCAAACAATCGCATCGCCAAGCGATTGATTAGCGCGACTGACAAATCCATCGCCGGGCTCATTCCTAGCAGCGCCAGTACAACAAACGGCCAACCCGGCGGCATGCCGAACGCCATAAGTGGCATCAGTAGCACCATCGCGGCAACGACAAGTATGCCGCCAATATAACCGCCAATACCGATCCGGGCGATGACGCGGGAAGTCAATCTACGTACGGGCGGGTAATAGAGAATGTTTTTTTCAAAGGCACGCCGTCCGCCTGCAATCAAATAATATCCTGGATCGCCGGTTCGCTTGTCGCCGTCGTCCCGACACTCGGACGCCGTTATCAAGGCCGCCCGGGTAATTTCCAGTTCCGTCTTCCCGCTGCCGCGCGCGAGTTCTTCGATCGCGCTGCGATAAATATTTCGGGTGGTAAAATCCATATTCGCAAAATCGCTGCCGGACTTGAGTACGTCGTCGACCAGACTGACGCGTTCAAACAGTTCCGTCCAATCCGTGTCGGAAATCTGACGCATGCTGGTAATAATGTTCTGTGTGGTGACGCTGGTGGTACCCTGCCGTTGGTGCTCGCTATGCACCAATGCGTCGGCGGTCGTTCCCAATGCCGACAGCCGCTTATCTAACCAAACCAAGGCCGGCGTTACTCTGGGATCCTGATCGCGCAGGCGCTGAATAAGTTGGACAGCGAAAACCGTCGGCAAAAGTTCATGCGCGTATTTCTTCAAAACTGCTGCAATCGGCTCGACAACGTAGCCGTTTACGCCTAGCAGGCGGTCGGCAACGCTGTCGGCTGCCTGGCGGGCGGCGCGATTGCCGACGATCCGTACCGCCGCGCGTCGAAGGTTCTCCACCAGCACAATTCGAATGGTAATCGCCAGCGCCCACAGTTCTCCGATACGCAGCGGTTCAACGCTCTGATAGGCGCGCACAAACCGGCACAGCATATCGGCATCAAAACGGCTGTCGGTGTGGGCGACAAAAGCCCAAGCGATGCCAAACACCCGCGGATATCCGGCGAACGGTCCGTCGGCGAGCTTTGGTAGTTGCCGGTAATAGCCGGGCGGTAGGTCGTCGCGTGCTTCTCTAATTTGTTTTTCGACAATGTGATAATTGTCGATCAGCCATTCCGCGGCTGGTGTAACCGTCTGCCCGGTACGAACCGCATCGGACAGAATGCCGTAATCGGTCAGCAAGGTCGTTTCGTTATCTTTCAGCCGGGCGGCGAGCGGGCGGAGATGTGCCGGCTTTGCGGTGATGCGCTGGGCGGCAGCGAGGCTTCGCGCATGCTGTTCCAGACGTTCGGCGCTGAATAACTCTTCACGAATGGGGGCATCGCTCTGCCAGGGAGTGGCCGCGAGGGCACGTCCCCACGGACAATGGAAAAAATATGCCAATTTGGCCTTTCGCCGCGTCTTGTCGCGGAGGTTAGCCGTCGATCTATGCGTGCCGGAACACTGCTTGGCTTTTCCGCAAGATGCGGATGCGTCGCGTAGTTATCAATGTGAAAAACACGGGTCCAGAGCATTTCACTGTTTAACGAAAAACACAAAAAATGCTCTATCTTCTTGTTTTGTCGCGCTTCATACCAGAAAACCGGATTCCACTTTTTATGTGAAGCGCTCTATAGTCCCGGCAAAGGGACGGCGCCATTCTTATACCATATGCAATGCCCGGATCCGGCATGGATTCTGAAGACAGACTACAGCCATTTCGGTCATAAAGAACCGGAATTGGCTGTAGCTTTCTTTGTTGCCGCGCATTTTTCGGCAAACCGGATTCTTCCGGGTTATTCCACGGGTAATCCGACACGCGCCGCTTTAGGGATCCGTTTGGGCAGGCGGTGGTTCATCAAGGCGAGTAATCCAGCCAGCAGATCGTGCGGAGAGGGCGGGCAGCCTGGAATATGCAAATCGACCGGAATGGCATCCTGCACGCCGCCGCTAATGCCGTAGCTTCCCGCGAAGCACCCGCCGTCTCGGGCGCAATCGCCAGCCGCCACCACCCACTTAGGCGCAGGCGTAGCGGCGTAGGTGCGGATCAAGGCTTCGCGCATATTCGTAGTCACTGGCCCGGTCACCAAAAGTACGTCGGCATGACGCGGTGAGGCGACAAAGCGAAAGCCAAAACGTTCGATATCGTAGAACGCATTGCTCAAGGCGTGAATTTCCAATTCGCAGCCGTTGCACGAACCGGTATCGACTTGGCGAATAGAAAGGCTGTGGCCGAGCTTATGCCGTGCGGTAGTTTGAACCTTAGCCGCCAGTTCCGCCAGCGCACTTTCACTAACTTTGGGTGCGCGCTCGGTCAGCGGAGGAGTAAACAGGCTTTTGAATATCAGTGTGCGCATGGCTTAATTATCGTGCCCCGAATAGGAACAGTTGAAAGATTTATTGATAAGCGGAAAATCCGCCACAATATTGTTTTCCACAGCCGCTTCTAGAAGCGGCCATTGGAAGCAAGACGGGTCGCGCAAGTGGCAGCTGGAAACCGTTCCATCCTTACTAGTTCGTAGCCAAGCAAAGATGTCGCCGCGAAAGCCTTCGACCAGTGCGGCGCCCTCGCCATCCTGTGCGGCGACCGGAACAATAATGTCGCCGCCGGGCAGGCCGGCCAACAATTGCTTTACCAGAGAAAGGCTTTGCTCGATCTCGGCGATGCGAACGCGAATGCGCGCATCAACATCGCCGCGAAACATCAAGGCAATATCGAATTTCAATTTATCGTAAGGCGGACTCGGCAAGGCTTTGCGAGCGTCGAAGTTTCGACTCGATGCGCGCCCGATAAATCCGCCGGCGCCGAACTGCTCCGCCAGATGATAACGCAAAACGCCGGTACGCACCGTGCGATCCTGTAGCGAGGCAGTATCTTCGTAAAGCGCCTTGATAGCGGGAAACCGTCGATAAAAATGCGCAATCAGCTTACCAATCTGCTTTATATCTTTCGGTCCGATGTCTGTCGCAACGCCTCCGGGCCGAACGCAGTCCATCATCAGACGATGACCAAACATCTGCCCTGCCAGACGCAAGACCCGCTCGCGCAATATCGCACAATTAGTCAGCATGAGCGAAAAGGCCGCGTCGTTGCAGATCGCGCCTATATCGCCGAGATGATTGGCAATGCGTTCAAGCTCCAGCATCAGTGCGCGCAAATGCACCGCTCGCGGCGGAATTTCGCAGGCGCAAGCTACCTCGGTCGCTTGTGCAAAAGCTATCGCATAGGCCACCGTACTGTCGCCCGAAACACGGCCGGCAAGTTTGCTCGCTTGTGCCAGCGGCGCCCCCGTCATCAGTGCCGCAACGCCCTTGTGCGTATATCCCAGACGTGTTTCCAGGCGCACAATAGTTTCTCCGCTGCAGGTAAAGCGGAAATGCCCCGGCTCGATAATTCCGGCATGAACCGGCCCAACCGGAATTTGATGCAGACTCTCGCCTTCAACAGCAAGAAACGCATAAGGCTGGCTCGCCGCCGCTTTGGATTTTCCCGGCCATCTGCCGTGATCGAGCCACGGGCGCGGATCGGGCGCACCTTCGGGAATAAGTCCGGTCAAATCGCGAATGGCGCGTTCCAACCGGATAGCAGGAGAATGCATACCCCCTAGCGAGGGAAAAAAACCGTTTGTGGCGTCAAGGCTTATGATGCCGGTATCGCCGCTGTGCGGATCGCGCCATGCGGTATGAACCGTGGCGCCGTCGGCCCAATGAGAAACCAGCGTGAGGGTTCCTTCGGCCAGCCGATGGCCGACCCGTTCCCAGACTTCCCGCGAAACCATGACACGCAGCCAGGGATGTGTTCTCATGGCATCGGCGGTGGGGATGTCGATCGGTTCGGACATGCGCCTCCTAACCCAACAATTTTGCGGCATGCTGGAACCAGCTTGCCAATTGACTGGGGATGAAGATGCCAGCCGCCAGCACCAGCGCGAGATGAACAAGTTCGGGAAAATACGACATCTTGTTCGGCGTCAGACTTCCCTTCGGCTCACCAAAAGCAATGTCGTTCAAGCGCAAGAAAAGCGCACCCAGAGAAATCAGTAAGCCGATCACCAGCACAGCCGCCAACAACGGATTTTGCATAAACGCCGAGCTTACCACCAGAAACTCGCTGGTGAAGACGCCGAACGGCGGCAATCCGGCAATGGCGGCAATGCAGGCGACGAAAAGCCATCCCAACCGAGGGTGGCTGATGGTAAGGCCGCCAATGTGGGCAATCTTTTGAGTATGTTTGATGCTAACGATGTGGCCGACAGTGAAGAATATTCCCGATTTGGTCAGGCTGTGCATCGTCATATGCAGCAATCCGGCGAAATTGGCCAGCGGCCCGCCGAGGCCGAATGCAAAAGCGATGATGCCGATGTGCTCGATCGACGAATAGGCGAAAAAGCGTTTGATGTCGCGGCGGCGGTAGAGCATCAGCGCCGCGACCAGCACCGAGACCAGCCCCAGCGTCATCATCATCGGTCCCGCAGCGATGGTGGCGTGGCTTGCGGTCAATACAATTTTAAAGCGCAAAATGGCGTAGATCGCTAAATTCAGCAGCAGACCGGAAAGAATTGCAGAAACCGGTGTCGGGCCTTCGGCATGGGCATCCGGCAGCCAAGCATGCAGCGGCACTAGTCCCGCCTTGGTGCCGTAGCCAAGCAGCAGAAATACAAAGGCGATGTTGAGCATGGCGGGGTCGAAATGCGCGGCGTGCGACGTCAGTGTGCTCCAGCTCATCGCCGCTAAGCCGGCACCGACCGAAGCTTGCGCCGCAAGATAAACCAAAATGGTTCCGAACAAAGCGAGCGCAATGCCGACGCTGCCGAGAATAAAGTATTTCCAGGCTGCTTCCAGTGCCTCGTGGGTGCGATAGATGCCGACCATCAACACCGTGGCAAGTGTGGCAATTTCGATAGCGACCCACATCAATCCGGCAACGCTGGTCAACAGCGCCAAATTCATCATACACATCAAAATTTGATAGACAGCGTGATAAAAGCGCAAATGTGCTGGCAACAACCGTCCGGTTTCCAGCTCGTGCGCGAGATAACTTTTCCCAAACAAACTGGCGGTGAACCCGATTAAGGCATTCAAAAGCAAAAAAACGATGTTCAGATCGTCGACTTGAATCAAATGCCCTGTTGGCACCGTCGGCCATACCAGCAGGGCAAGTGCCGCAACAAACGTTGCCAGCGAAGCAAGCACGTTAATCCAGGCGCTTAAGCGATAAAATGGAATTGCCGCAAGAAGCGCCGCTGCCGCAATGGGAATTAGCAGCATGTCGGCGGCGGGGCTAAGCAGCATGTTCATGGCCGTTCGCCCCGAAAACGGTCGAGCACGGCGATGTCGACGGTGTCAAAACGTTCGCGAATGCGAAAAATGAAAATGCCGACAACAATAAAAGCAATCAGCACCGAGAAGGCGACACTGATTTCGACCACCAGTGGCATTCCTTTGGCGCCGGTTCCTGCCAGCACCAGACCGTTCTCCAGCGACATAAACCCGATCGCTTGGCTAACGGCATTGCGGCGCGTTACCATCATCAGAAGGCCTAGGAGAACCACCGAAAGCGCAAACGCTATATCTTCACGCACGACGACATCGACCGCCGCCGACGTGCGCATCATCAGCGCCATCGAAAGGCCAACCAGTGCCATGCCGGTCATCATCGCGGGGCCAATGCCGACGACGGTTTCGACAGTGCGATGAATTTTGAGGCTGCGGATCAATCCGTGCAGCGCCAGAGGAATGATCATCACCTTGAAGATCAAAGTGATACCTGCCGTAATCACCAAATGAGGCGCATGCTGAATTTGCGCCTGCCATGCTACAAATGTGGCCAGTGCCAACGATTGAGCGGCAAAAATGCTGATCAGCGGCGGCAGGCGGCTCTGGTAAAGCTGTACGAAACTGAGCAGCACCAAAAGACCGGCTAGGAAGTGGGCAATGTCGGGAACCAATGGGATCATCTAGAAGCTCTGCGAAACCAGTCGAAGCAGCGCCGCCAACAGCACCAGCATTAGCGCCGCACCGATAAAGTGCGGCACCCGGAAAACCCGCATTTTGGCAATCGATATCTCGAAGAAGGCGAGGGTAGCAGCCGCCACGGCAAGTTTGAACAGATATAGCGTCATCGCAATGATATATTGCACGAACGTGCCACCGCTTGGTGCAATTCCCCAGGGAACGAACACGGCAGAGATTAGCGAAACATAAAACAGCAGTTTCAACGCTGCTGCCAGTTCGATCAGTGCCAGATGCCGTCCGGAGTATTCCAGCACCATGGCCTCATGCACCATCGTCAATTCGAGATGGGTGGCGGGATTGTCGACCGGAATGCGGCCGCTTTCGGCAATGGCGATCATCGCCAAGCCGACGAATGCCAGAAGCAGAGAAATGCGCAACCCCACCGACGGGGACGCCACGAAAAATGCGATGTCGGTAAGCCGGGTCGATCCCGCAACCAAAGCCAATACGAATATCAACATCAAAATTGCCGGTTCGGCAATGGATGCGATCATCACTTCCCGGCTGGAGCCGATGCCGCCGAAGCTGGTGCCGATATCGAGACCGGCCAGCGCCAACGCAAAACGGGCGCTGGTTAGAATTCCGAACAGCGCAATAAGTTCGGCGGCCGGACTTAACGCCACATCGAACGATATGGTCGGAACCTGCGCCGCGGCAACCCAGGTGGCGGCAAAAACGAATGTGGGGGCGGCGCAAAACAACCAGGAAGCATTATGCGCCACCACGGTTTCCTTGGTGAACAGCCGCGACAGATCGCGATAAGGCTGAAAGACGCTGGGACCCGTGCGATATTGCAACCGAGCTTTTACCTTGCGCACCATGCCGGTGAGCAGCGGCGCCACCGCTACCGCCAGAACGGTTTGCGCAATTTGCATGACCAGCATACCGCTCATTCCCATATTGCCAGCACCATTAGCAGCAGTACCAGCGTCAGGAACACGATGCCGAGATAGCGGCGAATCGTTAGATACTGGAGCGGGTTGATGCGGTCGGCGAGATAGCCGACCAACTTGGCAGGCGGTACGTAAAATTTATCCCAGGCGGGATCGCGCATGGTGACGCAAAAATGCGCAGCACGGGTATCCCCTGGCGCCGGCATATCGACCGTTTCGCGGGCGTGAAACAACACCGAGGCAAAAACGCGGCGGATGGGCTGCGCCAGGCTGGCAGCGGTATATTGCGTCAGCGGATTATCCTCCGGATGTCCGCAATCCCAAATGTCGCTACGTCGCGTGATACGATTTGCAAACAAATGGACGAACAGCGCAGTCGCTGCTATGGCCGCAATCAGGCAAACAAGAATAACCAGTCCGCTATAGCTGTTGTGACTGCCTGCGACTGGAACCAGCGGTTGCCAGGGGATCAGCGGATGCACCTGCATAGCGCCCGCCGTCAGAAGGTTTACGGCGGGCGCAAGCAAGGCGATAAAAACGAAAGGCGCAATGCCGGCAAAAACACAGATCGCCACAAGAATATACATGGCCAGAATCGATGTCTTATCGGTTTCTTTTGCGGTCTTTGCCTCGTCGCTGCGCGGTCGCCCCAAAAAGGTTGCACCGAAGGCTTTGACGAAGCATGCCGCCGCCAGCGCCGCCGACAATGCCAGAACGGCTCCGCAGGATGGTGTCAATAAGCGCAGCCCCCATTGCGGTAAGTTCGAGCTTAAGAATATCGCCTGAAACACCATCCATTCCGAGGCAAAGCCATTGAGCGGCGGTAGCGCGGAAATCGCCGCCGCACCGATCAGGAATGCAATGGCGGTTTTCGGCATTACCCGAATAAGCCCGCCGAGTTTGTCCATGTCGCGCGTATTTGTGGCGTTTTGCACCGCGCCGGCGGCAAAGAACAACAGGCTTTTGAACAGCGAGTGATTGAAGACGTGAAACAAGGCGGCGCTGGCCGCGAGCGCGGCGGCGGCCAGCATCCCATCGGCGCGGAAGACCAGCGCCAATCCCAAGCCGACGAAAATGATGCCGATATTCTCGACCGTATGATAAGCCAGAAGACGCTTCAAATCGTGCTGCATCAGCGCGTAGAGCACGCCAAGCAGCGCCGTGATGCCGCCCACGGCGATCACCGCCATGCCGAAACGCCAATCGACCGGACCGACCAGATCGAAGGCGATGCGGATGAAGACATAGACCGCAACCTTGGTCATGATGCCGCTCATCAACGCCGAGACATGACTGGGCGCGGCCGGGTGCGCCAGCGGCAGCCAGGCATGAAGCGGAAAAATGCCGGCTTTCGATCCGGCGCCGATCAGCGCCAACGACAGAACCGCCAGCGCGACGGTTGAGTTCGGGCCGTGCGCGCGCATGGCGGAAAAGGCGAATTGGCCTGCGGAACCGGCGAGCAGGGCAAATGCCGGCAGCAGCAACAGCGTGCCGAGGCTCGCCATCAGGATGTAAACCAGTCCGGCGCGTAAATTCTCATGGATGCGGCCGTGGCTGACAACCAGCGCCCACGACATTAGCGACATAAATTCCCACGACAGCAGGAACGCAAACGCATCGTCAGCAATGACCACCAGATTCATCCCCGCCAGAAATGCCGGATAGAACGGCAGCACTTTCTGCGGATCGCGCTCGCGGCGGCCATAACCGATGGCGAAGAGGCTGGCCACCAGTCCACCCAAGTCGACCACGGCGAGGAATACCGCCGCCAGGGCATCGATGCGAAAATGCATGCCGATGGTAGGAAGCCCGAGCGGCAAGCTTATCACCGAAGGTGGCGCGCCAATGCCAAAGCCAGCACAAACCAATCCGATAGCCGACATCAATGCGCAGATGCCGTAAACCGCTGCACTCGCCCACGGCCGTGCTCCGGCGAGTGCCGCGAAGCATGCCGTCGCCAACAGCAGAGCAACACCAAACAACGTCACGGCAACCAACATGGACCCTTTACTCGCCAACCTCGAAGCAGACAGCCGCCCGAGCCGCGAAAGACGTACATCGCTGTATCTGGGAATACATCTTAGTATGATGTTTTATATATTATATATTATGGTTTTGCGTAAAATAAAAACGTAAAAATGTTTTGAATGGCTGTCTTGTAGTTAATTTCTATTTATTGGTTGAAGTATCAAACTTGCTACCATTGGCTTTCTGTAAGGTGTGACTGTATTTATTGTAAAAAAATCATGTATGCGACAATCAGTCTATCAATTTACTCTATTATCCTCGATGTCGGTATTGCGGCTATAAAAACTATATAATATAAATATATTACCACTATAAACATCTGTTATGATATAAAAAAAATGACTATTATTTATATGCGTATAACACATGTTTTGAAAGGCTCCTTTTCTCCAAAACGGAGAACCGATGGCGGTGCCTGTTTCGCAAGCCGGTAACAATGTCTGCGCGTGGCATCATCGCAGGGATATGAGTGCGCCGATGTTTTTCACCCGATCTAGAACCGTTTCCCTTGGAAGTGCTCAGGACAAACTCATGCTGCGCGATACGGCGCATGCCGTCTACCAGACAGCATTGGACGAGAAATTGCCGCTGGCGCATATTGCCGAGCAATCGGGGCTTCCGCATCACTGGTTTGCCAACAACATTCTCCATGTCGTCCACGTTCTGGGACGGCGGACGGAAAGTGCCGGGCACGAGGTTTTGACACAGGAACTCATCAGAGATTTGAAGCTCAACGACGACATGACCGTACTTATTCTTCCTGGAGAAAAGCAGCCTAAATTTCTCGATTTGCAGGTCGCTAAGGAAGAATGCAAACGCTACCTAGACTGGGCACGAACGGTTTATTGATCTATATATTCGCATCTTATTTCTGAGCTGCTGCCGGTTTCGAAGACACCGAGTTAGGTGTTTTTATGGAACCGGAGGCAGCTCACAAGGCTCTGACGTACATTTGATGACGCCCGATCCAATCTGCACCGATGACGCGGGCTTGGAGAAGATCGAGCTTTCTGCGGCCGCACGTCGCCGCTGCGGTCATCGGGTTCATGGTCCGAGCAAATTTCGATTTTTCGATTCCGCCGGGAGCCGTGCGTGCGCTCGGAGGTATTGGTGGTGAGCGCAGGATTCGCGCGGGGCAATGAAGCATCCAATCCGTCGCCAGCAGACGTAACCTTCTGAATTTATAGGGTATTCTGAGACGCCAAGGACGAAAAAATCTCTGTAATCTCAACAGGTTGTGCGTGGTGGGCCCGGCAGGACTCGAACCTGCGACCAGACCGTTATGAGCGGCCAGCTCTAACCAACTGAGCTACAGGCCCAACCGTTGCCTTTCATAACCGAACGGCCGGAAAATACCATAGCCCAAAGGGCAGTAATACGGACGTGCATAGGTTATGACCTATGCACGTCCGAGCGGCCGAACGGCCGTAAGCGCCATATGGCGCGAAGAAGCCCGCGTGGCGTTTGAACGCCATAAAGCTGCATGGGTACTTTCCCATGCAGCTTGGTAAAAGAGATGTGGACGAGGAACGTTTCGAACCGAGAATGGAAGCGGTTCTACGCTTCTCCGTTCCAGAATGCCTTCACCCGTTTGAGGAAGCTTTCGCATTCGGGTTGACTGTCGGCGGGACTTTCCTGGGCGAAGTCGCGCAAAATGTCCTTTTGCCGCCTGGACAGTTTCACCGGAGTTTCCACTTTGATCTCGACGAAAAGATCGCCGCGCTGATTGCCACCGCGCAGGATCGGCATGCCCTTGCGGCGTAAGCGCATCTGCTTGCCGCTTTGGGTTCCTTCGGAAATGTGCAGGGTCTCGCGTCCGCCGTCGAGCGTCGGTACTTCGACCTCGCCGCCTAAAGAAGCGGTGACGAAACCGATCGGCACCTGAGTATGAAGATCGGCGCCGTCGCGGACGAAAATAGGATGCTGCTCCACCGACAGGAAGACGTAGAGATCGCCCGGTGGGCCGCCGTTCACGCCGCCTTGCCCTTCGCCCGACAAGCGGATGCGAGTGCCTTCCTCGACGCCGGGAGGTATTTCCACCGCCAGCGTGCGTTCCTTTTGCAGATGTCCGGTGCCGCCGCATACCTTGCAGGGGGTCTTGATGACACGCCCGGTGCCGTGGCATTGCGGACAGGTGCGCTCGACGGTGAAGAAACCTTGCGTGGCGCGCACGCGGCCGTGTCCCTTGCAATAGGGGCAGGTTTCGGCCTTCGAGCCGGGTGCCGCCCCGGAGCCGCCGCATGAGTCGCACGCCACCGCCGTCGGCACTTTGATTTCGGCGCGCTTGCCGGCAAATGCCTCTTCCAAAGTGATTTCGAGATTGTATCTGAGATCGCCGCCGCGATTCTGGCGACGGCCGCCGTGACCGCCCCCCATCATCTCGCCGAACAAATCCTCGAACATGTCGGAGAACGAGGAAGCAAAGCCGAACGGGTCGCCGCCCATGCCGCCGCCGGGTTGCCCGCCGCCCTGCTCGAAGGCGGCATGGCCGAAACGATCATAGGCGGCGCGTTTCTGTTCGTCGCGCAACACGTCGTAGGCTTCGTTGACGTCCTTGAACTGGGCCTCGGCTTCTTTGTCGCCGGGATTGCGGTCGGGATGCAGCTTCATCGCCAGCTTGCGATAGGCCGCCTTTAGTTCGTCGGGGTTTGCGCTTTTCCCGACACCGAGGGTTTCGTAGTAATCGCGTTTCATCGACGCCGCGTATCCTGAATGCGACGAGAGCCGGAAGGTTTTTCCGGCTCTCGCGTTACGAGAAATGCGTTACTGCTTCTTGGTATCGTCGACTTCGGAGAACTCGGCGTCGACGACGTTATCGTCTTTGGGTTTATCGCCTTCCGGTGCCGCCCCGGCGCCTGCTTCGCCCGCGGCGGCCTGCGCCTTGTACATCGCCTCGCCCAGCTTCATCGACGCCTGTGCGAGGCCTTGTGTCTTGGCGGTGATGGTCTCGACATCGTCCGACTTCAGCGCTTCCTTGAGGTCGGCCGCGGCGGTTTCGATCGCGGTCTTTTCGGCGGCGCCGACTTTGTCGCCGTGCTCGGATACCGCTTTTTCGGTGGAATGAATCAGCGAATCCGCCTGGTTTTTCGCTTCGGCCAATTCGCGGGTCTTCTTGTCCTCCGCGGCGTGGGCCTCGGCTTCCTTGACCATCTTGTCGATGTCGGCGTCGCTGAGGCCGCCCGAAGCCTGAATGCGGATCTGTTGTTCCTTGTTGGTGGCCTTGTCCTTGGCGGTGACTGAGACGATGCCGTTGGCGTCGATGTCGAAGGTGACCTCGATTTGCGGTACGCCGCGCGGAGCCGGCGGGATGCCCATCAGGTCGAACTGGCCCAGCATCTTGTTGTGGGCCGCCATTTCGCGCTCGCCCTGGAACACGCGGATAGTCACCGCGGTCTGACCGTCTTCAGCGGTGGAAAAGATCTGCGATTTTTTGGTCGGGATGGTGGTATTGCGGTCGATCAGCCGGGTGAACACGCCGCCGAGCGTCTCGATGCCCAGCGACAGCGGGGTGACGTCGAGCAGCAGGACGTCCTTGACTTCGCCCTTGAGCACGCCACCCTGAATCGCCGCGCCGATGGCAACGACTTCGTCGGGGTTGACGCCCTTGTGCGGCTCGCGGCCGAACAACTGCTTCACCGCTTCCTGCACCTTGGGCATACGGGTCATGCCGCCGACCAGGATGACCTCGTCGATTTGCGCGGCGGTGACGCCGGCGTCTTTCAGCGCTTGGCGGACCGGGTTCATGGTGCGGTCGATCAGATCTTCCACCAGCGATTCCAGCTTGGCGCGGGTCAGCTTGATGGCGAGATGTTTCGGCCCCGAAGCGTCGGCGGTGATAAACGGCAGGTTCACCTCGGTCTGCATCGCGGACGAGAGTTCGATCTTGGCCTTTTCGGCGGCGTCCTTGAGGCGCTGCAGGGCCAAACGATCGGTTTTGAGGTCGATGCCGTTTTCCTTCTTAAACTCGTCGGCGAGGTAACTGACCAGCCGCATGTCGAAGTCTTCGCCACCGAGGAAGGTATCGCCGTTGGTCGACTTCACCTCGAACACGCCGTCGCCGATTTCGAGAATGGAAATATCGAAAGTGCCGCCGCCGAGGTCGTAGATCGCCACAACGCCGCTGTTCTTCTTGTCCAAGCCGTAGGCCAGCGCTGCCGCGGTCGGCTCGTTGATGATGCGCAGCACTTCCAAACCGGCGATCTTGCCGGCGTCCTTGGTGGCCTGGCGCTGGGCGTCGTTGAAATAGGCGGGAACGGTGATGACGGCCTGGGTGACCTTTTCGCCGAGATATGCCTCGGCGGTTTCCTTCATCTTTTGCAGGATGAAAGCGGAAACTTCGGATGGGGCGTATTTTTTGGCTTCACGGCCGGCCACCCAGGCGTCGCCGTTGTCGGCTTTGACGATATTATAGGGGACCATGTCGATGTCGCGCTGGCACATCGGATCGTCGAACCGGCGCCCGATCAGCCGCTTGATCGCATAAAAGGTGTATTCCGGGTTGGTCACCGCTTGGCGCTTGGCGGGTTGGCCGATCAGCCGTTCGCCATCCTGGGCGAAAGCGACGATCGAGGGGGTGGTGCGGGCGCCTTCCGCGTTCTCGATGACCTTTGGGCTGGTTCCTTCCATCACTGCTACGCAGGAGTTGGTGGTGCCGAGGTCGATACCGATGACTTTACCCATGGTAATTCCTTCCTTTCGGGCGGCTGGGCTTGAGGCCTTCGTATACAGAAGCGCCGGATCGCCTGCCCCCAGCAATACGAACTGAAGCGGCAAGCTCCAGCTTACCGCGAACTGATGGGTATATAGGTAGGAGGGGTGGGGGCTGCAAGGCAGGGAGTAAGGCTAATTGCAGGAAAACAGCCGGAATTTGCCCATTCTGTCGCAGGATGGTCCGGTTGATCGCTGCGGCAAATAAGACTCGGGTAACGGCCGGATATCGTCGCCCAAGCGGCCGGTCGGCCGACCCGCGGAGGGGCATCAAGGTAAAACGGCAATTCAAAATCCTGTCGTTTACCGTTTAGAGCGCTTCACCGAAAAGTGGAATCCGGTTTTCGGGTATCCGGCCGTTTGTGCGGAGATAAGTGTAACATACTGATTTTTATTGGGAAACATGATCGGACGAGGCGAAGCGAACGCCCGCCCCTAACCTTGGCAAAGCCCCCAGCCCCATTTTCTTTGTGTTTTCTGGAGGTTCTTCTTCGTTCCTAACCTGTTGATCGCTCTTGCATAATGTCCTGGTCGTGGCGTTAGGGTCATTCCCGGAGATTCCGGGAATTTGCTTCCGTCTGCTTCCGTAGTGCTTCCGTGGAAGCAACCCAAAAGGCGGAAAATAGGAGTGAGCCGATGCCACGTTTGGCCAAGCGCGCAGTCGATGCCTTTCGGTCCGAGCCTGCCGGACGCGAGGCGTTTATCTTCGACGACCAAATGCCCGGCTTTGGCATTCGCAAAATGCCGTCCGGGGTGATGTCCTGGATCGTCCAGTATCGCAACGTCTATGGTCGAACGCGGCGGTTGACCCTTTCCAAGGTTGGCGTGCTGACGCCCGATGAAGCCAGGAAGCTGGCGCAAGATAAGCTGACCGAGACCGCACACGGTGCCGACCCGTCGGCCGAGCGGACCGCGGCGCGCAAAGCGATTACCGTCGCCGAACTAGCCGACCAGTATCTTGAGGCCGCCCGCGGCCGCTTCAAACCGAGCACGCTTCTGGTCGACGAATCCCGGATCGCCTGTCACGTCAAACCGCTTTTAGGCGCGCGTGCCGTAGCCAGCCTTACGGCGCTGGATAGCGCAAGAAGGCCGGCCGCGGCGGACGAACCACAGGCGGTCAGGGCGTTGCCAGCCGGACGCTGAGCATGCTGGGCACGATCCTGCAACGTGCGGTGCGCGATGGCATCTTACAAACCAATCCCGTCCGCGGCGTGAAGCGACCGAAAGACAAAATCCGCAAACCGCCATTTTCGTTCGAAGCATTGGCGCAGGTCAGCGAGACGCTGCGCAATGCCGAAGCGCAGGGCAATAACGCAACGGCCATTGCCGCCATTCGCTTATTGGCCATGACAGGATTACGCCGGATGGAGGCGTTGACGCTGCGTTGGGAGGAAGTTGACTTTCGGGCCCGCTGTCTTCGGCTTTCCGATACGAAAACCGGTCCGCAAATCCGCCCCATTGGTCGGGCCGCGTTGGAGCATTTGGCGTCTTTGCCGCGGATCGACGGAAATCCCTATGTGTTTCCCGGCAAGATGGGCGAAGGATATTTTATCGGCTTGCCGCACTTCTGGGACCGTATGGCCAAACGGGCCGATGTAAAGGGCGTTACCTTGCACGGTCTGCGCCATTGGTTCGCCAGTGCGGCGGCGGAGTTGAACTATTCCGAACTGACGATAGCCGGGCTTCTCGGCCATCACATCAAAAGCGTAACCGCCCGCTATGCCACGGCGCCCGACCGCGCCCTACTCAGTGCCGCCGACAACACCGCCTGCCGCATTGCCGAGTTAATGTAATTTCTTTTGGAGCATAGCAGATCACATATAGCCCCGACCAGGCGTGTGGTGCATCGCAGTTGTTATGGGGCTTTGTCCCCAATGGCAGCTGCGGGCTCCTACAGAAACTTTTTCTAATGGATGAGTTTTGTTGAAATTGTCAAAATTAAATTTATGGTAGCAGTGAACTGATTTCCCTCTTTAGGCTTTGGTGCTTGCTATGGGGAATATTCCTCCTTGGGGGAAATTCGATGAAAGCCGTGATGATATCCATCACTTGAGCCACCATTGTGCCGATGTGGCGGCGTGCTTCGAGGCTCTGGCGCGTCTGCCGGTTGTCGAGAACCGCCTTAACGTCGTGGCCGGCGGTGTGCTCGATGCGGTGACCTGTGCGCGCCTGACGGTGCTCGCCTTTCTGCACGATGCCGGCAAGCTGCATCCGGGATTTCAAGCCAAGGGCTGGCCAAAAGGCGTTCGGCGCGGTCCTTTGAACGGTCATGTCCACGAAGGTGCGGCGATCTTCACGGCCGATTTTTCGCCACAGATCGCGCAGGCGCTATGCTTCGACGATCTTTCCGCTTGGCTCAATAAAGACGCTTTGTTTGCCACGCTGGCGCATCACGGTCGGCCGTTTCGTGAGGCCGCGGCCGCAGAACGTGGCTGGCGATCCGTTCAAACACCGAATGGGCAATACGATCCGCTGGCAGCGGCATCCGAAATCGGGGCGATGATGCATCGCTGGTTTCCGGCGGCATTTGCCATCGGCAACGCATCGATGCCGAATGCGCCCGGCCTATGGCATCTGTTCTGCGGCTTGGTCACGCTGGCAGACTGGATTGGCTCTGACCGCGACTTCTTTCCTTATGTCCGAGCACTCGAACCCGATTATATCGGCAAGGCGCGGGTGCAGGCGGCACGGGCGATCGGGATCGTCGGCCTTGATACCGCCAGTCTTTCGCGCCGCATCGCCGCGTGCTCCGATTTCTCTTGCGTGGCGGAATTCGCTCCGAATGCGCAACAGAAAATGGTCGGAGCCTGCGATCCCGACGAACGGCTGGGGTTCCCCCGCATGCGCGGGGATAGACCCTGGCGATGAAAACGCTGCGGCTAAGGCTATTGGGTTCCCCCGCATGCGCGGGGATAGACCTCCCCAACACCCCCTCCGGCTGCTTCCGTAGTGCTTCCGTGGGCAAAACGCTGGGGACGGCGGAAAATCCGCCGCCTCATAACCGCATGATTTTATGAGAGAAACTGGAGCGGGCGAGGCGAATCGAACGCCCGACCCTAACCTTGGCAAGGTTATGCTCTACCCCTGAGCTACGCCCGCACTCCAAGTTGGGGGCGCGTTATCGCAAAGCCATGCGCCGGATGCAAGGGATTATTCCTTCAAGGCCCGTTCGAACACGGCATGCGTCCGTTCCTGCAAATCGGCCAACAGCCGGCAAAGGTTGTCGAAATCGCCCACTTCGCCGGCCCGCGCCAGAAGCGCCTTGAGGCCGGGGGTGGCGGTGTCGGGATCGAGGGTGCCGTCGAGCGCAATCCTCAGCGCCTGGGTCAGCGCGTGCTGAAGCTTGGCGCTGGCGATCAGGGTTTCGGCGTCGAGCGGCGACAGGACGCCCGCCTCGGATTGGCGTTTCAGCGCCTCGATGGTGTTGGGCGAAAGAAGCCAGGCGTGCTGGTTCGCATAGCGCAGTTGCAGCACCTGGGCAACGAACTCGATGTCCATCAGTCCGCCGGGGGCGTATTTGATGTCCCAGGGCGACTTGCCGGGATATTGCGCCTGTACCTTGGCGCGCATGTCGCGGGCGTCGCCCGCCAGGGTGGCCCATATGTGCGGCATACACAGCGTGTCGCTGATGGCGCCGCCGAGCGACAGCGCGAGTTGCGGCGGCCCGGCGACGATGCGCGCGCGGGTCAGCGCCATGCGTTCCCAGGTCCAGGCATCGCTTTGGTGATAGCGGCGGAAGGATTCCAGACTGACCGCCACCGGCCCCTTGTTGCCGGTGGGGCGAAGGCGCATGTCGACCTCGTACATCTCGCCGGCGGCGGTGGCCACGGTCAGGGCCGCGATCAGCCGCTGCGCCAGCCGCGCGTAATAGACGATCACCGGCAGCGGTTTCGCCCCGTCGCTTTGCTCGACCCCGTCGGGTACGTCGTAGACGAAGACCAGATCGAGGTCGCTGCCCGCCGTCATCTCGCGTCCGCCCAGCTTGCCCATGGCGATCACCGCGAAGGTGCCGCCCGGCATCCGCCCGGCGCTCGCCGCCAGTTCGGCTTCGACATGGGGCAAAAGGCCGACGATGGCGCTTTCGGCGATGGCGGCGAAGGCGGGGCCGGCGGCATCCGCCTTGGCCAGACCTTCGATCACCTGCACCCCGACGCGGAAGATCTGTTCCTTGGCGAGGCGGCGTGCCTCGTCGAGCACTTTTTCGTAAGAGCCGGCGCGCGCCAGCCGGTCCTTCACTTGCGCATCGAGATCGGCGCGGGTCGGCAACGCACCGAGAAAACCGGGATCGATCAGCGCGTCGATGGTGTTGGGCGCGCGGCCCAAATGCTGCGCCAGACGCGGCGCCGATCCCATCACGTTCGCCACCAGCCGCAGCACGTCTTCGTGGGCGATCAAAAGCGAAAACAGCGGCACGCCGGCGGGCAAATTGGTGACGAAATGATCGAATTGGGCGAAGGCGGTGTCGGGATCGGCGGTCGTGGCCAGCGCCGCCAGCAGCGCGGGGACCAGTTTGGTCAGCAACTCGCGGGCGCGGCCCGACCGGGTGGCGCGGATATGGCCGTGATGCCAGCCGCGGATCGCACCCGACACGTGTGCGGCATCCTTGAACCCCATCGCCTCCAGCGTTTTCAGGGTTTCGGGATCGTCTTCCACCCCGGTGAACACCAGATTGCCGTGGGGGCCGAGCGGCGCCTCGCGTTCGAACAGCCGGGCGTAATGGCCCTGTACCGACGCAAGTTCGCGCAACAGCGCCGCGGCAAACGCGCCGGCGTCGGAAAAGCCCATGAAGCAGGCGATGTGCGCCACCTCTTCGTCCGATTTGGCGATGGTGTGGGTCTGCTCGTCCTCGATCATCTGCAGGCGGTGTTCGAGGGTGCGCAAGAAACGATAGGCGCGCGCCAAATCGCGGGCCGCTTCGGTTTCGACCACGCCCCGGGCGTACAGCGCATTGAGCGCCGCCAGGGTAGACGCAACGCGCAAGGTGGGGTCGCGCCCTCCCAGGATCAACTGCTGGGTCTGAACGAAGAATTCGATCTCGCGAATGCCGCCGCGGCCGAGCTTAATGTTGTGGCCGGCGACCGCGATTTTGCTGCCGCCGTTATGGGCGTGAATCTGGCGCTTGATCGAATGGATGTCCTCGATGGCGGCGAAGTCGAGATTGCGCCGCCACACGAACGGCCCCATCGCATCGAGAAACGCCTTGTTGGCGGCCGGATCGCCGGCGACGGCGCGCGCTTTGATCAGGGCGGCGCGTTCCCAGTTCTGCCCCATCTCCTCGTAGTATTCGATGGCGGCGGCGGTCGAAATCGCCACTTGCGTCGCGCCGGCGTCGGGCCGCAGGCGCAAATCGACCCGGAAGACGTAGCCGTCGGCGGTCACTTCGCCGATCAGCTTGACCACGTGTTTGACGATATCGACGGCGGCGGGGCGGGCGGCGAAGAACTTGCGGAAGGGAAAGACCGCCTCGTCGTAGAAACAGATCAGATCGATGTCGCTGGAATAGTTCAGTTCGAACGCACCGAACTTGCCCATCGCCAGCACCACCATGCCGGTGGCCGCTTCCAGTTCGGCGCCGGTTTTGCCGGCCCGTTCGGTGCGGCTTGCCGCATCGCGCAGGGCGAAGCGCAAGGCCGCTTTTACTGCGGCTTCGGCAAGGCGGGTGAGGTTTTGCGTCACCTTGGCCAGCGACCACGCCCCCGCAATGTCGGCCAGCGCGACAATCAGCGCCGCCTTGGCCTTGGCGGCGCGCATCTGCCGCATGACCTCGGCCTCGGTTCCGGCGGTTTCCGCCGCCGCGGCGTCGGCGACCGCCTCGTCGAGCAAGACATCCGGGCCTTCCTCGAACAAACGCGGCAGCAGTTTGGGCTGACGCAACGCCAGCCGGCACAGATACGGGCTGTTGCCGAACGCCGCCTGCAACAGCGCGCGCGGCAGATCCTGCGGCGCATAACCCAGTTCGGCCAACTGCTCGAAGGTGCGCTGCGCCCGCGCTCGGTCGAAGGGGGCGGGAAGGGCGGAAGCCTGGAAGACGAAAGCGGTCATGGGCGCAAGCTTACCCGAAAAGCCTTAGAGCAATGTGCGCAAAGTTGTGTTCGCTTCTGCGCTCGTTGCTCTATAAGCAAAAAACCGACGCAATCTCCTACTACATATTGTGCCGGGAAAACTCGATTTCCCCAACCGGTTGATCTTTGTTTTCACTGTTTGCACCCCCCTCCCCCCCCCCTTTTTAGGTTCTTTGCCGCCGGCGGCGGTC
>WSSedL1CaDRAFT_10000726_pt1 | contig 22075 bp, 21 predicted proteins | sample WetSurSL1Cattail_FD_9464 | JGI IMG/M metagenome (IMG submission 9464)
GAAACAATAAAAAAGCTAAAATTAATTGGCAATTTACAAATGAGGATGCTCGGGTTAAACTTAAAAGACTATATCCGTCAATCCTAAGCTAACATAACACTAGTTGGTAGTTAGTAGTCGGTAGTATGGAGTGGGAGGTTTGTAGTTTGAAGTAAACAGTTACAAGTTACGAGATTGGTTATCTGAAAATAACCACTGAGAACGCGGCATTCATTGTTCATTATTATTGTAGTCCGGTGAACTTTATATATCAAGTTTTTGTAAAAGATTTCTCACGTCGTTCGAAATGACAATCAATGTTTTATGTTTGTAGGAGATGGGGTCGGTTGGCGGCGTAGCCGCCAACCGACCCCATCTCCTACAAATTGAACATAATAACCTGTCATTCTGAGCAAAGCGAAGAATCTAGTATTTTTACCGGACAACGATTACTCATTATTATTGGTTATTAATTACTTAATCACAGTTATGACGCTCGAACATATTGGTATCTGGACAGATGATCTGGAAAAACTCAGGAATTATTATACGCTTTATCTGGGTGGCACTGCCAATCAGAAATATGTCAACCCGCTTACGGGCTTCGAAAGTTACTTTCTTTCGTTTACATCGGGGGGGCGACTGGAAATCATGTCGAAATCCGAACTAAAGAATCACAACACAAATAATAATCATCCGCAGCAGCAAATGCATCTTGCATTCGGACTAAACAGCATGCGTGAAGTAGATGAAAAAGCAGCACAATTCCGACAGGCAGGGTTTGAAATAGCAAGAGGGCCCCGCAAAACGGGTGACGGTTATTACGAATTCGAAACTTTTGACCCGGATAACAATCGGATAGAAGTAACAACGAAATATATTGAATCTAAATGCTAAACAAAAGCCAAAGCCGGACCTATCGGGCTTTGGTTTCTGTTTTGAATTTGCATAATGAATTGAAAACAGGGTCTATTATCGTTAATTTAGTTTCCCTTCTTTCAAAAAAAATAACTACTTTTGCAGTAGTGGAAATTATGTTTTGGCTAGTATTTTCTTAAAATCAGAATTCATTGGAAACCGACGTTTTATATTCTACATTTGCAGGTATCACCGTTCACCCGGCAACTATTTCGGCTGTCATTTCGCTGATAGTAAGTATATTCTTGCTCGGTTTTTCCGGTATAATCTCTGCTGCTGAAGTTGCCTTCTTTTCACTCGATCCGCAAAGCATGAATGAACTGGAAGAAAGCGAACGAAAAGCCGATCACAACATCCTGCGCCTGCTACAAACACCACAACGGTTACTGGCCACCATACTGATTGCTAATAACTTTGTAAATGTTGCAGTAATTCTGTTACTGACTCATTTTACAACCACTATTTTGAATTTTGACAGTGCTCCTGTTTTAGGATTCATCTTCCAAACCGTTATCATTACTTTTGCTATCCTGCTTTTTGCCGAAATTGTACCAAAGGTGTATGCCACTCAATTTGCACGCAAGACAGCATCCTATACAGTGCCGTATTTATCAACTCTCGAAAAGTTATTCGGACCCTTCGTCAGTTTTCTGGTAAACTCCACTTCCATCGTTAATCGCAAACTGGCCAAGCATAATCATTCCAACATTTCAATGGATGAATTATCGCATGCATTGGAACTAACGTCGAACAGTAGAGACGAAGATACTGAGCTACTGGAAGGAATTATTAAATTCGGGAATATTCAGGTAGTAGACATTATGACTTCGCGAGTGGATATGGTAGTGGTGGATATTAAAACCAACTACAAGCAACTACTCGAACTTATTATCAAGTCCGGATACTCACGCATTCCCGTTTACACAGGAACCCGCGACAATATCAAAGGCCTACTGTACGGTAAGGATATGTTACCACATCTGGATAAACCTGCCAATTTTCGTTGGCAGAGTTTGGTTCGTCAGGCATATTTTGTTCCCGAAACAAAAATGATTGATGACTTATTAAATGAGTTTCAGGAAAACAGGGTTCACCTGGCCATGGTGGTAGATGAATATGGTGGTACCTCAGGTCTGATAACGCTCGAAGATATTCTGGAAGAAATTGTTGGCGATATCAGCGACGAATATGATAATGAGGAACAATTGTTTACCAAAATAGATAATCACACGTTTATATTTGAAGCTAAAATATTATTAAACGACTTCTTCAAGATTGCCGAAATTGAAGAAGAGGATTTTGTAAAAGTAACCGAAGAAGTAGAAACCCTGGCCGGTCTTATTCTTGAATTAAAAGGAGACATTCCGGCTAAAAACGAACGGATTGGCTATGGTCGCTACGTTTTTGAAATTGTTGCTGCCGACAACCGCCGCATAAAAAAAGTAAAACTCTATATAAAAGACGATTTCAATAAATCAGGTATGGACTGATTTATTCGTTGCACAGAAAATTAAACCTAATTATAAATGAAGCTATTTCGTTCTACCACTATATATCTGACTATATGCATTTCTTTTCTTTTAACCGGATGCGGTAAAAGTTCTATTCCACGTCCTTACGGATATTTCAGAGTAGATTTGCCAAAACATGCTTATAGAACTATTGATACGTTGGGACTGCCTTACCGTTTTGATTTACCTAAAAATGCAATACTAATCAGCAGAGCCACACCTTCTGAAAAATACTGGGTTGATATTTATTATCCCAAACTGAATGCCAGTATTTATTGTAGTTTCAAGCCGGTAAAAGGGAACCTGATAGACCTGCTTGAAGAAACACGAAAAATAGTGTACAAACACAGTGTACGTGCCGACGGTATTGGTGAGAAAGTGTTTGAGCACCCTGAGAAAAATGTTCACGGGATTTTATATGATCTGGCAGGAAACACTGCTTCGTCAGTTCAGTTTGTATTAACTGATAGTACGCAACACTTCTTCCGTGGTGCGGTGTATTTCAATAATGTACCAAACAAAGACTCCATAGCCCCCATGTCAAATTATATTCGCGAAGACGTGGTGAGGATTATGGAAAGTTTTGAATGGAAAAAATAGCTGATTGTTCAATTTAAATCAACCCTTTGCTTATGCCAACAAGTAATTTCATTTCCGCCGAAGACGCTAAACTACTGGTATGGAATCTGACAGAAAGTATTGAAGAACTAAAAAATCAATTAGGTCTGTTCCACGAGAATGAATTAAATGGGCTTGCCTCCGATAAACGTAAACGTGAGTATCTGGGTGTGCGGGTAGCCATGAAAACATTGCTGGGCAAAGAGATGCACATAGAACATGATACAAATGGAAAGCCATCACTACCGGACGGGAGTTATCATATCAGTATTTCGCATAGCAAGAACTGGATTGCCGTAATAGCGCATGCCACACATAGTACGGGTGTTGATATCGAATGCCCGACCGATAAAATTCAAAAGGTTTGCACCCGCTTTTTAAGTTCGCGGGAACATCAAGACCTATCGAACGGAAAGAATATAAAACAACTGCAACTGGCCTGGTCGGTAAAAGAAAGTTTATATAAAATCATAGGCAAAGAGGCTGTTGACTTTGCTAATCAACTGCGGATTTTCCCTTTTGATGTGAAACCCTCGGGTGAAATTATTGCTCAGCATATACAAACAAAAAAACTATATCAATTACACTATATTCAGAATTCAGCATACACCCTGGTGTATTGTGTGGATTAAAAAACATTTCCTATAAGATGAAGAACATATACAAAACCATCCTGCTTAGAAGAGAAACAAATCGCAAAATGCTTGCAATATTACTCGACCCCGATCAATGCCGGGGAAGTGTTTTGTCAAGTACTATAGCTGCATTGAAATCGAACGCTCCCGATTTTATTTTTGTAGGAGGAAGCCATACGGTGACATCCGTAGATTCGCTGATAGAATTACTTAAAGAAGAAGTAAATTCAACTGTTGTTTTATTTCCGGGGAACGCATCACAATTCAGTACCAAAGCAGATGCCTTACTGTATTTGTCACTTTTATCGGGACGTAATGCAGAATTTTTGATTGGACAACACGTAACCTCATCTGTTGCCATAAAAAAATCGAACATCGAAGTTGTTCCCACTGGTTATTTATTAATTGACGGCGGAAAACCAAGTTCTGTGGAATATATCAGCAACACACATCCTATTCCACGCGATAAAAACGAAATTGCACTCTCCACAGCTGTTGCAGGAGAATTACTCGGCATGCGAATGGTTTATCTGGAAGCCGGAAGTGGTGCGAACACGCCTGTACCGCTCGAAATGATTAAATATGTAAAACAAGGACTGTCACTCCCGCTTATTGTAGGAGGAGGTATCAAAACCGCAGAGCAATTAACTGCTGCTTTTGCAGCCGGAGCAGACCTTGTAGTAGTGGGTAATGCTTTTGAAACAAATCCGGGATTGATTTCAGAATTCGTAGCATGCACAAAAGCCTATGAAGTCAATGCTTGCCCCACACTTCCAGACGCTGAAGAGCCACAGGAAGTTTAAACACCAAAAATAGATTATCGCAATTTATTCCGGACAAAATGAGGTCCGGCAATTCGGGTAAAAAGCACGAACGAAAGACATACTGCAAACGCTCCCATCAGAAAAGCTAGCGATAAACCGCCTGCGGTATCCGCTAATCGACCACCTAACACCAAACCGGCACCAACACCAATATCCCAACTGGTTAAATAAGTTGAATTGACTGTTGCGCGCCGATTGTTCGGAGCCAGATTGACAAATAAGGTATTGAAAGCCGGGAATAGCATGCCGTAACCGACACCAAGCACCATAGCTACCAAATAAAACAACAGCGTAACCGCCGAAACAGAATAAGCAGATAAAGCAAGGCGGTTCAATCCTGATAATGTAAAGAAGGCAAGGATACAAATCAGAATTCCCCACGTTATCACTTTTACCAATTTACCCCTGTCCACCATTTTGCCGGCAAACATACGCGAACCAATCAGCCCCACTGCCATTAGAGAAAAGAAAATTCCCATACCAGCTTTAATTCCCAGTTCCCGGCCATAAATGGCTACATAGGTGGTGAGCATTCCGTACGGGATGGCCAACAAAAATAAACTAGTCCCAGCTTTAATTCCCTTAAGCAGAAAAAAACGGTCAAAAACAATAGGCTGCTTCACGGTTTTAGCCACTTTTTTATTAGATCTGACAGTTGATGCAACAATAAACCCAACGAAGCCGCTACCAATAGCCATGTAAAAAATAACATCGTAGGAATAATAATCGTGCATAAACAAACTAATCATCGGACCCATGGCCATGGCAATATTATTGGCTACCCCAAAATAACCAAGACCTTCTCCCCGACGAGAAGCCGGCATAATATCCACTATCAGACTACTTCCGGCTGTACTTACCACACCATATGCCAATCCATGTAGAATACGTATGAACAAAAACATAGAGAGAAAAGATGCCAACGGATAACCTATAAACGTAAGCGAGAAAAGTCCGTAAGCCAGCAAATAAATAGGTTTGCGGTTGAACATATCCAGAACAAATCCGGCAACCGGGCGCACAATTAAAGCCACCAGCGTATAGCAGGATAAAATTATACCCACCATTGATTTAGTAGAATGAAACCGGTCTATCAAATAAAGAGGCAGAATGGGAAGCAGAAGGTAAAAAGCAAAAAAGAGCAAAAAGTTACCCACGCAAGCACTGATAAAACTTTGTGTCCAAAGTTTATCTTTTGATGAAATGAGGGTTGATTCCATAAAAGCTATTCAAAATAGACAAGTAAAACCAATAACATTACCACTCTGGTTTGCATATACATTGAATACATTCTTAGACCATCGCAACAGGGGTAAAAATCATGCTCATCATGCATCAAATCAGAACGTTTCGAATGTTGATTTTAAATTCACAGATCAGGTTAAGGTTTATCTACAACGCTTATTTTTCGGTAGAGCGTGGATCGGGTGTTTTGGATATCCGGTCGAAAAAAGGATTTTTTGAGGAAGAACTAATCGGGATGCCATAGATATTACTGCAACCGGGTAAGAGATCCAGCTCCTGTACTACTCTGCCTACCGAAAACATCACCCTACTATCCACCCGATGATCGGCAGCTACCGAACAAGCCGAACCTATAAATACCTACATCTACTGTATTCAACGCGCAGGGAATATCGGGATGCGTCATTTTTTCAAAACAAGTATCGAAACCACAATATCCGCAGTTCAGGCTGTGTATTTTTTGTTTGGCACCTATAAGAACAATAGCTTCGGCATGCAATATATTTTCCGCATCGCGTATTATAAACTTCAAACCTGTTTTTTTGCTGTATGTCAGCATGGCTTTAGACAAGTAGGTAATTGTGTCGCCTGTTATCACGGCTACCTCTATAATATCAAAGCCCTTTCCTTTTGGAGCCGTCCGGGCGGCCGTCATCATTTCGTCAGCTACTTGCAATAAGCGTTCGTGACGGGTATCTCTTTCGTTGATTAGCATAATATAAAGATGACTATGTTAGCAACCGGCAAACTAAAACCTGCCTGCTGCAATATTGATTGTTTTTAATATAATAAGTTAGTTGTGAAACTGCTAAGCTTCTATACAAGTTAGAGGCTCTCTATTTCAACGGTAAAGTCAATAATCCATTCGATGCCACTATTTCTTTACCAAAAAGATAATCATTTCCGCCTTTATAATCGGTTACAACTCCACCGGCTTCTTTTACAATAACTGCTCCGGCTGCCACATCCCAGGGCTTAAGGTCATATTCCCAAAAAGCATCAAACCGTCCGCAAGCCACATAAGCCAAATCGGTAGCTGCTGATCCAAGCCTACGAACACCGCGTGCATTAGTCATAGTCCATTTCAACAATTCCAGATATTCGTCCATCCGGCTAAAGTCGGAATAAGGAAAACCTGTTGCCAGTAAAGCGTTATTCATATCGCTGCGTGTGGAAACCCGAATCGGTTGGTTATTTAAATAAGCTCCACCGTCTTTCCATGCATAAAAGCATTCCTGACGACCCACCTCGTACACCACACCCAACACCAGCTCTTCTCCATCCAGCAAGCCAATGCTCACAGCATAAATCGGCACTCCCTGAATATAGTTCGTGGTTCCATCCAATGGGTCGATTACCCAATTAAATCGTTCCCCTCGTTTGGAACAGGTACCCTCTTCGGCTATAAAACCAGACTCGGGTAATACAATCTGTAAAGCGGCAATAATCCGTTTTTCCGATTCTTTATCCACATAACTTACCAGGTCATGTACCCCTTTAAATTCAATTTTTGAAGAATCAAACCCAACACGCTCCTCAGCCATAAACTTTCCGGTAGAGCGGGCCACATCGCAAGCAAAAAGACAAAGTTCTTTGTATGTAGGTATCATAATTATCTGTTTATTAATACAGATGCAAAGTTAGAGTTTTCCAGCTTAACTGCCAAGGAAAAAGTTGGAGAATATATTCCGGCAACCCGGCATGGAAGCGGAAGTAAAACAAAAAAATCAACAGCTCTTAATGTCAATCCATGTATAGGTGAATAACAGCCCAAAAGCTCGTTTGATTTAATTTTTCGCTTTATTATGATAATCTTTATTAATAAATGCGGTACATAATGTTTATAACTTATATTTTTGTTTTTTATAAATGCAAATTAAAATCCGAAGCTTACTACATTTCTGAGTTTCAATTGTTTTTTTTATTTATTCAATACCAGAAAGAAAAAGAATTTATTAATTTTCCATATCAATTAAAACCATCGTAAAATGAAAAAAATCTTTCTTCTGTGTTTTGCTTTCATGGTTGTTCCACTGAGCAATGCGCAAACTTGTAATTTTGAGACCTCTGTAGAAGGGGTGAAGGCTTATAGCCTACCGAATGGATTGAAGGTACTTTTAATGCATGATCAGTCCCAGTCGAATGTAATTGTAAACATTGTTTATGGCGTAGGCTCGCGTCATGAAGGTTACGGAGAATCAGGAATGGCTCACCTGATTGAGCATATGCTATTCAAACGTTCTGCCAGATTTACGGATATCAAAAAGGCTATTGCCGACAAAGGAGCTTTTGCTAATGGAACAACCTATTACGACCGAACAAATTATTACGAAATTTTGCCGGCAACCAACGAGAACCTAAAGTGGGCATTAGACATGGAAGCCGACAGAATGGTTACCTCTGCCATTTTACAGTCTGACCTGGACAAAGAGTTTTCAGTTGTAAGAAACGAATTCGAGATCGGCGAAAACAACCCCGCTTCTATACTACAAGAACGAATAGTATCCACCGGTTTCTTATGGCATAATTATGGGAAATCAACCATTGGCAGCAAAGAAGATATTGAAAGGGTAAAAGCAGACCGATTGAAAAAATTCTACCAGAAATATTATCAACCTAACAATGCTACCCTGATTGTAGGCGGAAAGTTTGACGAAAAACAAACACTCGAGTGGATTGAAGAATACTTTGCATCCATACCAAAATCTGCTGCTCCCATCGAACAAACCTACACCGTTGAACCTCCTCAGGATGGAGAACGCTATGTTGAGCTCAGACGTAGCGGCGACATTCAATATCTGGCTATGATGTATCACACGCCAAGCACACCTGACAAAGATTACGCTGCTAATGACGCTTTGATTTCAATCCTGACAAACAATCCTTCGGGTCCATTATACAAAGCATTGGTAGACACGAAACTCTCAAGTTCTATTTACGGTTATGCCACAACACTAAAAGATCCGGGGTTTAGCTATTTTGCTTGCGAAGTACCTAAGGACAAAGATATCAATGCAGCTCAGGAAGCCTTTTTGTCGACAATGAACAAAGTCTCTGAAATGACTTTTACCGAAACAGATCTCACCAGAGCTAAAAATGAATTGATAAAAAATATTGAAAACACATTCAATAAAACCATTAATTTTGCGGTTAATCTGACAGAATATATTGGTGCCGGCGATTGGCGTTTATTCTTTCTGTATCGCGACAATGTAGAGAAACTAACTTTAGCCGACATACAAAATACGGCAAAAAAATATTACCTGACTACCAATAGAACCTGGGGTAAATTTATCCCCGACAGTAAAACTCAACGAACAAAGGTGGAAGAAATCAATGATATTTCTTCGCTGGTAAATAACTACAAAGGAAAAACGCTGGATCCTGCCGCCGGCAAGTTTGATGCCTCGGTAGAGAACATACTGAAACTATCGGAAGAAGGTAAACTTGCATCAGGAGGAAAATACCTCTTGCTAAACAAACCAACCAAAGGTGACAAAGTTGAAGGAAGTATACTTATGAGAGTGGGAAGCGAATCTACCTTGAGCAACAAATCGTTGATTGCAACACTTACAGCCAGAATGCTAAAGACCGGTACACTTACCAGATCAAAAGAAGAGATTAATGATCTACTGAATAAATATAAAACCAATTTAAACTTGTATGCCAGCGTAAACGATGTATTAATTAACATCAGCAGTGATAAAGCAAATCTGAAAGATGCTACCGACCTTATAAACGACATCCTGCGTCATCCTTCATTCAACGCCAGCGAATTTGAAAAAGTAAAACTGGAACTAAAATCAGAGCTGGAAACATATAAAAATGATCCGCAGATGGTAGCGAACGAAAAAGTAACGAATATGAGTTCAAAATATCCGAAAACACATCCGTACTACGAAGCCACAACTGATGAAACACTGGCAGAACTAAGTACCGTAAAACTGGAGGATATAAAAGATTTCTTCCAAAACTTTTACGGAGGCGTAAATACCTACTCGGTGTTTATTGGCAATGTAGATAAACAAGTTGCTTTGAACTTTCTGAACAACACATTTGAAGGATGGACACCCAAAATAGCTTACAAAAGAATCCCTACGCAATATTTCGACGTAAAAAGCCAGACACAAACCGTTCAGATAAACGACAAGACAAACGCTGCCGTTATGGGAAATCTGAATCTGAAGATCGGTGAAGAAAATCCAGACTATCCGGCTGTAGAAATGGCGAATGAATTGTTGGGTGGAGGTGCATTTTTATCATCCAGAATTCCTCAACGTTTACGCGAAGCTGAAGGTATGAGTTATGGTGCCGGATCATATACAAACGGGAATTCGATTGACCAAACAGGAAGCTGGGGAGTTTACGCATTCTTTAATCCTATTTATAAGGACAAAATGGATAATGCACTCCGTGAAGAGATCAAAAAAGCCATCGATAAAGGATTTACCAAAGAAGAATATGAAAGTTCGCTGAAATCATGGCTTCAAAGCCGTCAAACAACTTTGAGCATGGATAACTTTTTATCCTATCAACTCAGAAAATATCTGGAATTAGGCAAAACAATAAAAGCTTATTCCGATTATGAAAACAAAGTAAAAGCGTTGGACGTAACAAAAGTAAATGCCGCTATCAAAAAATATTTCGATTTGAATAGATTTGTTTTGGTATATGCCGGCGATTTCACAAAGAAATAATCCAAACAAATAAGTATAATAAAAAAGACCGATTTGAAATTTCAAATCGGTCTTTTTTTAGTTCTCACATTCGGAGAATATAGTAATGAAATTACTTTTTCAAAGCTGCAATTCCTTCTTTCAACGAAGCTATTTTACTTTCGGCATCCGCTTTTTTCTTACGCTCAGCTTCCACCACTTCCGGTTTTGCATTTGCCACAAAGCGTTCGTTGCCCAGTTTCTTCATTACCGATTCGATAAAACCTTCGTAGTACTTGATCTCGGCTTCCATCTTGGTGATTTCTTCTTCCACATTAATCAGACTTCCCATAGGAATAGAAAATTCAGTTGTACCAACCAGGAACGAAATAGAACCGGCCGCTTTATCGGTTACATTCTCAATCGTTTCTAAATTTACAAGTTTAGAAATTACAGCATTAAAATCTGTCTTATGTTCGCCAATTACCTGCAAACTCAGACTTTCTTTATTTGGTACGTTTTTTTGCAAACGCACAGTACGAATGCCAGCAATAATCTCTTTTGCATATTCAAACCCAGTAATCAGTTTTTCATCAACTACAAGAGCTTTAGGTTGCAATTGCATCATAATACTTTCGCCCTCTTTGCGGTCTTCCAATGCTTGCCACAATTCTTCGGTAATAAATGGCATAAACGGATGAAGCACCTTCAGCAATGAATCGAAGAAACCAAGAGTTGCTTCGTAAGTTGTGCGATCAATCGGTTGCTGATAAGCTGGCTTAGCCATTTCCAGATACCAGGAAGAGAATTCATCCCAGAACAATTTATAAACCGCCATCAATGCTTCCGACAAACGGTATTTTGAAAACAGATCATCAATTTCAATCAATGTTTTGTTGAGCTGTGCATCAAACCATTTTACTGCCATACGAGCCGATTCAGGTTGCTCAATGTCGGCAACTTCCCAACCTTTTACCAATCGGAAAGCATTCCAGATTTTATTATTGAAGTTTCGACCTTGTTCGCAAAGACTATCATCGTAAGGCAAATCGTTTCCGGCAGGCGAAGTAAGCAACATACCTAAACGCACTGCATCGGCACCAAAGTGAGCTATCAAATCCAATGGATCAGGCGAATTACCCAGCGACTTCGACATCTTACGTCCTAACTTATCGCGAACGATACCAGTGAGATATACATTTTTAAAAGGCATCTCACCCTTATATTCATATCCGGCAATGATCATACGTGCCACCCAGAAGAATAAGATTTCAGGAGCAGTTACCAAATCGTTGGTTGGATAATAATAGTTTATTTCTTCGTTTTCAGGGTTATTAATACCATTAAAAACCGAGATAGGCCATAACCAAGAGGAGAACCAGGTATCAAGCACGTCGTCATCCTGACGTAAATCGTCTATGCCCAATGGATAGTTGACCATCTTCAACGCTTTCTCGTAAGCTTCTTCTTTTGAAAGCGCCACCACAAAACCACCCTGCGGCAAGAAATAAGCAGGAATACGATGCCCCCACCAAAGCTGACGCGAAATACACCAATCCTTCACATTTTCCATCCAGTGACGATAGGTATTCTTAAATTTAGCCGGGTAAAGTTTAATATCATCTTCCATCACCGCTTTTAATGCCGGCTTAGCAAGTTCTTCCATTTTCAGAAACCATTGCATCGAAAGTTTTGGTTCAATAACCGCATCAGTACGTTCGGAGAAACCCACCTTGTTGGTATATGCTTCTACTTTTTCCAGTAAACCGACAGCTTCCAGATCTTTTTCAATTTGCTTCCGCACATCAAAACGATCCATTCCGGCATATTGCAATCCGTTAGCATTCAGCGTTCCGTTATCATTAAAAATATCAATCGTTTCCAGATTGTATTTTTCACCCAGCATATAGTCATTCACGTCATGCGCAGGCGTAACTTTCAGGAAACCGGTACCAAATTCAACGTCTACATACTCGTCTTCAATAATAGGGATTACGCGATTTACGATAGGTACAATCACCTTTTTACCCTTCAATGAAGCTGTTTTTTCATCAGTTGGATTGATACAAACAGCCACATCACCAAAAATTGTTTCGGGACGAGTGGTTGCAACTACAGCGTAACCATCTTCTCCCTCAATTTTATATTTTATATAATAAAGTTTTCCGTTTACTTCTTTGTGAATCACCTCTTCGTCCGACAAAGCTGTTAACGCTTTCGGATCCCAGTTTACCATGCGCACACCGCGATAAATCAATCCTTTTTCATATAAATCGGCAAATACCTTCAACACACTTTCCGAACGCGCTTCATCCATGGTAAAAGCTGTACGATCCCAGTCACACGAAGCGCCCAGTTTCTTTAGCTGTTCCAGAATAATTCCGCCGTGTTTATGTGTCCAGTCCCAGGCATGACCCAAAAACTCATCACGTGTCAAATCGGTTTTCTTTATACCTTCGGCAGCCAGTTTTCCAACCACTTTTGCCTCGGTGGCAATGGAAGCATGATCCGTTCCCGGAACCCAACAAGCATTTTTGCCCTGCATACGTGCACGACGAACAAGAACATCCTGGATGGTATTATTGAGCATGTGTCCCATATGCAACACACCGGTTACATTGGGTGGAGGAATAACGATAGTATAAGGTTCGCGACCATCGGGCTTTGAACTAAAAAATCCTTTATCCAACCAATATTGATACCATTTCGATTCGATGTCTGTTGGGTTGTACTTACTTGCGAGTTCCATCTTATAATTGTTGATTTACAAATTTACGATTTATGATTGCATCAAGAAACACAATCAATTCTTCTTCAGAACGATAAAAACTTCCCGTTCTGAAATTTTCAAGACTGCAAAGATAAATAAAAATGAGGGTATTAGAAAATAAAAATATTTATCTTTGTGCTCAAATTATTAAGAACAAAAAACATGAAAAGAATTATCAATTCGAAAAATGCTCCGGCCGCTATCGGGCCATATAGTCAAGCTGTTGAAGTAAACGGAACTTTGTATATTTCCGGACAATTACCCATCAATCCCGAAGTGGGAAAAATTGAAGCTACAGACATTGCCTCACAAACCGAACAATCATTTGCCAATATCAACGCCATACTAACAGAAGCGGGTTATTCTTTCAGTGATGTAGTAAAGTCCACTGTATTCTTATCTGATATTGCTGATTTTGCAGGAATGAACGAAGTTTATAAAAAATACTATCAGACCGAATGCCCTGCACGTTCAGCTTTTGCGGTGAAAGCCCTGCCAATGGGTGCACTGGTTGAAATTGAAACTATTGCAGCAAAATAATGTGATTTTGATGTAATGATTAGATAATGTGGTGATGTGATAATTTTTGATGTGGTGATGTGACAATATGTTCATTTGAGAACTTGAGAACATTATTATGTGACAATTTAGCCGCATGACAATTAGTATTGTATAATTACCATATCGCATCTACATTGTAATATCACATCAACATATCATCACATCAGCGCATTACCACATTAAAAATTATCACATCTACAGATCATAATATCAAAAAATCAAAACCTAATTCCCCGAAGTAATTCTCCGATTTCCATTCGCTTTTTACCTGCAACCTGAACTGATTTCAGACAAATAAAACCATCTTCTAAAGCTATTTTGGCGTATTTTTTTCCATCGGTTACAACTGTTCCTATAGCTAATTCTTGCGTACAAAATTCTTTCTCCGTTTCAAAAATCTTTAGAACCATTTTCTCTGTCTGATTAGGAAACTGAAGTTCTACCCAAGCTGCAGGATAAGGCGACAAGCCACGTACGAAATTATAAACCCGCTCTACATTCCACGACAAATCAATCTGACAAGTTTCTTTGAATATTTTGGGAGCTGCTTTTAGTTCTACACCCGGATGAATAAACTGAGCCTGATCAACTGCATCAATATCACCGGCTATTAGCATATCAACCGTCTTCTTCACCAGTTTTGCTCCCATAACCATCAAATTGTCATGAACCGTTCCAACATTGTCATTTTCAGCGATTGGAAGTTTTTCCTGCAAAATAATTTTTCCAGTATCAATTTCATGTGTCAGAAAAAAGGTCGTTGCACCCGTTTCTTTGTCGCCATTGATAATAGCCCAATTAATAGGGGCAGCTCCACGGTATTGAGGTAATAAGGAAGCATGAAGATTAAACGTTCCAAACCTAGGCATATTCCAGACTACTTCCGGCAACATACGAAATGCCACTACGATTTGTAAATCGGCATTCAAACTACGCAGTTCATCCAAAAAATGATCATCTTTGAGTTTCTCCGGTTGCAAAAGACGCAAGTTATGATCCAATGCATATTGTTTCACAGCAGAATATTGTAGCTTATATCCACGTCCTGCAGGTTTATCGGGCATCGTTATTACCCCCACTACCTCATAGTTATTTTCAACCAATATCCTAAGACTCTCCACCGCAAAATCCGGCGTTCCCATAAAAACTATTCTCATATTTTCAATCAACGAATTATTAATTAGCAAATTATCGCATCAACACATTATCATATCAACTAATTTCTTTTATCCACCCCCCACATTAATTTATTCTTCAAGGTATCAAAAAATGTGTGATTCAATTGCTTTACAACTTTAACTGTAAAATCGGCCTTTGTTATTTTCAATTTTGTTTCCAGCTCCAGCACTTTCGACCGCCCATCCAGTGCCACCAAGTAACATTGACTCCGACTATGAACCTCTAGTTCGAAAACCCAGGTGTCAGGAACTATCAATGGGCGGACATTCAGACTGTGTGATGCAATCGGGGACAAAATAAAGTTCTCTGCTTCCGGAACAACCAACGGACCTCCCACACTCATCGAATATGCTGTCGAACCTGTAGGCGTTGCCACCAAAAGTCCATCAGCATGATAAGTATGTACCATCTCACCATTGACACTCGCTGTTATACTTAGCATAGACGAACTATCCTGCTTCAACACTGAAACCTCATTCAACGCATACGGATACTCAAAACAGGTTCCATCCGAAGTTTCAACATAAAGTAATGTCCTTTCCTGAATACTAAACTTTTTTGCAAGAATAGCATCCAGTGCCGGTACAATCTCATCAGTCGACACATCCGCCAGAAATCCCAATCTTCCGGTATTAATACCTAAAATTGGAATTTGTTTTCGTCCTATCCGGGCAGCCGTATTCAAAAATGTACCATCTCCACCTATACTCAAAGCCAGATCAGCTTCAAAGCAATCATCATTAATCACTTCTGCATTATCCGGATAACATTGGTTATCCTCACTGACAAACCGATACAACTCTTTATCAAGCAAGAGGACAACATCCTTATCTTTAAAATACTCAAACAAGAGCTGAACATGCGCAAGCAACACAGTCCGGTATATATTTCCAAAAACGGCTATTTTCATACAATCGAGATATTTATAAACTTCAAACCAACAATAAAATCGACATTAAAAACTAGGTGCACCGACATCAAAAAGTTTAAAATAATTGAAAGTCAAACATCCCCTGACCTGCTTATGTTTTTTTTAGCTATTTTTGTAGCTAAATAGACTTCAATCATAAATGCTTTGCAAAGGAACTAAATGAAAATGATACCTGCAAGTATTTTTGTAATGAGTTACAAGATATAAAGTTACAAGGCAGCTTAGCAAAACAATAACCCAAAGGTAAAACTATTAACTATAAAATAGAAATGACGAAACTCAGTGTGAATATCAACAAAATAGCCACCTTGCGAAATGCAAGAGGAGGAAACGTTCCCAATGTATGTCAGGTTGCTTTAGACTGCGAACGATTTGGAGCACAAGGAATCACCGTTCATCCCCGCCCCGACGAACGTCATATACGATATGCGGATGTTTGGGATTTACGTCCGATTCTCGAAACCGAATTTAATATCGAAGGATATCCATCACTTGGTTTTATTAAGTTGGTTAAATCTGTCAAACCACATCAGGTAACATTAGTTCCCGATCCTCCCGAAGCATTGACCTCAAGTGCAGGTTGGGATACCGTCAAAAACTTAGAGTTTCTAAAAGAAGTTGTTGCCGATTTTCAAAGTGTAGGAATAAGAGTTTCTATTTTTGTTGATACCGATTTAAAAGACATCGAGTTTGCATCAAAAACTGGGACCGACCGTGTAGAATTATATACCGAACCGTATGCAACCAACTACCCAAAGAATAAAGAAAAAGCCGCAGCACCATTTGTTGAAGCTGCTAAACTGGCAAAAAAGCTTGGACTGGGATTAAATGCCGGACATGATTTAAGCCTTGAAAATTTAGCCTATTTACACACTCTTATTCCGTGGTTAGATGAGGTTTCAATTGGACATGCACTTATTGCAGATGCTTTATACTTCGGACTGGAAGATACAATAAAACGCTATAAAAAGCAGTTAGAATAGAAACAAAACAAAAAACGGTACGAAATTTGACATTTCATTCCAAAAGAAATACCCGACAGAATAAAAACAAACACTCCAGATGACATACACTATCAGCAAACCAGGAGGTAATCAGTTCAACAACGACTTGAAAAAATCAAATTTATATGGTTTGATCGGAACTACCTTATCATGTTTAATATTATTTCTAATATTATGGTTTGCCGTTATGCCCGCTTTTACAATCAAGTCAACCGAAGAAGAAGGACTAGTGGTAAGTTTTGGCGACAGCGATGATGGTGGTGGATTGGGTGAAATGTCGGCAGGAAAACCGGATCAGGCTCCAACCAAACCCAACGTAAAAGCCGAACAACCCCAACAAGTAAAACAAACCGGAGCTACATCTAAAACGACAAATCAAACATTTATGACGCAACAGATAAACTCTGTTGCTATAGCCGAACAAAACGAAAAGAAACGTTTAAAAAAGGAACAGGATGAACTGGAACTCCAGCAACAACAGATAAACAAACGTGTTGCCGAAAAAAAACAACGTGAACAGGAAGCCATCAATAATGCCAATAGAGTAAATGGTTTATTTGGGAATCACGGGTCTGGTTCAAGTTCGGGAACCGGCTCGGGAAAAGGAATCGGGTCGGGTTCAGGAAATGGAATACAGGGTAATCCTGCCGGGACCGGCACATCAGGAGTCGGTTTTGCATTAAGACTTGGGAACCGTACTTATTCCGGCAAACCGGCAAAACCCAATTATCCAAAAGACGTTGAAGGAAAGATTACTGTCACCATTCGTGTCGATGAAAATGGAGTAGTAACGAGCACATCTATAGGCTCACCCACCACCATCTCCGATTCTGAAATGCGAAGAGATGCTATTTCGGCTGCTAATAAAACCCGATTTACCAAAGGGAAAGGCATCGAAACCGGATCTATCACTTATAATTACAAATTAGAATAAATGAAAGCTCTTGTGTTTTTAGCTGATGGATTCGAAGAACTTGAAGCCATCGCACCAATTGATATTTTCAGACGAGCTAAAATTGAAGTCATAACAGTATCAATCCAATCTGGAAAAACAGTACGTGGATCTCACGGAATTGAAGTAAACGCAGATAGTTTATTTTCCGAAACCGATTTCACCAACTGTGACATATTCTATTTACCCGGAGGTAAACTTGGAACCGAAAATTTAAATGCACACGAAGGGTTGAAGAAGCTAATTCGGAAACAGGTTGATGATAATAAAAAGGTGGCAGCTATATGTGCTGCTCCATCCATTCTTGGAAAAATGGGTTTGTTAAAAGGCAAAGAAGCCGTTTGTTACCCCGGATTCGAAGACCAACTACAAGGCGCTATTCTGTCCATCAATAAAATTGTAGGATCCGGGACCATCCACACTGCAAAAGGTGCAGGAATGTCAATCCAGTTTGCATTAAAATTAGTAGAAGAACTGAAGGGAAAGGAAACTGCAGATCATATCGCCGACTCTATCTGTTTTTAGTGCAGATTACAGCACCGCGCAATAGAAAAAACATGTCTCGCATATCTTTTCTACCTGCAGATAGTACATTCATCTTTTTATTCATGGCAAAGACCTATTCAATCGTGGACTTTTAATTCCGTCTGTTATCTTATCGAAAATACCAAACAACTATTTTACAAGAAGATTAATACAAACGCTGGAATGACATCGTATCGCAATGATTGTGCATAAACTTTTTTTCGCCAAAAGATAAACACACCCAACAAACACAAATTTATGATTCAACCAATGTAATAGTTTATAAATAAGACATAAGCGCTTAAGTCAAAAAGAACTGTTTATTGTATATACTTTCAAAATATATGTTAGAGAACATTCTTTTGAATTTTTTTTCATTACTTTTGTGTTGCATAATTAAATATATTATCTTCTTTTCATTCAATAGAAAAGCTCAAATCTTATCTTTGAGACTCAAGAATTAAAAGACGACTACGTAAGAAACCCGATTTTATCATTCCCTTTATTTCCCATATTCTCAAAATGAATAATTACAGATCATCTTTTCTTAATTCGATACCACCTGTAGTCAAAAATCTGATTGCCATAAACATTATTTTATGGTTGGCAAGCATAGTTACACCCGGGCTCTTTACGCGTTGGGGCGTAAAACTGGATCTAACCGATATTTTAGGAATGCATTATTGGGCTTCATCTAAATTCAATCCGGCCCAACTAATAACTTATATGTTCATGCACGGCGGAATCGAACATATTTTCTTTAATATGTTTGCGCTATACATGTTTGGTGGAGTATTGGAACAACTATGGGGAACCAAACGCTTTTTATTTTACTATTTACTCACCGGAGTTGGAGCCGCACTTGTTCAACAGTTATTTTGGACAATAGAGTATTACCCGGTAGTAAACGCATTAAATGATGCTATTTCCGCAAATTCGGGTCAGGATCTACTTAACTATCAAGATATTTTGAGTCATTATTTCAGGTTAGAAAATCTTGGTTCCTTTGACGCTCCGGCTCTCATCGAAATGAAACGAATGTTTCTTAATCTACCGATTACCATAGGGGCATCCGGAGCTGTATTTGGACTTTTATTGGCATTTGGCTGGCTTTTCCCGGATGTAAACCTTTACCTGATGTTTATACCCATTCCTATCAAAGCCAAGTACTTCGTTTTCTTTTACGGAATAGTAGAATTATTCATGGGCGTTGCCCAATTTTCAGGCGATAGTGTAGCGCATTTTGCACATCTGGGTGGAATGCTGTTCGGGGCTATTTTAATATTGATATGGAGAAAGAAAAAACTATATTAAACAGTAACTGAAAATGAATATTTTCGAAAATATCAAACAGACTTTTCGTCAGGGGAATTCACTTATACAACTGATTTACATTAATGCAAGTGTATTCCTATTTTTAAAACTGATTATTATTTTGCTCTTGCTTTTTAATATATCGGGAGATTTCATTTACTCTTACCTTGCCATACCGGCATATCCGGCCGAGCTTCTACGCAGAGCATGGACTCCAATCACCTACATGTTTCTCCATGAAGGGTTTTTGCATTTTTTCTTTAATATGCTTACTCTTTTCTGGTTTGGTAAATTATTTCTTATGTATTTCTCCGAAAAACAATTAGTCGGGTTATATATAACGGGAGGACTTCTGGCATCTTTATTTTACGTTTTAGCATTCAATATATTTCCGTACTTCTCGCCACTCTTACAACAGAGTGTTTTATTAGGTGCGTCCGGATCAATAATGGCCATCATCATAGCCACTGCTATTCAGTCTCCCAATATGGAAATGCAGGTCTTATTCCTTGGTAATGTGAAACTCAAATACATCGCCGTATTTTTCATCTTAACCAGTTTTTTTGGCATTACATCCAACAATGGCGGTGGACAACTGGCACATTTAGGAGGTGCTTTGGCAGGTTATTTATTTATTGTATCTTTGCGTCAGGGTAAAGATTTGACTAAAGGTATAAGCTCAATTCTGGACGCAATCTACAACTTATATCGTCCCCGAAAAATGAGAATCAGGCCCAATCCGAATAGAAGAAAGGCTCCAATGAGTGATGCTGAGTTTAATGCGAATAAAGCGCGTAAAATGGCAGAAATAGACAAGATACTCGACAAGATTAAATCTTCTGGTTACGAAAGCTTATCTACCGAAGAAAAAAAACGCTTATTTGAACAAGGGAATAAAAGCTAATTCATAATCTCCGGTTATGAACAATGCATTAAAACAAAGTCATGTTTGGAAGAACTACAGTGAAATGGGGTATGATGGCTTCAAATATAATTGCAGCAGGGTTTATGCTCATGACCTTAATAGGAACAGTTCTGAGTCCTGAAAAACTAGTCCTGCCAGCCTATTTTGCTCTTATTTTTCCATTGGCTATTATCGTAAATATCGGCTTTGTCATTTTCTGGTTATTAATCAGAAAATGGTTCTTTCTTTTTTCATTAAGTATCTTACTTTTCTCAGCATCAGAAATCCGAAGTACATTTCCTGTTCATATCGGAGAAGTCAAATCCTCTATACACGCATCATCAAATTCAATCAAATTTCTTACTTATAATACAAGAATGTGTGGAGAACTCAAAAAGCACACACACCGGAGCCACAATAAAGTAATCCAATACGTTTTAGATTCAAACGCTGACATTGTTTGCTTGCAAGAATTCACAGTAAGTGACAATAATGAATACCTGACTTTAAAGGATGTTTATCGCATTTTTAAAAAATATCCTTATAAACACATTCAGTTTAAACAAAAAATAAAGGAAAATGGTGTTGCCACATTTTCTAAATACCCGATTACAAACAAACAAGTAATTGACTACCCATCCAGTTTCAACAATTCAATCTACTCAGACATTAATATCAAAGGCAAAACCATCCGTGTGATCAACAATCATCTGGAGTCAAACAGATTGACTGAAAAGGATAAAAACATGCCCAGTCAATTGAGAGATAACTTTGATGCAGAAAAGCTTACAGGAATAACCCGTCACTTTTCTCAAAAACTTGGTATTGCTTATAAACTCAGAGCTTTTCAAGCAGATGCAGTTGCAAAGTCAATTGCCGAATCTCCGTACAAAGTAATTGTTTGTGGAGACTTTAACGATGTGCCTGCATCCTATGCATACGAAACCATCAAAGGAGATTTAAAAGACGCTTTTGCAGAAACCGGCACCGGTTTAGGATGGACGTTTAACGACCGATATTATCACTTCAGAATTGATTACGTGTTTTATAATTCAAGCGCAATTAATCTCACTCAGTATAAAACAGACAACGTGAATTACTCCGATCATTATCCGGTTTTATGCCAGATAGAACTCAAAGACATACAAAAATTATAAACAAAAAAAAATTACGATTATGAATGTACCAGCTAACTTAAAGTACACCAAAGAACATGAATGGATTCGTCTTGATGGCGAAGTTGCTTTTGTAGGAATTACCGACTATGCTCAGAGCGAATTAGGTGAAATCGTTTTTGTAGAAGTAGAAACTGTGGGCGAAACTATTCGCGAAGGAAAAGTTTTTGGCACCATAGAGGCCGTTAAAACTGTTTCAGATTTATATCTACCTGTAGGTGGCAAAATTATTGAGTTCAACCAGAAACTAGATGATGCCCCAGAACTCGTAAACGATGATCCTTATGGAGATGGATGGATTGTGAAAATAGAAATTTCAGATCCTACCCAATTAAACGAGTTGCTTTCTGCTGCCGAATATGAAGTTGTGATTGC
>WSSedL1CaDRAFT_10000727_pt1 | contig 22041 bp, 26 predicted proteins | sample WetSurSL1Cattail_FD_9464 | JGI IMG/M metagenome (IMG submission 9464)
GCGAACTGGCAGGAACTCTTGACTCCAACCGATGTGGTACAATCAGTCGCTGGGAAAACAGGAGCCGTTACACTTGTTAAAGCCGATGTAGGTCTGGGTAATGTAGATAATACATCAGATGCGAATAAGCCGGTATCTACAGCACAGCAGACAGCGCTCAATGCAAAGGAAGTACTGCTAAGTGGGGCCTCGACAAAAACAGCCCCGATTGATGCTGATGCTATAATTATTACTGATAGTGCAGCCAGCAACGGGACAAAGAGGACTCTCTGGTCGAATATAAAATCATCGCTGAAAACTTACTTTGATACCTTGTATAACGGCATTGCAGACTATGTGAGACAGCCCGGATATGGCACGACAGGCGGCAGTGCCAATGCATACACACTTACGCCATCTCCTGCCATTAGTGCCTATGCAGCAGGGCAGTGCTTTGCTGTGCAAATCCACGCCGCCAATACAGGAGCATCAACTCTTAACATCAATGCCCTGGGCACTAAGAACATCCTTGACAGTAAAGGTAATGCAATGACATCAGGAAAACTCAGGCTGAATGGAGTATATACGCTGAGGTATGACGGCACAAATTTTATATTACAGGGTGAAGGTGGTTCTGGAAATGCCTTAGCGTCTGACCTTCTCTCTGGCAAAACAGCAAGTACAGACGCAGGTGATATTACAGGAACGATGATAAATAATGGTAGTATAGGAACTCAGAATCTTACAACAGAAGGTGCTGAGTATACAATACCTGCTGGATATCATAATGGACTTGGTAAAGTAAAAGCTGTGATTACAAATATTGCTGCGGCTGTAATTAAAGCTGGTACTACGGTAGGCGGTATCGCCGGTACTTTTACAGCAGATGCAACGGCTGCAGCAGCACAAATTTTAAGCGGATATACAGCATATGTGAATGGATCGAAAATTACCGGTAACATAAGCAGTAAGGCAGCGGCGACGATTACACCTAACACAGCAGACCAAACAATAGTAGCAGGGCAATATTTATCTGGTGCGCAGACAATAAGTGGGGATGCTGATTTAGTGGCGCCTAACATAATAAGAGATAAAACTATATTTGGAGTTGCTGGATCAGTAGTTCCCGATCCTATTTCTACTTTTACAGCAGGAAGTCTTCCTATATATTTTGGTTCGTATAACGGCTATCAAATTGAACTGCCATCAAATACTAATACGAAAGTAGTTGAATGGCTCGTATCAAAGGGTGGAACTATACGTGTAATCTTTGAATTAATGGGTAATGGCTCAAAAATTGGGTATGCGCAAATATATATAAACGGTATTGCAATAGGAACAGCAAGGTCGGCTACAGGAGGAAGCTGGACTACTTTTTCTGAGGATATCGCAATAGCATCAGGTGACTATTTACAAATCTACGGCTACGCAAATGGTTTGAGTTCTGGTTATATACGTAACGCTAGGTTATGTATATCTACTAATCCGTATATAACTCAAACTGTTTAAAAGTCATAATTGTAAAATTGCGAATTATAAGGGGGATAAAAAGTATGGAAATTTTTAAGTACAATACCGAAGATGAAGCACAGGCTATTATTGCCAAACAAACCGCGCAAGGGCTTGTTCTATCAAATGTAGCAAATATCACCGAAGGTAATTTTCTTGGGTTTATGGAGTCGGAAAAAGTTGGAATTATTACAAATGCTTTACCTGAACAACTTGCAGAATTAAAAGAGCAGGTTTTGACGCTTATGGACGCCGTGGCAACCTTATATGAGACTGTTTCAGGAGGTACAACAGCATGATAAAGCTTTACTATTACCTTGTTAAGGCCGAGCTACGGACAATTGATCAGGTGCCGGAAACATTTCAGGCAGGCGTACAGGCATTGATTGATGCTGACACCGCATCATAAAGTTTTTCGTGAGTAAAGGGCTCGGGAAACCGGGTCCTTTTATATTTGCTCCAAAACACTAAAGAAAGGACGTGAAAGGATGGGGGTATCTGATGCTGTAGCAACTTTATATCTGCAGTTAGGCATAGCGGGAGCGACATTATTGATCCTATTAATTTTCATTATTCTGCTGTTCAAGTTTTTTACCAAAGATAACAAGCGGGTCGATAAGCTCTGTGACAAAATCGATCTGCTTGTAACCTCGTATGCTGAAAATACCAAGATGCTCAACGAGGTACTGGTCTGTAATGACAAGGACCAGGATACAACAATACGGCTCCTGGAATCATTGAATGCTCTGGCACTGGACACACAAAAAAGAGTTGTCAGGATTGATGATCGTACATACAAGTGCCTGGGAAGTCCGGAAGAGAAAAATAAAAAGGAGGAAGGGAAACGGCATGAAAATCAGCACGAGTAAGTATAAGACAGCGGATCCGAAAGGTAGGGTGACATTTACCCACCCATGGCAGGACAGGATCCATCCGGTTCTATCCGGAAGGATCGCATATCTGGCGTCGGTTAAAGGCAAGTCGGTAGCCTGCAATTCCGGATTTCGCTCGGACGAGGAGCAGATCAGCGCGCAAAAAGCGGCCCTCGCAGCGCATCCGGACTATTATCAGGTAGCTGACGGCGGAGTGTATAACAAAAAAGGTCAACGCATGGCCGCGCCGGTTGGACAGTCCAATCACGGGTACGGCCTGGCTGTCGACAGTGACGGTACCTGGCTGGAGGAGATGACCAGTGCGGCACTACTGCCATACGGTCTTTATAAACCGATGTCGTACGAATCTTGGCATATCGAGCCAGTGGAGACCAAGGGCATGAGCTGGGACACCAAGAAGACGGAGTTTTATGAATACATGGGAGGAGGGTATTACCCTATGGACGTAAAGTCGTTTCAAATGATCGTTGGACTAAAACCTGATGGTATAGCAGGGACACAAACAAAGGCAAAATTCCAAGAGGTACTTGAATGTATTGGACCGGTGCTGCTTGATGCAGACGGTAACAAGGTAAATGTGGCTGGGAGTCTGACGGATATTAAAACTATTGCCTTTGCGGGTACCACTTATGGACCGATCAGGCCGATCGCGGAAGCATTGGGTAAGAAAGTCACATGGGATGGAAAGACGAAAGTCATAACCATAAAATAACGAAAGGGAAAAGGTGAGGTAAATGAAAAACTTCATAATTCAGCAGTGGCCGACTATATTGATTATAGCGGTATTTTTATTTTGGGTGGGATACCTGGTAGTCAACCGCAAATGGGATCAGCTCCGGTCGACGGCATACCGGATGATCCTTCAGGCTGAAAAGGTCGTCACCGGCACAAAGAAAGGGCAGGAACGGTTTGAACTGGTATTTAATCGGGTCTATTCGCTTATTCCTCCCTGGCTTCGGTTCTTCATCTTGGAGAATGATCTGCGTGAGCAGCTGCAGGACTGGTATAACGACATAAAGGATTATCTGGATAATGGTAAAATTGATAATAGTATCGAGGCTTAACCCCCAGCATAATAGGGTAACAATATTATTGGAAGAAGTCCCCGGGAAACCGGGGCTTTTTGTAAAAATTTATTAAATTATATTTACTTTTAGCAGGAAATTGGAGGAATTATGTAGAAATAATATAACATATTTTATAAATTGGAGTTAAATATGTTTAAATATGATTTGTATGTAAGTAATAGACTTGAAAGAAAGTTATCCACTACAAGGAAAGAAAAAATTAAGAAAAAGTATCCTAACTATACATTAATTCCGTACGCTTATGGTTTATTATTAAATGGCGAGGATATAAATGTTAGAATTACTCCAGAATATTTCGAAATTGAATCTAATAATATCGAATTAATTAAAGAAGCGGCATTAAGTCTTTGCTCTATTTTAGAGTATTCAACAAATATCGACGTGATTAAATATGAATATAAAGAAACTATTCAAGTTGTTGATACAAAAAGCGATGAAGATATAAACTCCGCCATTCCATTTCTGAATAGAATAGTTAAATTAAATTTGGATGTAGATTATTTCCCATATAACGTTAATTTTTTTGTTTTGGTAAATGAAGCGTATTACAAGGTGAATGTCGGAATATGCAAAAATAAACTATTAGTTGAATGTTCTGATTTACTAAGTAGCATAAATGATATTAATAAAGCTTTTTCAAATATTGGTTCTGTAAAAGAACTAATATTTGAAAAAATACAAAAATTAATGGAAGGTGCTAACGATGAAGCAGAAAAATAATACGGTGGCATCTTTTCAAATGGCATATACCGACGACAAGATTGTTGACCTTTTTAAAGCATATGAGATAAAAAAGAAACCAGAACCTTTAGCCAACGAGGACGAATATATATACAGTGAAGAATTTAAAAAAGATATGAAATACATCAAAAAAGCTTTGAAACTTGGTAAAAAAATTGATGATAGCCGTACTCAATCTACGGGTAATGATATAAAATATATAAGAAAGGTAAAAATTAAAGGACAAATATTTTGTAAGAGTGAGTCTGATGTCTGTTATAAGACGGAGATGCAGAATATGAAAATGGAAGTTGCGAGCCAGCTTAAGCGTATAAAAAGGAAAATAATTTTTTTACTTATTTCTGTTGGTATTATTTTGGTATCTTTAGTAGGAATTATTTTATTCCTTAGGACTAGTTTTTACATTATTCATCCTTCCCTTTATGTATTAACTTTTATAATGGGCATGGGGTGGGGCATAACAGCTCTATATTCTTTTAAGTATGAGGATAACACGTATGCCAAATGATAAGAAAAATATCTTTGCTTTTCTTTCAGAAATATCTGAAAAGAGTTATTGGAGATACATAAAAGAATTAGCCAAGGACTATATAAAAGCCGAGACGCATAAAGAAGGTATACCAAATCTCATTTTTGGGATCATGTTATTTTTTTTAGCTGTTTTTATATGCGCACCGTCTACGCTAGTTCTCTTTATGGCGGCTATTTTTAATTCAGGCGTGATCCTTGTTCCTTGGTATGGAATACTGTCTATATTTGTAATTATTGCCTTGTATTTTTTTGGCTGTGGGATTTTCGTAATTAAAAATCATAAATAGTTATTTTTTAAATGTTTTTCATGAAGAGGAAGCAGCATCTTAAATAACTATTTGCTTTTATTCAGTAGTTATCAATATTTTATAGAGTGGCCGTTTAAAGCTGCTTCTCCACGTACCACTTTTCCCCTTCATAATACAGGTAATACCGCCGTTTCCCGGTCTGGCAATAGTACCGTATCCCCGGAGCATATAGCTTCAAGCTATTCCCCTTCCGGACAGTTAGAACCTTGTCAATCTTGAATTCCCGACCGTCATCCCAGGTAAACGATAACGGTCTCATGGATCCGTCCTTCAACCAATCAACTGTCATCTCAACATAGACCTTCTTAACTTTATCCTGAACCTCTTTAACGACCTTCTCGGTCTCTACGGGATCAAAACCAAATGGCATAATACATCACCTTTCACCCCGAACATATGTTCTTGATTTTATTATATACCTGTGATAAAATTTTATACAAGGAGAATTTGATGATGGAACATATTTTGAAGTCTTCCCTCGAACAGGGGAGCATCATCACAATCATATATGCAAAGGAAAACGTCATAACCAAGCGCAATATCCGTGTCCTGGGAATAGATAGCACTCATGTTAAGGCATATTGTTACCTGCGCCGGCAGAACAGGGTATTCAAGAGGGAAAACATTTTGGCAGCTGAGTATTGCAGAAAGAAGGCATACATTGAATAGTTTTATAACTTGGATAGGTGGAAAAAACGCTTTAAAGAAGGAAATATGCAGTAGAATCCCAGAAGGATGTAAACGTTATATTGAAGTATTCGGCGGTGCTGCGTGGGTGCTTTTTGCCAAAGAGAAACATGCGGATATGGAAATATACAATGATGCCAATGGCGATCTGGTTAATTTGTTCCGAGTGGTAAAGTATCACTGCGGAGAGCTGCAGAAGGAGCTTTCCTGTATGCTCAATTCCAGGGAGCTTTTTGAGGACTTCAAAGCGCAGTGTTATATAAGGGGAATGACTGATATCCAAAGAGCCGCCAGGTTCTTTATGTTGATAAAATCAAGCTATGGAGCAAATCTGAAAAACTTTGGGTGTGTTAAGAAGGATATATCCGTGGCCACTGAATATTTAACCCGTATACAAGACCGGCTCTCTAATGTGCTTATAGAAAACAAGGATTTCGAGATCCTTATGAAGATATACGATAAGCCTAATGCTTTCATCTACATGGATCCACCCTATTACGGTACCGAAAAATACTACCAGGCTCAGTTCTCGCCGCAGGATCATGAGCGGCTGTATAAGGCTTTCTGCCGGGTAGAAGGAAAGTGCCTGTTGTCTTATAATGACTGTGAGTACATACGGGTCCTGTACAGCGATTATACAATTGAAGAGGTACAGAGAAATCATAACCTTGTCAACCGGTATAGTGAGAAGGATAATACTTATAGTGAATTACTGATCAGGAATTACTAAATCAAACGTTTTTTCAGCATATGCTATAATGCGATTTTATGCTCTTGCATAGGCCAAATATTCTGAATTTCAGCTAAACATTCAAAACAAATATTCCGGCCTTTGTAAGGCGTTATATCGTTGATTTCCCCACACAAAATACAGGTCGGGGTATATCTGCGAATATGGATACAACCACTATCTATAAAAAGTTCGAGGGAATCACCAGGTAATATGTTTAAAGATTGTCGTAAACCGGTAGGAAACACAATGCGTCCGTTTTGTTCAAGATGGATAATACCGGCAAATTTCATGTAACACCTCAATAAATGTTATTATTTGTAAATATAATACTATAAATGGTATATGATGTCAATAGTACATTGCAGATAAGTTGTATAATATGCATATCATTTAAATTGTAGCCCTTGTGTAATAAGTTGCAGGAATTTTTACTTTCATGGCGAATTATGGATATGAAAGGAGATGATATACTATGAGTACAAATTGGGACGCTGTTGGAGCAATAGGACAATGGGCTGGTGGATTAATCACTGCTCTTGGAATTTATCTAGGCATTAAAACAAGCAAACCATCGATAAAGATAGAAGTTCTATTTATTCCTGATCAGAGTGGGGGCACAATAAAAATTATTGCCGTTAATAAACGTATAGCTCCAACAAGCATTATTAGGCTCAATATTAGAAATGTAAAATATAAAAAAAGTCTTGAAAGCTCCGTTATTATCAACGTATATTTAGAGCCAATGGGAGTAGCAGAAGTTTCAAATAGTATTAGGTGGCAAGCTTTTAAAGATAAAGGTGTAAACAATACTAGAGATATATGTAAATTAATTTCTGTAGTAGATAATTTGGGCAATGAATACTTTGTTTATAGAAATTTACTTGCTAAGATCGAAAGAATTCTATTTTATAGAATTTTAGGGAAAAAACAAAACAGTTGAGCCTTCGGGGTCTTTTCTGCTGCTGCTTTTCTAGATTGCATGGAGGTGATTCAAAATGCGTGGAAGATATTATTTGAAGCATACAATTAATCATACTGTCGATAATCAATATAAAATCAAGCAATTAAATGAAAACTATAAATCAATGATAAAGAAAAATGCCGTTGACTACTTGAGAAATACCAGTGATGACGTAAACAAAAAGGTTATTTATTTGAAAGGATTGACTCACGATACTTATAGATATGGAACAAAGTTCAAATATGACTGTAATTTAAATAGTTCAGATATTAGTGGTATTATAAGATCAATATGTGATGATAAATTGTATTATGCTTATTTTGGAAAAACGATAGATGAATATGATTCACAAAATGCAATAGTAATATTCATTGTAGTTGGACTAATTATTGTTATATTTGTTTTATTAAGAGCTTGCTCTGCATGATGGGTGTTTAGGGCATCATGCTTCAGATAACAGAGTTGTCAGCGTAAGGCTGCAAATGATCTGAGCTCCTAATTTTATATTAAAGAACATATCATATAAGTTCTCCTCGTTTCAACCTTGATTGTCATTGCGCTTTAATAGCTATTCATAAACATCGTTCATGAGCTCTTCTATTTCGGCCTTTTTCTTTTCTGTGCTGGATTGGTCAATCACATAATGCCCGTCAACCTCGGCCAGCACATCCCCTTCCTTGGCTCTGGATGGAAGCTCGCTCTTAGGGATGTTGATCATTTCTCCGGACTCTTTTTCACATACCGCATAATTGCCTTCAAATCTATCGATCGTAAGTTTCATAAAGTCCTCCATCATGGATTGCATACTTTACAGGGCGTATATCCCTTTGCCTTGGCCTCGGATAACTTAATCGGAATCTTGCTCTTGGACAGATACTTGCAGCCTTCCTTGTGATACGCCTTGCCCGTTGCAGTTATGTACACAATTGGGTCAGCTGCTGGGGTAACTTGACTCTTTAAAGATGTTGCCGTATTAATTTTACTGGTTGTAAAGCTTATTGTTTTTCCGTCACTGCTGGCCACGATGGTTCCAGAGAGATCCGTTTGATATACCTTTATGTCGGCTGCAGTCAAGCGGTCCAAAGTTGATTGTGCAGGGTGGCCGTAATCATTATCCTTACCTACTGATATGACGGCATATTTTGGTGCTACAGCCTTTAAAAATGCTAATGAAGTACTGGTATCACTTCCATGGTGGCCGACTTTTAATACATCTGCCTTCAGGTCGTATTTCCTTGCAAGCATTTCAGTTTCCGACAGACTTTGAGCGTCACCGGTGAACAGAAATGATGTCTTGTTATAGGTCATCTTGACGACTGCAGAATAGTTATTCAAGTCTTCATATTTGGTTGAGTTTGGTGCCAGCATTGTAAATTTTAAAGCAGGATCCAGATCGATGGCTGTCCCGGAACATGCCGATGTTACTTTTAAATTTTTTTCTTTGATTGCAGTAAGCAGATCCTTGTATGTCTTGGTGGTAGTTACTGCCTTTGGCATATAAACCTTACCTATGGTATAGGTATTAACAATGGCCGTCATGCCTCCGATGTGATCTTCGTGTGGGTGTGTGGCTATTACGACATCGAGTTTCTTGATGCTAAGTTTTTTCAGGTAGGCTTTTATGGTAGTGCTATCACCGCCATTACCAGTATCAATGAGCATGGTCTTACCGGCTGGGGATTGGATCAGGATGCTGTCGGCCTGCCCGACGTCCAGGTAGTGGACAGTTAGCTTTTGCACCGGTGCTGTTGTTTGGGCGAATACAGGCTGAGTGCAGAGTAGGATTATGAGTAAAGCATATGAGATTATGCGGGGGGTATGTTTCATATAGGATCACCTGCCTTTTCTTTTTTAATATAATAGAAATTGTGAGAAAAACAGAGATTAATAAAGTATTTTAGAGAGAAGGCTTTTATATATTCTCTCGGGTAGTTTGACTTACATTTCTGATTCATATTGTAAAATACTGCAAAATAATAGCAGCCATAAGTTTGAATAGCTATTGTTAGTTTATAAACATAATCAGCACCTCATTTTTCACAATCCCGTTCAGCCATTATAAATTAGGTTATATATTTCTTTGCATTTTCCCGCGTTCTTAAATATGTTAGCAGGATAGGAATTATCAGTATAAAGAGTATTCATCTGAACAACGATTTGAGAGATAAGTTGATCAATTATTGGGTATACAATACTTTCGAGTAATTCTGATTTTAAAATTTCATTAGTATAGTTTTCATTTATTTTAACTACTTGTAAAATACAATATGATATAAAACGGTTAGCATGTACGCAAACAAGTCGTTCACGTCCAACTAACTGTTCCTTTCTTACTTGTAAAATAGACTCAATTTTTCTTATAGCCATTACACTGTTGAGAAGAATAAATGAATTAGTGGAGGGATTAAACAAAGCCTTATACGGAGGCTTATTAATGTCTTCTGACAAAGCCCCAATATTTCGCTTGGCTATAGTAGCATATGATAAGTCTCCATGCCAGCATGCTAATGCTACAATAGCTTCATCAAATGTGATTTGATGCTCAAAGTCAGTTACGGTATCACCACTCTTATAAAGATAGATAAAATGTGAAAAGGCCAATTCTGTTCGAAGCCTGTCCTGTTCAGTATCCAAAGATGCAAAATCTTTACTATCAATACGATTCTGTGTATTAGATAATTTTGTTATTTGAGCAGCCGCTGTACTTTGGGCTTTACTTAAATCAATAATTTGTACCATTACATAAGCTTTAACAACTTGTTCAGGAGCTTGATGATAAACGCTTCCAATCGTTCCTGCCGTTTGTGCGCCATTAACTAAAGAAATCCCTTGTAACGTGAATAGCCCTGTTGTGTTAGTTGTACTATCTTTTGCCTTCCTTTTTATTGATTCACAAAGGATTTTTATTCCATTATTATAATAATAAAAGTTTTCTGGCTCTTGTAATAATGTTCGCTTCATGCCATCATTAACTTCTGTATTACCTTTATAGAATCTTATATTTTTTGCAAATAGAGCGTTCCCATAGTTTTTATACCATTCTCCTATTGCAGCTGCTGAAATTGTTCCGTAATATGCTGAATATGGTTCATCAATTTTTCCCCAGTTGTTCAAAATTACATCATCCAAAGAAATACTTTCTGGATTCTGTCCCTGAGCTAAATATGTATATATTTCTTTAAATGTAATTTCATCATAAATTATCAGTGTACTTATATCATCGTTTGTGGTATTCATTAAGTCAGTTAGTGGGCGTTTTATATATTTTGTTACAAAGCTATTACCAGTATGTACAAATAAAACATGTATTTGATATCCGAATGTTGTTAGTGAATAGTCGATATCAGTCTTTTTCTGGAGTATTCTTTGGTTTGCACCATCCAAATCAAAATTGATTATTCGCTTGATTCCTTCAACAAATGAATTCATTTCATCTTGTGAAATACTTCCTGTTCCTTCACCTCTCCACTTGCTCTGAATAACAATTAACTGTTTTTGTGTATTGTCTAGGTATATGGCATCAATCCCCATATCATGATATCCATCGGTGATGTGTATGCTTGATTGTTGTGAATCTAATCCACATATCATCATTAGTGCCAATGCAGCAATTGCTCTTGTTTCAAAGTGACTGCTACTACCAGAAGGGAAATCTGACATATCGATTTTTTCGTCAAACATTTCTTTTAAACGGGCTGCAACTCTAATCATATTAATATTTGCCATTTTTGTCCTCCATATATTTTTCCTCTCTGAATACTTACTGCTAATGTAAACTTCCCATTATTGCTATAATTTACAGCCTGTTTTCATAAGTAATGTGTTTTCCTCTGTTATTTCGCAATTATTAGTGAATATCCGCAAATGAATTGAGTATTTCGCTCTCTGTCTCTACCGTAGACTACAAAATATGCGATCACCTGTTTTCTTCCTCAATAATATAACAGATTTTTACAAAGTGCAATAATGAGGTAGCTGAAGATAATGAAGAAAAGAAAAAAAAGAGCCACATGGCTCAAACGTGTTTCAATTTTATTCTCTCTGTGTTGCCGTTATCAATCACTAAGCCCTCTTTCACCATTAGATCTAATATAGGTTTAAACTTTTCGTAGTTTGTATGAAGCACATCGAAATGAATTTCTTCGTATGTACATTCACCGTTATCTTGTAGATGTTTAATAATCATTTCTTTTTCCTGAGCATACATTATAACCATCTCCTTTCAATACCATAATTCTACATAAAAAGGAAATATCCTGCAAGTAATTAAAATTTATATGCACTTGATTATTTAGTTGCAAGGAAGCAATTATGTTGAGAAAGATAATACGTATTGTGAGCTGTTTATCAGGAATCACTAGGTGGATGACAGACTTGAAACAAGCCCCCACAGCCTCAGTAGAGGCTTAAATTTGTTATTCTATTTTGTATAGATGGAATGAAGTGGTGTCCAGTTTGGTGTCCTGAGAAAAACTCATAATAAAAGCCGCTTACTGTATCACTACAGCCAAGCGGCTTTCGTTGGTGCGCCCGAGACGACTCGAACGTCCGGCCTGCAGAGGATTAGCTACAAATTATAGTTTATGACTTTACCTTTCGTATTTTTCCATAACTAGTAGGCTCACAACGATGGATAGATTGTTCTTCTTGATCCATCATCCAAGAATCAATTGTTTCCTTACGAAAGAGAACTCTGTCACCAGCATGAATGCAAGGGATAAGATTCTTTTTTGCCATATCTAGGATAAGCCAGTATGAAACGCCTAAATAATGAGCGGCTTCTTTTGCGTTTATTGTTGCAGTAGCAAGTTGTTCAGACATTAGATGGCTCCTTTCTTATTATGTGCATTATTCGAAAACACGAAGATAGATAATAGATAAGCTCCTTCTTAGTAATATTACTACAATTTTTATAAATAGAAAAATAAAGCTCATATCAATGTGAAGTTTATGTGAAATTCGCGTGAAAAAGCCCCTTCACTTTAGTTAAGTAAAGGGGCTTCTAAGTGGCGGAGAGAAAGAGATTCGAACTCTTGGAACGGGTTAACGTTCACACGATTTCCAGTCGTGCGCCTTAGACCAGCTCAGCCATCTCTCCGTATGACAGTATGCTCTAAAAACGGACACTTCCTGTGCCGCTTAACCATTTTACAATAGATAAGGGTATATTGTCAATGAGAAATCGGTGATGGTAAAATGTGTGTTGGCAAAACCTCAATTGCAAAAGTCTGTACCAACTAAAAATTGATGTTTTATCTTTTTGCCCAGTCTCCGGATGACTTCGGGAAGAACTGCTGAGTGCCTGTTTCATATGCTTTGAGCACCATTCGCATGTCATTGTCGGATACTATGCCGTGGTTCAGCATCATATCATTGTTGGGGACGGTTACGGTGAAGGTTTTGCCGGCTTTGTCCGTGACTTCGTAACTGGCTGGGGCAAAGAGGCCGCCGAATGCCCAGGGATATTTTCCTCCACGGTAGCCTGCATTGTAGGCGTCGCCCAGTCCGAGTGCGTGACCGAATTCATGAGCGACAGTTCCTTCGAAACAGCTTTTGGAGATGAGCTTATTGGGATTACTGCCTTGAAAATTCTGAGTTACATATATGATAATGGGGGAGGAAGATTTTTGAACAGACCAGACGGAAATGGACTCATCATTTTTTAAAATACCTTTCAGACTCATTTTTTCATGTGATCGCATTATTTTTGAAGCAAGTGTGCCACCGGATATCTTTATTTTCAGGTATCCTTGTCCGGATGTTTCCGGCTGAGGCTGTTTATCCTGACGGGGTGCTTTACTGAAAACTTTTGTCGTCACGTGGGTTTTTTCTCCATAGATCATGTAGGTGCCCGACCATTTTGCTTCGATTGAAGCGGCGGCTATTTCGGCATAAGTGCGACCGCAATCATGTAATTTACCGGCATAATTGCCGTAGAATTTGATGAAAGCGGTTATCATAATGTTGTTTTTGTTCTTACTGAACTTTATTGGTGCATTTTTCATTAATTTTACCAGACTAAATCATTTAAATTATTCTATATAAAAATAGTACAACTTCCGATGATGCTTATCAAGCATGGGAAATGTTCAGACTCGGTTAATCCCATGTATTTGATGAACTGTGGAACAAATCCTTTTGCAGTATATGTTTATTATCAATAAGCAACATTCAGAAGATAATATTATAAGTTTCTCCGCTAAATCATGCGGGTAAAGCCGACATAGGCTGACCATAATTCTTATATCTTTGAGAAAAGTACTGGATATTGTGCATTGATCAGATTTTTTGTAGCGCTGAAAGTGGTATGGTGCGAACGAAAGTGATATGATATTGCAATGGGCCGCTCATATAAGTCAGGCGTTTTATACAGGAATAACCGGTAAATATATGATCTTAAAGGAGCAATAACAATGGAAATAAACAATAATTGCGTTTATTGTAATGAGGATGGACGCCGCGAGAAACTGATGATCGGGATTTGCAAGCTGGAGGCTTCTACGCTGTACCTGTTTAGGGAGCAAACCTATAGAGGCAGGTGTAATGTGGTATTTGACGGACACAGGAAGGAGCTGTTCGATCTGAGCGGGGAAGAGCTTTCAGCCTTCATGCGGGATGTGTCGAAAGCGGCTCGGGCGGTTACCAGAGCTTTCAACCCGGACAAGCTTAATTATGGCGCATTTGGCGACACAATGCCGCATTTGCATATGCATGTTGTTCCAAAATATAAGGATAAGGAAAACTGGGGCTCCACTTTCGTGATGAATCCTGCGCAGGTGTATTTGTCAGATGAAGAGTATTCTGCCATGATCGATAAAATCAAGGCAAATCTATAGCATTAGTTTATCCACATGCTGACAGCACTGATTTTTGGCTTATTCACAGGGTTATGCACATAATCCACAGGCTTTTGTCAACAAATCTGCAGTTGTGTGCATAAATCCAGGGCATGTTCCGGGGTAAGGGCTGTGAAATAATTGGATTCATCTGGAAGCTCTAATGAGTGCAGAGGTTTAAATGAGTGCAAAGGTTCAAATCGGCGGGAGTGCATCAATAAATGGAATAGTTATGATCAATATTGCCAAGGGTAAGGTGGCAAGAGCAGTTCGTAGTTTTGATGGGACAGTATCCGTAAAAAACATGCTGTTCGCTGAGAAAGCTCTTCAATTATATAAAGCTCGTATTGAGAGACTGTTTTCCAAAATACCGGTATTCAGGGAATTGCTCAGAATAATGTTGATGCTGGTCATCGCAATTTCTTCAATCATTGCCGGTTCAACTGAACTATTTGATTTTCGTAAAAGGTGGACCGTGAAAAGAGTGATTTCAGTTGCAGTAATTGTGACCGGCTTGTCCGTCCTGCTTGTTTCGGATTCTTACCCTGCATTGATATCTCTTGCAGTACTTATAATTTTTTTTCATAAAGGAATTGCGGAGATCCTAAAATATCATGGTGCCGAGCATAAATGCATTAATATGTACGAGAGTGAAATAGAGCCTTCCACATTCAATGCCGATACAGCGCAAAAGTTCCCAAGGATACATACCCGATGCGGTACGAATATCATTTTCGTGCTCGTTCCATTAAGCATAATCTACTATATTGCTGCAGAGAAGCAATTCTTTTTACAGTTGGCAACAGGTGGTGCGGTTGATTTGATTTGCAGTATATTGCTGCTTGGTATAGCTGTTGAATTGTTCCGGATTTTTCAAAATTCAGTTTTGCAGTTCCTCTTGAAGCCCGGGATGTTTCTTCAGCGATTCCTGACCACAAAAGAGCCTGAAAACAGACATCTGGAAGTGGCAATCAAAGCGCTGGAAGCCGTTTTGTGATTCCACACATATCCTGCATATCAATATTCTACATATACCTGTTTAATATGAAAATCAGGATCGACAGCGTGATCGGGCTTAGCAGCGTGGATACGAGTACATTTTGTGCCGCATATTCCGGTTCGTTGTCAAATTCTCTGGCGAGGATCGCGGTGTTTACGGCTGTTGGTGTGGCCACCCCTATAATCATTGCTTTTGCCAGTTCACCATGTACACCCAGCAAAAGGATCAGCAGAAAGCCCAATGCGGGAGACACGAGCAGTCGTATGCTTGAGGACAGCAAGACGGCCTTTATATTTATCTTTGCGGTTACCTCTGCGAGCTGTACGCCCAGCGTAAGCAATGCAAAACCGATAAAGCCTGTGGACAGGTACCTGAGTGGGGACAACACCGGTTCTGGTATGATGAACCCTGATGTTTTGACAAGGACAACGGCGGCCAGGACATAGATGGAAGGCATGACAAGAATATTCATCAAGGCCTTCTTATAGCTGGATTTTCCCGAGCTTGCCTGAAATACGCCGAAGGTGCTTGTTGTGATATTCTGGGTTAGCATAATGAATATTTGGGAGGCTGTTGCCAGGACACTTCCCTTGAATACGAGATCAATGAGCGGCAGCCCGAAATTTCCGCTGTTGAAGAATAATAGTGTGTTGGAGAAGGCTTTTTTTGTGCTGCGGGGGTATTTGTATATTCTGGACAGCACTTCTCCCAGCAGCATCATGAAAATTTGAATTGCCAATATATAAACCACAACGGTTCCAACGAAGGACAACGATACTTTTGCCTCATATATTTTCATGAAAAGTACGGCAGGGATGAATATGTAAATATTCAGGCGCGAAATTGTCCGCGTGTCCATCTTCAGTTTCTTTTGTGCGACAAAGCCTATGGCTACAAGCAGAAAAATTGGCAGAATGATGTTTGTGAGAATATACAAAAATGTCGACAAAGGCAATTCCTCCGGTATGTGCAGCTTGTAACAGTAAATGTGGCAAGCTGTTCTTTTGTGTATCTGTATATTGTAATACAACACTAGTGAAATGTAAATTCATGATTCTTATAGTAATTCTTAACCGCTGATAACTATCTTCAAGAAAAATAAATGCGCAAGCCCACGTTTTTTAAATGGAGATGCGCATTATTTATCAGCTTCTACTTGCGGAAAATGGTTCTGTATCTGACTGAAAGGAAATAATTTTGATTCTTTCCTTGTTTTGGTCGAATACCAAGATTTAATGAATTAGTCTCCCAGCGCCTGACGGATGTCTTCGATAATGTCGTCGACATTCTCTATTCCCACCGAAAAACGGATCATATCAGGTTCAATGCCTGCTGCAAGCAGCTGCTCGTCCGACATTTGCCTGTGCGTGGAGCTGGCGGGGTGGAGTACTGCGGTTTTGGCGTCTGAGACATGGACGACGATTGCTGCGAGCTTCAGGCTGTCCATGAATTTTACTGCAGCTTCCCGTCCGCCTTTGATCCGGAATGAGATAACACCGGAGCAGCCTTTTGGCAGATATTTTTTTGCAAGGCCATAATATTTGTCGCCCTTCAATGAGGGGTAGCTGACAGAAATGATCTTATCGTTCTTTGACAGGAAATCGGCAACCTTTTCAGCATTGGAGCAATGTCTTTCCATCCGCAGATGCAGCGTTTCCAGGCCGAGATTGGTCAAAAAAGCATTCATGGGGCTCATGCAGCTGCCCAGGTCTCTCATATATTGATAACAGGCCTTCATGATATAGGCCGCATTACCGAAGGTTTCGGTATAGGAAATTCCGTGATAGGACGGATCAGGCTGGGTCAGAATGGGGAATTTCCCGTTGGTCCAGTCAAATTTGCCGGAATCGACCAATACTCCACCAACGCTGACAGCATGTCCATCCATGTATTTCGTAGTGGAATGGGTGATGATATCGGCTCCATATTCGAAGGGCCTGAGCAGAATCGGCGTTGCAAAGGTGTTGTCCACGACCAGCGGAATGCCGTTTTTATGGGCGACACGAGCAAATTTTTCAATATCGAGAATACTGATCTTTGGATTGGCGATGCTCTCTCCGAAAAGCATTTTTGTATTTGGCTTGATAGCCTTTTGGATTTCTTCTTCAGAGACGTCCTGATCGATAAAGGTGACTTCGATCCCCATTTTTTTGAAAGTGACATTCAGCAGATTAAAGGTTCCGCCGTAAATCGTGCTGGCCGAAACGATGTGGTCGCCGCATTCGCAAATGTTCATAACCGCCATAAAGGTGGCCGCCTGGCCGGAGGAGGTACACAATGCGCCCACGCCGCCTTCCAGAGCCGCGATCTTGTCTTGCAGAGCTGCGACGGTAGGATTGCTGATACGGGAATAAATATGGCCCTTGTCCGGTCTGTCGAACAGCTCTGCCACGTGTTCGGTGGAATCATACCGATAGGTTGTGCTCTGGCAGATCGGCACTACGCGCGTTTCGCCGTTGCCGGGCTTGTAGCCTTCCTGAAGGCATTTGGTCTCTATTTTCCATTCGCTCATCGAAAACACCCCTTAAATCATTTCTATATTAATAAAAAATAGTACACCAATCCGTGCCAATTATCAAGTATAATTTGAAGGGATGAAGGGATCTATTACTATCAATTACTATGACTTAAGCCCTATGACTTAAGCAGATGGAAAATACAAGATAATGATGTTTTTTATGGTAGTATATGTGTGGCGGTACATGAAAGAAAATGAGATAACAGTGGGGGATGGCAGCTTTGAAAAGCATATTTTTCTATGAAACAAGTATTGGCAGAATTGGTATCAGGGATAATGGCGAGGCAGTAACAGCCCTGCTGTTTGCCGGCGAAAATGCAGCCGCTTCTGCAGACACATGTATTTTTGAGACGGTCCTTATAAAGGAGGCCGCGGCACAGCTCACGGAATACCTTGCAGGAGAACGCAGAACGTTTGATGTTCCTTTGGCTCCTGAGGGTACAATATTCCAGCGAAAGGTGTGGGATGCGCTCACACGGATACCTTACGGCGAGACCAGAAGTTATGCGGAGATTGCGAAAAGTATCGGTCAGCCGAAGGCTTGCAGGGCAGTTGGAATGGCGAATAATAAAAACCCGGTTGCAGTAATAATTCCCTGCCACAGAGTGATTGGCGCAAACGGAAAGCTGGTCGGTTACGCAGGAGGACTGGGTATCAAACAGAAGCTGCTGGAGCTTGAGAAAGAACATGGAAACAGGCATTGAGGGAATCGGATTTGTTTCACTATGGACAAGCATTGTTTTACAAAATAGGAACTGGGTATAATGTATACGTAGATTTTATTCCGGAGTATCTTGAAGGAGTCGTTGAAATGCTTCATATAGGCTGTCACTTATCCGCTTCGGGCGGTTACATGCATATTGGGAAGGAAGCCTTGAGCATCGGGGCCGATACCTTTCAATTTTTTACACGCAATCCAAGAGGCGGCAAGGCCAAGGACATGAATATAGAGGATGTAACCTCATTTTTAGCACTGGCTTGTGAAAATCATTTTGTGCCGATTATGGCGCATGCGCCTTACACCTTGAATCCGTGCTCAGCCGATGCACGTGTAAAGGAGTTCGCGCTTGAGGTGATGGCTGACGATCTGCTTCGCATGGAATACACACCCAACAGCTATTACAACTTCCATCCAGGCAGCCATGTCGGACAGGGAATTGAGGCCGGAATCGTGCTTATAGCGGATTTGCTGAACAAAATACTGAGACTGGAGCATACTACTCTCGTCCTGCTTGAAACGATGTCGGGCAAAGGCAGTGAAGTTGGAGGTACCTTCGAGCAACTCCGGCAGATCATTGACAGGGTGGAATTGAACGAAAAAATGGGCGTATGCCTGGATACCTGCCATGTTCATGATGCCGGGTACGATATTGTGAATGATCTCGACGGTGTGCTTTTCGAGTTTGACACGGTCATTGGACTGGAAAGGCTCCATGCGGTTCATCTCAATGACAGCAAGAATGCTTTCGGCAGCCGCAAGGACCGCCATGAAAAAATAGGGCAGGGAGAGCTGGGCCTTTCAACGATTACCAATATTATCAACCATCCGCTGCTGTGCCATTTGCCTTTTTTCCTCGAAACACCAAACGAGCTTGATGGATATGCGGAAGAAATCAATCTGTTGCGCGGTGCATTCAGGGAATAAACAAAAGTTGAATAAATCAGGTTGGTAAGGTGATGTATGGATAAAATGATCAAAGAGAAACTTATTACCAGTAATAAAGCAAGGAAATTACTGTAAAATGAGACTTAAATAAGGCCTTGAAACATTTGCGTTTCAAGGCCTTTCACAGAGAATACAGGGATTATTCAACAGTAATTCAGCTTACTTCACATGCAACGATGACTCAACGTTCTACTTAGCCAACAGATTGTAAAGTACCTGAGCCATCTGAGCCCTGGTGGCAGTATCTGTCGGAGAGAGCTTTCCGCTACTGCCGCTAACGATCCCGGATTTGACCATTGCCGACATGGCATCCCTGGCCCAGACGGCTATCCTGTCCTTATCACTAAAGGCTACGAGAGATTTCCCTGTCGTGTCTGAAGGTAATTTGCCGACTGCTTTCAGGGCCTTATATAATAGGGTAAACATTTCCTGACGGGTGATTTGCGCATTTGGAGCGAACCTGTTGTCCCCGATGCCACCTGAGATGTCCAAGCTCTTTGCTGCAGCCAGATAACCCGTGTACCAGGTGTTACCCGCGTCGGAGAAATTATTCTTCGGGCTTGTGTCGAGCTCAATATCGCAGGCTTTTAACAGCATGACGATGAATTCACCTCTGGTCAGTCTGGAGTCGGGACTGTAATTCCCGTTGCCTGTGCCGCCTGTTATATTTCTTGCGGCTATAAAGCCAACTGCTTTCGCATACCATGCCTTATCGGCCACATCCCTGAAGCTTGCTTTATTATAGCCAATGGCGTAGCTGCTGAAATGAGTGGTTGTAAAAGTCACAGTGCCGGAAGCGGCATCGTAGTGCCCGTCAGGTATGCAGACTGCCTTTCCGCTTCCGTCGATATACCATATGACAATGTGCTCCGGGGAGGCCAGTTCCGCTGCTGTCGGGACATAAGGAACGGATATTCTGACGGGAGCATTGGGATTCTTCCAGGAAGCTTCTTTGCCATCCAGCTTCATTTGCAGTCCGATAACCGGCTTGTTTCCAATTAGTAATTGGATTTCTGCAGAAAGAGTGTTCCTGTCAATTGAGGTTATGCTGATGGAAACCTTCTTCACCCCTTTTGTTTCTCGTTCTGTGAGCATATTGCCTTGAATGGTTACACTTCCGATCGGGGTTTTTATTTCAATTGCTTTGGATCTATTGACCTCTACGAAAAAGCTAACTGGCAAAACCGGCTCGTAACTTTTTGCTCCTTCAACCTCGGGGATATTTACCACTACTTTTTTTATACCTGTATTATCCGCTTTTGACCTCAGAAAGGCTGCGTCCAGCAGATCCGGACTGATCTCTGCTATAGCGGCGCCTGAGGCACTCAGCGTTGCTTCAACTGTTACGACGACCTTGCTGTCAGTGCCTGATAATTGAATGCCGGTACCTGTTGAAGAAATTGCTTCTGTACCTGCAGTTGTACCACCGGAGCTTGAATTTCCGCCGGTGACCGTGTTTTCTCCAGTTCCGGTTCCTGATGCAGGCGCTTTTGCAAGCACGGCATAAAGGCCGGACTCGGTGATATCGGCAGTAGCGTTCAAACCGTTCATAGCTGTGCTTAATGCCCCTGCACTGCCATTTTTATAGATAGCTGTCGTATAACCTGACGGCATTTCGGATAAGTCACAGGAGACAGACAAGGTAACCGGGAGCGATGGAAGCATGCTTTCAAAAAGTACCATGATGGGACCACCCACCATTACATAACCGGATGGAACGGTAAAATCGCTTTCAGGTTTTTCGGATAATGTAACCTTCTGTTGCGAGGTAAAAGCACCTGACGGGATAAGCAGAGTTCCACCGCCATTTGCCGTCTGCATCAGTGCGCCCGATTCACCTACCGGCTGCTCGGCAGCAGCCAGATAAGTATAGGCCACTGTTTCACGTGCATTACTGGCAGCTGTCGGCTTACTGACACTGATATTTTTTACGCCCACTCCCACGGGAACTTTGGCTGTGATTTGCGTATCACTAACTACATTTACTCCGGTTGCCTCGGTTGAGCCGAAATAAACGGAATTTACGCCTGTAAAGCCGGTTCCGCTGATGGCGATAGTGTTTCCGCCTTCCGAGGGGCCGCTGGAGGGACTGACTGACGTCACGCCGGGTATTGTCTGTGCTGCGGCAGAGTAATATGTAAATCCGACGCTTCCGCTTTCACCGCCTGCTGTTGTTACTGCAACCGCTGCAGTGCCGCTGCCTGCAGGAGCGATGGCCATGATTTGCCCGTCGGACCGGACGCTGAATTCTGCCGCCGCAGCCGATCCGAACTTTACTGCAGTTGCATTTAAAAAGTTGTTTCCTGTGATGCATACCTTTGTTCCACCGGCTTCAAGACCACAGGCAGGACTGACGGCAGTTATTGCTGGCTGGGGCGCCGTTGCGGGGACAGTGACGCTGACGCCGGAATCCGAACTCATTTCCCGCCCGGCATAGTTTTTAACCGAATGATCAACTGTAACGCTATAGACTGTTCCGGTTGACAGCTGCGTGTCAGGCACGAAATGCGCCGCCAGTGCCAGAGACGTACCGCCGGGCGCAGAACCTGCCGTTACGGCCTGTATGCTGCCCGTGACAGGCTGTCCTCCCT